>ENA-ORCT01000972-ORCT01000972.1-marine-metagenome-genome-assembly--contig:-NODE-972-length-11989-cov-3.626007_pt1 | contig 11989 bp, 11 predicted proteins | sample MGYA00248632_ERZ508511 | MGnify/ENA primary metagenome ERZ508511 (study PRJEB26182, sample SAMN06268839) | marine metagenome | isolation source: Tt an P1-techrep anaerobic enrichment on pine from sediment...
AAATAAATTTGTCGCAAGCCACAATAAAGGGGTCGGGGGTCTTCTTTTCACCAATGCCAAATACTTTCATGCCGGCCTCGAGCAGGCGGGTGGCCAGGCGTGTGAAGTCACTGTCGCTTGAAACCAGGCAGAAACCATTTACTTTCTCCGAATACAGGATGTCCATGGCGTCAATAATCATGGCCGAGTCGGTCGCATTTTTGCCCGTGGTGTATCCGTACTGTTGAATGGGGGTGATGGCATTTTCCAGCAGCAGGTTTTTCCACCGCGAAAGGTTGGGCTTGGTCCAGTCGCCATAAATCCGTTTGATGGTTGGGTTACCATATTTGGCGATTTCTTCCATCATTTCCTTTACATAGGCCGACGGAATATTATCGCCGTCAATGAGAACTGCTAATTTTAAATCCATTGCTGTAAAATATTTTTCTGGAAATTACACATTCTGGCGCTGACTACCATCACGAACAACAGATTTAACGATAATATTTTCTAAAAGCCGGGATATTATCGTTTTAATGACCTAAAGTTCTTTAAGAATAATGTAAACGGTATAGGCGATGTAAACAAGCAGAAGGATGCCTGCTTCCCATCGGTCAAGCTTTTTCCTTTTGCCGGTAAACATGGCGATGAAAAGGATAAAAGTTCCGATTGCCAGAAGTATCAAATCGGTGTTGAATACCGGGTGGTAGCTGACCGGCGTTAAAACCGAGCTGATTCCCAAGATCAGAAAGATATTGAAGATGTTGGAGCCAATGATGTTTCCAACGGCGATATCATTATTCTTTTTAAGCGCTGCAACGACTGATGTGGCCAGCTCGGGCAGCGAAGTTCCGAGGGCAACAATGGTCAGCCCCACAATTTTTTCGCTTACCCCCAGCGAAGTAGCCATCTCCACAGCATTGGTGACCACCAGCCGGCCACCAATAACCAAGCCAGCCATGCCAATAAGGATGAAACTCCAGATTTTTAGGTTGGTAAAATGTTTTTGGTCGGGAGCTGATTCCTGCGGATCGGTTTTGAGTTGCTTGTACACATAGAATAGAAATGCGCCAAACATTGCGAGCAGAATGAGCCCATCGAGCCGGGAAAGAAAATTGACCCCGGGCGACAGCAAGTCGTTGGCCAGGAAAAAGAGCAAAATGACCGCGAAAAGCGAAAGCGGGATTTCTTTCCAAACCGTACTGGACTGAACGACCAGCGGGGTGATTAAACCGGAAATGCCGAGGATGAAAAATAAGTTGACATTGTTACTGCCAATCACATTGCCAAAAACCAGGTCGTGGTGGTTTTGCAGGGCAGCAAAGGTGTTTACAACCAGTTCGGGTGCCGAAGTGCCAAAAGCGACAATGGTTAAACCAATGGCCAAATCGGAAATTTGGTGCTTTTTAGCCAAAGCAGTTGCCCCACTCACCATCCAGTCGGCCCCTTTTATGAGCAGCCCCAAACCGAGAACCAAAAGTAAAATTTGAATAATCATACACGTGTTTTTGAGGGCGGCAATTTAGATATTTTCCGCTGAACGAAATCTGCCTATAAAAGCAAATATTTTGCTGAATTGTTCATCTTCGTCGGTGAGATTAGGAGTCGGGCAAAGTTTTGACCTGCCTTGATACGCCTCCGACGAAGTGGAGGACTTGAGGATTTAAATCCTTCAACAAGTGTGCAGGATGACGTTTTCAAGCCTCTGGGCAGCCTGTCATTTTGAGCTTGTTTCGGAACTTGTCCGCGAGTTTTGCTCGCTCGGCTGCCGGCTATCCTACTTTTCCGGGCTGTGAAGGATCTCAATGGCCGGTTTCAGCGCCGTGGGGAACTTCGAGCGTAAATGGTTTTGTGAAAAGGATTATAAATTTTCTAAAAGTAATCTTCAGTTTTGCTTAAAGATGTAGAAAGTTTGCTAGAAAGGGTAATAGTTTTGCAGTAACATATATTAATTTTGGTAGAACACATGTTAGTTTTGATATAATTGGTATTAGTTCGTCTAAATAAATAAAGAAATTTAATAATGCATAGCTAGTTTTGAAAAATAAAGAATTGGTTTTAACTTTAGTAAAACAATTATCATTAACTAAAATTTTTGTCAGTCATGTTAGAATTCACCGTTCGCTACCTGCTCGAAATCAAAGGAATTGCCAATCCCTATAATTTTTTAATCAAGCATGGGCTGACACCCAATGTGGCCACGCGCTTGCTCAACGGGAAAGTGGCGCAGCTAAAGCTAAGTCACATCAGCGCACTTTGCCGGTCTTTGCACTGTACACCCAACGATTTGGTGGAGTGGGTGGAGGATCACGATACGCCCTTGCCCGAAAATCACCCACTGCAATCGCTGGTCCGCGAACAAATTCCCCTGAATATACGCGGACAACTGAGGGAATTGTCTTTTGAGCAGCTGAAAGAGGTCCGGTCGTTAATCGTGAAGTTGAAAGAACCCGACCACGGAACGTCAGGCGAAAACGATGGCTAGCGGAGTGAGATTAGCTGGACATCACGGGTCGTGCTATAAGAGAACCAATTTGGTGGAGTTTTAATAGTCAAAAAAAAGCGGAGTGTAAAAACTCCGCCTGTTATATATTGCCTAAAATGGAAGGTCATCTTTGTCGCCTGCTTCCGGCGGAATATCATCCGGCGTAAATTCCGGAGGGAAATCTCCCTGGGGTGCTCCGGCAGCCAGGCGGTCAATTCGCCACGCATTGATATTGTGGTACCAACGTCCGTTGAATTCACGCGACTCAACAGAAAATGATACATTTACGTCTTCGCCGGCACCCAGTCCTTCAAGCAACGAAATTTTGTCATTAAACAGAGTAAAGCAAACCTGTTTGGGAAACTGATCATCAGCAGTTTCGATTACAAATTCTTGCTTTTTCCACTCTTTTCCGGCTTTGCTCACGCCGGATGCTACATTTAAGATTTGGTTTATTTTACCTTTTAATTCTAAACTCATGGTTCAATATTTTTTCTGATTCCAAAAATAAGGAGAAAAAAAAGACCCCTGGGAAAAATTAACCAGGGGTTTATAAAAAGTTTTCAAGAATGTGCTATTCGATGACTTCCAGCAACTCAACTTCGAAAATTAAGGTTGCGTTAGGACCGATATCAGCTCCGGCACCACGTTCGCCATAAGCCAAATCGCCAGGAATGTAAACTTTCCATTTTGATCCTTCAGGCATCAGTTGCAGGGCTTCTGTCCATCCCGGAATCACTTGTCCAACTCCGAAAGTAGCGGGTTCGCCACGTTCAACCGAGCTGTCGAAAACAGTTCCGTCGAGCAATGTGCCGGTGTAGTGTACTTTTACTTGTTGGTCGGCTGTTGGTTTTGGACCATCGCCTACTTCAAGAATTTCGTATTGAAGTCCGCTTTCTGTAACCACAATGCCGTCTTTTTCCTTATTGGCGGCTAAAAATGCTTCACCTTCTGTTCGGTTGTTCACTCCTTCTGCTTCGGCCATTTTCTGGAAGTAAGACTGGATGTAGGTCCGGGCATCCTCAATGGTCATTTTTGTTTCTTCGCCGTTCAGTTGTTTCTCAAAAGCAGTCACCAACAATTCGGTGTTAAAGTCATCAGCACCAGTTGATTCAAGCTGTTGCTTGTTCTGATCGCCAACTAAAACACCAATGGCGTAGCTTGCAGAGTCTGCTGCAGTTGCAAGGTTTTCGTTACGTGAAGAACCTTGGGGTTGACAAGCTGCCAGTACCAGTACAGCAGCAAGTGCAAATAGAATTGATTTAAATTTCATTTGTTTGTTTTGTAGATATAAATTAAACGATTTCAAGTAATTCGACATCGAAAATAAGCGTGGAGTGTGGTCCGATGGCACCACCGGCACCGCGATCGCCATAGGCTAAATCAGAGGGGACGAATAAGCGCCATTTGGACCCGGTTGACATCATTTGCAAAGCTTCAACCCATCCCTGAATCACCCCGTTAACCGGGAAGGTAGCTGGTTCACCGCGTTGGACAGAGCTGTCGAAAACAGTACCGTCGATCAATGTCCCGTGGTAGTGGCATTTTACCTGGTCGGCCGGGCTTGGCTTTTCACCATCACCTTCAACCAAAACCTGGTACTGAAGTCCGCTTGCGGTTTCAATTACACCTTTTTTCTCCCGGTTTTCAGCCAAAAATTGCAAGCCTTGTTCCAGGTTTTCTTTTCCCTGGCCGCTTTGTTGCTTTTCCATAAATTCCTGCAGAATTTTATTGGCTTCGTCGGGTGTTAATTTGGGCTCCTGCCCGGTAAAAATATCTTCGAGAGCCAGCATGAAATTGCCGGGTTCAATTGTTTTTACTCCTGATTGTATGAGATTGCTTGAAATGCTCAATCCCAATGCATAGCTAAATTCTTCTAATTCTCCGTTAAACTTGTGTTCTGACATAAAATTCTAAATTTTTAAAGAGCTACGAAGATAAAGGAATTTTTACATTATCCCTGACGATCAACAGTCTTTCTCACCGTACAACATTTCCCTTTTTCCCGGAGGCCCCGGCAGTCGCTGCATGGCGAAGCTATTTTTTTGAAGCGAGCGCCTGATATCGCCTTTGGCACAGTAAGTTGTAATGATTGCTCCGGGCTTACACTGCCGGCTTATTTTCTCAAAAATGACGTCGGTCCACATGTCGGGTTGTTTGCCGGGGGCAAAAGCATCAAAATAAACCAGATCAAATACGGGTAATTCCGATAAATCGACGGTGCGTAAATCGCAGTTGAGCTTCGTCAGTTCAAAGTTGGAAGTGATTTCTACCTGCTGTCCCCATGGGCATTGGTGCATTTCTAAAAAAAGTGTCTGTATTTCAGCAGGATAGTTTTGGGCATAGTTCAACCGACGGAATTCTTCTTCTGTCAGCGGATATTTTTCCAACGAATAATAGCGAATGTTTTTTTCCCGGCGATGCAACAGGGTAAGCAAGGCGTTGAGCCCGGTTCCAAATCCGATTTCAAGCAAGTGAATCTCGGTTTGTTTGCAGCGGTTCAATCCGTTGCTGATAAACACATGCATCGATTCCTGAACAGCACCGTGGATGGAATGAAAATGTTCATCCAGTTCAGGCAGATATAGGGTGTGCGAACCGTCTTCGGTTAATTCCAGTACTCGCTTCATAGCGTAAATTTGGGTTTAAATTTCAAGTTCCAAATTCCGGGCTGCAGACTTGAGGTATGAGTTCCAACCATCAATTAGCAGTCTTAATCTCCAGTTTGCCAGCTTCTATTTGCTGATTTCAGCCAAGGGATCGGTTTTCGGATGAGGCGAATTTCGGCATTTTCTTGTTGGCTTCCATATTTTTGTTCTAAATTTGGCTTACCTTATTCGATTGTTATGCTTATAAAACTGTATGAAGAAAACCCAAGCCAGCGCGAAATAGAGAAAGTGCTCGAAGTCCTGCGGGATGGTGGGATCATTATTTACCCAACTGACACGGTATACGGCATTGGCTGTGACATTACGAATGTGAAGGCGGTGGAAAAAATTGCACATTATAAGAAAGTACAGGTTGAGAAGTCGAATATGTCTTTTATATGCAGTGATCTGAGCCATTTGTCGGATTATACCAAGCCCATCTCAAATACAGTTTTTAAACTGCTGAAAAGAAATTTGCCTGGCCCCTTTACCTTTATTTTAGAAGCCAATTCGAATGTTCCCAAGTATTTTAAAGGTAAAAAGAAGACGGTTGGAATTCGTGTTCCTGACAATAACATTATCCGCGAAATTGTACGGCAATTGGGTAATCCCATTCTTTCGACTTCGGTTTACGACGAAGATACTGTGATTGAGTACACCACGGATCCGGAATTAATTCACGAGAAGTTCCAGGATTTTGCAGATTTGGTTATCGACGGAGGATATGGCCATAATGTCGCGTCGACAGTGATTGATTGCACGGTTGATTTGCCGGTGATTGTTCGCCAGGGAAAAGGCATCGTTCAAGAGTAGTTGCCTGGTTGCCGGAGAAATACAAATTCTCCGGATCCGTCCTGATTATTTTTTCCAGAAAGCCGGCGAGAACAGAACCAATACGGTAAATAACTCCAAACGTCCAAGTAACATCAAAAACGACAGGAACCATTTCCCGGCCGGATGCACGTGATGGAAATTTTCTGCCGGCCCAACATTGCCCAGCCCAGGCCCAATATTTCCAAGTGAAGTGGCAACTGCACCCATAGCCGACTCCAAATCTGGTTCAATTAAGGTGTACACGATGGTGCTCAGGAAAAAAATGATGAAATAGAACATGAAAAACGCCAGTACATTGGTGATAATATGTTCGGATACCGCCCGTTTGTTGAACCGGACAGGAATTATTGCATTGGGGTGCAGCAAACGTCGCAATTCGTAATAGCTGTTTTTCATTAGCAACACAACCCGCATGATTTTGATTCCGCCACCCGTTGATCCGGCACTTCCGCCAAAAAAGAAAAGAGAAAAAATAATGATCGTAAGAAACGGCGTCCAGGTTAGGTAATCGGCTGTTGCATAGCCGGTTGTCGTGATGATGGAAACTACCTGAAACAAGGCATCGCGGAAAGCCAACTCAAAACCCAATTGGGTTGAAATGAGTAGTCCACTGAAAATGATTGCCGTAAAGCCGATGATGAATAAGATGTAGTATTTAAATTCTTCGTTCTTAAACACCTTGTCAAACTTTCCGTAGATCGCCAGATAAGAAAGGGTGAAGTTTGTTCCAGCCAAAAACATGAAAAAGATGATAACATACTGAATGTAGGGTGATGACCAATAGGCAACTGACGCTTGCTTGGTGGAATAGCCCCCGGTTGCCATTGTTGTAAACGCATGGTTAACCGCATCGAATAGGTTCATGTCGCCGGCCCATAGCAAAAGCGTTTCCGCGACCGTAAATCCAAGGTAAATGATCCAGAGACTTTTGGCGGTTTGTCTGATTCGGGGACTGATCTTGTCAGGAGTTGGCCCTGGCACTTCGGCGGCAAATAACTGCATCCCTCCAATACCAAAGATCGGTAAAATAGCCAGCGATAAAACGATGATTCCCATACCTCCCAGCCACTGGGTCATGCTGCGCCAAAACAGAATTCCGTTTGGCAGCGATTCAATGTCGTTTAAAATTGACGAGCCGGTGGTTGTAAAACCAGACATGGTTTCAAAGAATGCATCGGTCAAGGACGGGATGGAATGACTTAACAGGTAGGGCAGGCTTCCGAAGAATGAAAAAATCACCCACACCAAACTCACAATAACGAACCCTTCGTGTTTACCAATTTTTTTGTCTGCTCCTTTGGTAATCAGCAAGGTCAACGATCCAACGCCAAGACTGATAATTGCCGACTTCAACAGGGGCATCAGTCCGGCATCCTGATAAATGGCTGATATGCCCATCGCAATAAGCATGGCAAAACCTTCGACAACCAACAAAAAACCCAGAACCCGAAAGATGATCTTGACGTTGAGCATGGTCAGCTAAATTACTTAAAATATTTGTCCAGTTTTTTGATAGCTGAAGGAAGCGCAAATACAACGACTTTGTCATTGGCCTGGATGTGGGTATCTCCCTTGGCAACAAATCCTTTAGAACCGCGAATAAATCCCCCTATTTTCGCATCGTCAGGAAACTCAATATCTTTAATGGGGTACTCTGTGATACGGGAGCCTTCTTTCGCAATAAACTCGAAGACTTCAGCGTCAGAAGCGGTTAAGCACTTGGCTTGAGCTACTTTGGCTCCCAGGGTATATTTGTAGATGTAGCTGGCTGCAATGAGTTTTTTATTGATCAGGCTGCCAATATCCATATTTTCGGCAATACCCATAAAATCAATATTTTCTACTTCAGCAACCGTTCGTTTTACGCCCAGGCTTTTGGCCAGGTGACAGGATAAAATATTGGTTTCTGAATTCCCGGTAACGGCGATAAAAGCATCCATGCGCTCAATCCGTTCTTCTTTCAAAAGTTCCAGATTTCGCCCATCTCCCTGAATAACCAAAATGTTTTCAAAGCGATCGGCCACTTGCTGGCTGCGTACTTTATCGCTCTCGATTACTTTTATATTATAGCTGTCTCCGAGGCGTTCAACTGTTTTTTGGGCAATCCGGCTACCTCCTAAAATCATAACGTTGCGAACCGCGAAGATTTCCTTTCCTGCCAGTTCGAACACACGGTTTTGGTTGGCACGGGTTGTGATAAAAAAAACGATATCGCCATCGTGTATACAGTCTTGCCCATTGGGGATAATCGTTTCATTCTCCCGGTTAATCGCCACAGCTCGGATATCAGAATTGATGTATGACAGCTCTTCGAGAGATTTATTAAGGATGGGTGCATTCTCACGGATCTTTACCCCCATTAGGGTCAGTTTGCCTTGCGAGAACTCAATCATTTGCCTGGTTCCCACCTGCTTAATCGACGAAGCGATTTCTTTGGCTGCGAGACTTTCCGGATAAATCAGTTCATCAACCCCCAGGTTGCGAAGTTTTTCCTTGTATTTGTCGGTTAAATATTCGCCATTGTTGATTCGGGCAACCGTCCGCTGAACGCCCATATCTTTCGCCTGAACGCAAGCAAAAATATTTCGTTCTTCATAGGGGGTAACCGCAATAAATAAATCGGCTTTTGATAATCCGGTTTCTTTCAGATCACGAAAAGAGTTGGCCATGCCCGTAACTGTAAGCAAATCTACCTGGCTTGAGATATGATACAATTTGTCCGCGTCCTCATCCATGAGAACAATATCGTGGTTCTCCTTGCTCAGCATCTTGGCAAGGTGTGTTCCAACTTCGCCGGCACCTACAATAACAACCTTCATATTTCGTCACTCCTTTTTCAAAAATTCAGCCCGGTAAAGTAAGGTATAAAAACAACAATTTCCATGTATTTCAACTTGTTTTTCGGCTGGTTTCGCCGGAATTCATTCCGGATTATGTGTGTATTCTGCTATAAATCAGCGATAACTGTTTGCTTGGGCGGCAGGTTTGACAGCTTGAAAAACGTTCCTTTTTTTAAGACTGAATCGATATTGGTTTCAATGACAGGTGGCAAGCCGGGAGTTGGGAGTGCGATGTCCTTTTTGTTCCGGTAATCTCCCTGCTCTTTATTCGCGTCGCCGATGCCGTATTGGAAAACTTGATCCAGAAATAAAATGATCTCTTTGTCAATGATTAAATCGGCTTGGGTAAACTGTTCGCAGGAGTCCAGGTAGATGGTTGTTGTTGGCGCTAGCTTTAGCTCACGCACAGCATCTCTGACTGAGCCGGGAATCGGGTGTTTTTTGTCCGGACAAATCAAATAATTTTTTCGTCCGTTAATTAAATGGATGTTCTGCCCCTGTGCATAAATAATGTACTTTTTTTGGTTTAGTAAAGCCAGTTTCTGGGTAAATCCGGCTAGTGATAGTGCGAGTAGCACTACAGCTGTTCCAAAAAGAAATTTTTTATGCTTAAACTTGATAAAAAGAATGGTGGTGATTCCCATAGCTATCATGAGGGTCAATTCCAATGCTGAGATGCTAATGTTTTCCAACCGTGAGAAAGGGAGCTGCGCAATTTTCTGAAGCAGGAAAGTGGTGGCATGGGTGACTGCGGAAAGCAGTTTTGCGACCAAGCTTGCAACTGAGCCAACGGGCGATAAGACCAGCACGAGAAAGGTACTGCACAAAATGAGGTAGGCAGCGGGGATGACAATAAAGTTGCTGAGCCAAAAGTAGATTGGAAATTGATGAAAATAAAAAATGGATAGGGCAAATGTTCCAATTTGTGCGGCAAGTGATACGCAGAATAGTTGCCAAATTTTCTGGAGAATCTTATTCTTGGGGCAAATCAATTTTTCCAGTCGGGGAAAAAAGAACACAATGCTGGTTACCGCCGCGTAGGAAAGCTGAAAGCCCACATCAAAAAGAAGTCTCGGATTGACGAGCAGTAGAAAGAAGGCAGAGGCCGTAATGGAATTATATATTGCGGACGGGCGTTTTAAACTGTTTCCAAACAGAATAAAGCTGAACATGAGTGTTGCCCGTTGGACTGAAGGCGAAAATCCGGTTAATAGCGCATAAAACCACAGTAGGCTTCCAATCGATAGGAAAAAGCAAACCCGTCCGGTCAAAGAGCGCTTTAGAAAACCCAGCAGGAGCGTCAGGAAAAGGTAAATCATGCCCACATGTAATCCTGAGACGGCGAGAACATGCATGGCTCCTGTTGATGCAAAGTACGAACGTGTTTCAGGTGACAGCTCTTTCCGGTAGCCCAATGTCAGGGCTGATATCACCTGAAGCGATTCTTCATTTTTGATGTGTTTGCGGAGTTTTGCAATTAGCGATGCCCTGAATCTTTCGGCCCGGAACCCAATGGCTAGTTCATTTTCGTCAGTAATGGCACTGTAGTTTCGATTGGCCAGGTAAGTGCTGTAGTAAATTCCCCGGTTGGCCATAAACTGCTGGTAGTCGAAAGCAAATGGATCACCCTGGTTGCGTATGCGTTGTAATTTGCTGGTTCCTGCAACCTGATCGCCGGGTTGCAGGTTGAATCCTGAATCTGATTTTTCAAAATAAACCAGGATCTTTTGATTATTGAACGAAGCTGAATCAGCCCAATCGATCTTTGCAAGAACCTGATAGGAGTTTGGTTTTTCAGCAGGATACTCCAAAATGGTGGCGATATACCGTTGTTGCAGGTCTTCGCCGGAGAATCTCGATTGCGGAACTGTGAAAAAGGCAGCCAGTACAAAACCCAGACTAAGAAAAATCGAGAGGTAAAAATCGAAAGGGTAGCTTCTGGTTTTGAGTTTAAAGGCGACAAGTAATCCAAGGGATAGAAACAGGATCAGAATTGTCAGCCCGGCCCAGGGTGATAAGTTGCCAGCCAATATGCCAATCAACCAAAAACTTAAAATTTTTGTAAACGGGTTATTCGAAAAGAATGTCACTATCTATAATTTTATCGATAGTTTACGATCAGCCTGTTGGTGAGTTTGAAATTTTCTAATTTATTTCATGAACGATACAAAAACGGGCCAAAAACCCCTTGAAACTCAGACGAGCTTACTTTTTCCCGGCAAGACGATGCGGTAGGAAGTATTCACTTTGCCCTTTGAAATGGCCGTTAATTTACTTTTTAAAATACGTTTTCGCAGTGGGCTGAGGTAATCAATCAGCAACACACCGTCCAGGTGATCGTACTCATGCTGAATCACGCGAGCTGCAAAGCCGCCATATTCTTCAATGTGTTCTTCCAGGTTTTCGTCAAGGTACTTAATCTTTACACGTTCCGGGCGACTGATATCTTCACGGATTTCAGGAAGACTTAAACATCCTTCGTTCATCACCCACTTGTCTCCTGTGCGTTCCAGTATTTCGGGGTTGATAAAGGCCTTTTTAAAACCTTCGAGCTCTGGCTCATCTTCATCAGCGGCCGAACTGGCGTCAACAACAAAAATCCGCAGCGACTTACCGATTTGCGGTGCAGCCAGACCAACACCCTCTGAATGGTACATGGTTTCATACATGTTTTCAATCAGCTCTTTCAATCCTTTAAAATCGGAGTCAATTGGTTTGGCTACTTTTCGTAAAAGTGGATCGCCATATACTGTTACTGGGTAAATCATCATCTGTATTTTTGTTGTTCCATATACGATTGCAGGATAATGGTTGCACTTACAGCGTCAACAGTTCCTTTATCCTGCCTGTCTTTTTTTTTCAGGCCCGCATCAATCATGGTTTGAAACGCCATCTTTGAGGTAAACCGTTCGTCAACTTGCTCAATGGGCATATCCGGATAGAGCTTTTGAAACCGCTTCAAAAACGGATTGATATACAAAACGGCTTCGGAGGCTTCATTGTTCATCTGGAGTGGATAACCGATGATCACTTTTTCTACCTTTTCTTTTTGAAAATAAGCTTTCAGAAAATCAAAGATGTCGTGACTGCGCACTGTGGTCAATTTGGTGGCAATAATCTGAAGCGGGTCAGTCACTGCCAGTCCAACCCGTTTTTTCCCATAGTCTATTGCCAATATTCTTCCCATCTCACGATAAAAGTTT
>ENA-ORCT01000973-ORCT01000973.1-marine-metagenome-genome-assembly--contig:-NODE-973-length-11965-cov-3.791218_pt1 | contig 11965 bp, 10 predicted proteins | sample MGYA00248632_ERZ508511 | MGnify/ENA primary metagenome ERZ508511 (study PRJEB26182, sample SAMN06268839) | marine metagenome | isolation source: Tt an P1-techrep anaerobic enrichment on pine from sediment...
GGTTGGCAGCACCGTCACCGAAAAAGACCACCGCAACACTTCCATCCTTACGAAGCTTGGAGGCCAGCGCCGCGCCACATGCCAGCGGAGGACCGGCACCGACGATACCGTTGGCACCGAGCATGCCGTGGTCGAGGTCAGCAATGTGCATGGAGCCGCCCTTGCCGCCACAGGTCCCGGTCTTCTTGCCGTAGATCTCGGCCATCATGCCCATGATATCAACGTTCTTGGCGATACAGTGGCCATGGCCGCGATGGGTACTGGCAATGCGGTCCAGATCATTGAGATTCTCACACACACCGACAGCTACGGCCTCTTCCCCGGCATAGAGATGGACGAAACCCGGCACGGTACCGGTCGCGAACTCCTTGTGCAGACGCTCTTCAAACTCACGAATCTCCCGCATCTTGCGATAGGCATTGAGAAGGTCCTCTTTCGACAGTTGTGTCTTCATTAGCTCCTTCCTTTCTTCCTTTTAAGTTTATCTTCAGCCACCGGAGCCACTTCTGGCGATTCACACCTGTTTCTTAACGGGCATGCCCCTCCGTCCGAAATCTTGACTCGGACCGAGGAATTACAAGGTCAAACTGAGCTTACACAGGCTCCACCAGGATCTTGATGTGGGCATCTTTATTGTGAACCAGTTCTTCAAAACCCTTGTCGATGATATCGTCCAGTCCAATTTTGCCAGTGATCATCGGCTCAGCGGAGATGGCACCGTTGGCCAGCAGGGCACAGACACCCTTGAAGTCGTCCATGGTGTAAGCCAGGGTACCGATGACCTTCTTGTCGGTAGCGCTGAGGCTGAAGAAGTTGAACTCACTCGGCTCTTCAAAGATGCCGACAATGATCGCACGCCCGTTGTTTCGAACGGCTTCGACGGCCAGAGGACCGGTCTTGACGTTGCCGATACATTCGAAGGACACGTCGGCACCGGAACCGCCGGTCAGCTTCTTGATCTCCGCGATAACATCGCACTCGGTGGGATCGAGGATTACGTCTGCACCGCACTCCTTGGCCAGCGCCTTGCGGGCCGCGGACATCTCGACGACGATCAGCTTACCGGCGCCGGCAGCCTTGGCGCACTGCAGAGTACCGAGGCCGATGGTCCCGGCCCCGAATATGACGGCGGTCTCACCAAGGATGGTACCGGCCTGACGCACAGCTTTGAAACCGGTGGCGATCGGCTCGATCAGGGCAGCAGCTTTCAGGTCGGTACCGGGAGGCAGCACATAGCAGACATTGGCCGGAACATTCACATACTTGGCGAAAGCGCCATCGGCCATCAGGCCGGTGAAAGCCAGCTTTTCGCAGACGTTGTAGCGCCCTTCGCGGCAGGTAACGCAGACGCCGCAGTGCTGGCAGGCATCGGGTGCGACCAGGTCGCCGACCCGTACGTTGGCAACATCGGAGCCAACCGCAACGACCTTGCCGGAAAACTCATGACCGAGAATGGTCTTGCCGCTGTGACCGGTCAGGGGATGAGGCTCGGTGGGAATAAAAATCGGACCGGCCAGATATTCATGCAGGTCGGAGCCGCAGATGCCACAGTAGGCTACCTCGATCTGCACTTCGTCGGCCTTTGGAGGTCCCGGTACGGGGACTTCTTCTACACGGAGGTCTTTCTTTGCGTGCCATACAGCCGCTTTCATCGTTTCTGCCATGTCCTAGTTCCTTTCCCTGTCTGGTTAACGCTTGCGTGCCAGATGAAATAGATCAACACCATGCCCTTATTTAAACAGGACTGCTACATCCAGGAATTCCGGCTTCATGCTGATTTTGTTCAGGACGGTGCTCATCATGATGGCCACCAGCGGCGAATCGATGCGGGCATTGCAATGGGAGTAAAATACCCTGGCGATGAACGCCTGGATCATTCAGGCAACCACCCCGATAATGAACCAACTGGTACCATCGGGAAGTTGTCAACAAGTCAGCAGGCATAGCCTGAGACTTACCAGACGTAGGCGAACTTGAAATAAACGCCGTCGGTCTCGGTAACGTTTCGGGCATCAACGGCTCGAGTGTAGCGAGCAGTCATGGAGATGTTCGGCGAGAAGTGAACCATGAGGCCGGCCCCCAGGGCCATTTCGTCGAAGCTCGGAATGGTCTCTTTGGTCGTCTTGTTCTCGCCGGAGTCACCCGCATTCCAATCCCAGGCGAAAAACGGTTCGAACATCTGGCTCACCCGATAACCCACCCGCAGATTGGCGTGGTAAATGGTGCCGATTTCTTTTTTCACGCCGTCGTTTTTATAATCAGTGGAGGCGATAAGCCCTGCATTGCCGTCCAGGTTCAGTTTGTCGATCTGCCAGTCAAAGAAGAGGCTGGTCAGATTTCTCCAGGCATGGTTGGAGAGTTCGTCGTCGCCGATCGGCACTTGCAGAAAGCTCTGAATGCCGACAGTGCTGTTCTCGCTGGGCTTGAACCAGACTGCCGGACCGGTGATGGTGTCGCCCAAACCGGAAGTACTGTCATTGGCGTCGTTGTCCGAGATATGCACTGCCGGCTGGATGACTTCATAAGCAAGGCCGATATTCGGCAAAGCATCCAAGGTGAAGAAGCGAACATACTTGGACAAGCCGACAAAGGTATCGGAATCGGAGTCGTCTACCACGCCGTCACCTTCGCTGTTGTCGTTCCAGAAAGCGTACTGAACGAAAACGTTGAAAGACTCGTAATTGACCGGCAAGGCGTACTCATGCGGCCCGATAATGGCCAGAGCGATATCCGAAGCAGTTGCCTGCGAGGGCAGCATGACCACCACCGACAACAGGAAGAAACAAAAGGTACCTGCCAGAGCTGCTTGCAGCTTGAACGTTTTCATTTGACCCCCTGATCAGCTAAATTTTGTCCAGCCAGTACGACAGCAAACCAACCCCCGTTGTCACCTATCAAGATATGTGCTGTTCCCCCCTCCTCTCCCCATGATTAGTGAAAGACTTACCTCCATGGCCATCTAGGGAAAAATGGCGCACTGACTAGACATTACCAAACTTTTCCCAATGCACAATTTCGACGGGCTGAACAGCAAGCCTGAAGAAAAGAAAACGGTTATCTGCTTAGCGGCAGGCAGGCTGGAAGACAATGTCTAAAGTTTCGGGAAATTCGTTGCTGAAGCAGTCCAGTGAATCGACCCGCAATGTCCATTGTTGAAAGAAAAGGAGCACAAAAAAAGCCGCCCTAATAGGGGCAGCGTTGCAACCGCAAGCAACGGCCGTGTAACAGTAGGAGGGTTAATACGTGGGGATGGCTTTGAAAGGTTATCAAGTTCTGTCGCAGGTCTCCAATTGGCAAATGCCGATCAGGCTCTAGGTAAGACCTTCATCAGACGGCGGCCGTCGGCAGCCACTGATCGAGCAAGCGCTCAAAATGAACCACGGTTCGTTCTTTGACTTCTGCCATTGCCACCGGCCGACCGGTGATCGCCTGCAACGAAGTCATGGTGCAGCCGACGATCCCGCAAGGGTTGATGCGATCGAAGCCGCTCAGGTCGATGGAAACGTTCAGGGCGAAACCGTGCATGGTCACCCAGCGGCGGGCTCCGGCGCCGATCGAGGCGAGCTTGCCGTGATCGGTCCAGACCCCTGTTTCACCATCCACCCGATAGGAGCTCACGCCGAAATCCGCTGCCACCTGAATCAGCACTTCTTCCAGGAAGCGCAGGTAATGCCGCAGGTCTCGCTGTCGCAGGCCGAGATTGACGATCGGATAGCCCACCAACTGACCGGGAGCATGGTAGGTAATGTCCCCGCCGCGATTGATATGGACTGTTTCGATGGAGGAATCGAGGACGTTCTGCAGATCCCCCGACCGTCCCAGCGTATAGACAGGCGTGTGCTCCAGCAGAAGCAGGGTCTCCGGGGAGGTCTTGGCATAAACTTCTGCCACCAGGCGTTCCTGCAGAGCAAAAGCGTCAGAAAAACCTATCAGCCCCAAATCATTGATTTCCATAGCAGGCGTCCCCTGAAATGTACACATTTTTGCGAGCACGCAATAATCCGGCAGGCAACAAATTAAAATAGGAATCTTTTATTGGGTGATCTTTCCGAATTCTGACTATCGGGCCACCCACTCCCGGCTTTTGCTCATCAGCGCTGCAGCTTATCGAAGCCAACAAGGCAGCCTCTTGCGGGAAGTACTCCTCTATGCATTTTAAACAAATACCATGGCTTTCACCCTTCGATTTAAAATGCCAGCCGATCATCGATTCACACCAGCTACATATCTTTAGCATATGTCACCTCTTTCTGTTTGTCCCCCTGGTGACGAGGTCAGACCACAGCAATAAGTAATTAATCTATATCAACGCATCGTCCGCAACATGATTGGTTCGGGGTGGGGGAGATGGCAGTCCCCCCCACCCTCTGTGTGGGGTATTACATGCAGATGCGTATCTGCCATTTTCAAATTTAATCCCCAGGCAATTGTTCGTTAGCATTCTTCCCTGGCTGCGGACATGAGACACATGGTTTCAAACTGCAAAAACCTGTCCAACAGCCCATCTCGACAAAGCCGAAAATGACCAACGGGAGATTATTTTTTTGCCTGTTTTTTTAAAACGATCGACTCGTCTTTATATCTTGCTAAGAACAATCCTCATTCGAGTCTTACACAGCAACTTCTGTTTTCTTAAGTATCAATCTGAAGCTCATAAAAAACTGCCAGGTGGGGAAAGGAGAGAATCCCCACCTGGCATAAACGATGACCCTACACCCGCTATCGACTGCGCAAGATCTCCCGGCAGATCTCCCTCATAGCGCAATCGGCAACAGCATCACTGCATCATCGTCTTCGGAAAGGGGTAGCAATTTGCACCGGATCAGGTCACCAGACGCAGACGGCGGATTTTGATATCCTTATCCCTCTGCACCGTCCGGTAATATTCAACATCCGGCATGCCGAACAACATCAGATAAGCGACATCGTGATTTTTCGGAACGCCGAACTTGTGCAGCACATGAGGGGCCAGGTCCACCAGTGCCCATTTCCCAAGGCCGCACCAGGTGGTGCCTATACCTGCGCTGCTGGCCAGGAGTTCAAAATAGCTTAAAGCGATATAAACATCGGCCTCCCGACACGGAACATGGTTTGCGGCAGAAGCGATCAGCAGGTGCGGTGCCTCCCGGAAAATGGGGTCTTTCCCGCGTTCCATGAGGGGAAGCATCTTCTTGAGAACGCTCAGATTGTCCGGAATAGCATCCCTGCTTGCCAGTTCCTGCAAGGCTTCCATGGTTTCCTGGCGTATGCCTTCCATGGTAACCCGGTCCTCAACCACGATGAATTCGACACCACGGACATTGACGCCCGTAGGGGCATGGGCGGCTATCCTCAACAGCTCGTCCACGGTCTCTTCAGGAAGAGGATCGGGCTTGAAATAGCGAACCGATCGACGTCCCTTGATCAACAGCTCCATCTGCCCCTTATCAGGAAGCTCCCCGTCCAAAGGCAGGCTGTCGGCCGGATCGAGGCCAAGGATACTAACCGCTCCCGGTTTGCATACCGCCAGGCAGTGCTGGCAATCGATACAGATCGATTCCTTGTCAGCCGGCAGCACCGGGTAGCCTTGCTCCATGGTGATCAAACCGAACACACAGTCCCTGACGCACTCGCCGCACTGGACACACAATGATTTGTCTACCTGGAATCTCTTCATGGCACACCCGTAATACTTATGAGTTTTGCCCCTTGTCGTTCGCTGTTTCGGTTGGTCTCCTCTCCCCCCCAAAAAACCAGACGAAGACGAACCCAAAACGTCTTCGTCTGGAAACGGAAGGAGGACTGGAGAGGAAATGTAAAAAAAGCCGGGGGGCAGCTAGGAGGTCCACCTCCCCGGCAAGGCAGGTAAACTCTCGCTGAATTTACCTCTACAACTCTATTTCCTAAGATGTCTAAAAAATGCCGGGCTGAGCACCCGTTTCCCAACCCGGCATGGGAGGACTGTAAACACCAAACGTCAGCAGTGAACAGCGGCGTCATCCACGTCCAGGGCCGCTTCTTTCAGGGCCTCGGACAGGGTCGGATGACCGTGGAACATGGCACCGATATCGTGTGCGGTGCCGCCGTAGCTCATCACCGCCACCGCTTCGGCAATCATGTCCGAAGCGCGCGGACCGAAGATGTGCACGCCAAGCACCTGGCCGCTTTCTGCATGGGCGATAACCTTGACGAAACCGTCCGTCTCGGCCATGGCGCGGGCCCGGCCGTTGCCGACAAAGCTGAACGAACCGGTCTTGACCGGAACACCGGCTTCTGCCAGCGACTGTTCGGTCTTGCCGACGGAGGCCGCTTCCGGCCAGGTATAGCAGACGCCGGGGATGGTATTGAGGTGAACCTCGGAGTTCTTGCCGACCAGCCGCTCGACGAACACCACCGCTTCCTCGGAGGCCTTGTGGGCCAGCATCGGACCGGGAATCAGGTCGCCGATGGCGTAGATGCCGGGAACGGTGGTGGCGTAGTTCTCGTCGACTTTGATGCAACCCTTTTCGTCCAGCTCAACGCCGAGTTCCTCAAGACCGATACCATCGGTGTTGGGCTTGCGGCCGATAGACATCAGCACCTTGTCGACAACCACTTCCTTGATCTTGTCCTTTTTGGACAGCTTGACGGTGGCCTTGCCGTCGGCAACATCGATACCGGCGACACTGGTGCCCATGCTGAAGCTCATGCCCTGCTTTTTCAGCGCCCGCTGCAGCGCCTTGGTGATGTCCTTATCGGTCTTGGGCAGCATCTCCGGCAAAAGTTCGACCACCGTTACCTTGGCGCCGAGACGCAGCCACACGGAACCGAGCTCCAGGCCGATATAGCCGGCACCAACGACCAACAGGTGCTCGGGCACCTTGTCCAGGCACAGTGCGCCCCAGTTATCGATAATCACCTCGTTGTCGACGGTAATGCCGGGCACTTCGGCTACCTTGCCGCCGGTGGCGAGCAGGACGTGCTTGCCCTTGACAACCCCGGCATCCTTCCCGTCCACTTCCACCTGCTGCAAACCGTCCGCAGCGGCGCCGAGCACCTTGCCGCTACCCTTGATCCAGGTGACCTTGTTCTTCTTGAACAGGAAGGCGATACCGCCGGTGAGATCGTTGATGACCCCTTCCTTGCGCTCCATCATCTTGGCCAGGTTGAGCTTGGGAGCGGGGATATCGATGCCGTGCATGTCGAACTTGTCGCGGGCCAGGGCGAAATGCTCGCTCGAATCGAGCAGCGCCTTGCTCGGGATACAGCCCTCATTGAGGCACACACCGCCCAGGGTCGGACGACTTTCAACAACGGCCACCTTCATGCCAAGCTGCGCGGCGCGAATCGCACCTACATAACCACCCGGGCCAGCGCCAAGTACGATCAGATCATAAATTTCTTCAGCCATTTGTATATCTCCTCATGCGGCAAAACGGATTCCGTTCTGCCGCTGTTATGGTCATTTTCACAAAACCGGTTTCGCCTGCAAATCGGCGTGGTAAGAAGATCGGACCAAAGGCCCTGAAGCAACATGGGAAAAGCCCATCTCCATGCCGAGAGTTTTAAACGCCTCAAATTGCTCCGGTTCAACATAGCGCTGTACCGGCAGATGATGGCGGCTGGGGCGCAGATATTGGCCGATGGTCAGCATGTCGCAATCGTGCTCCCGCAAATCCCGCATCACTTCAAGAATCTCGTCGTCCGTTTCGCCCAGCCCGACCATCAGACCCGATTTGGTCGGAATATTGGGGTAACATCCCTTAAACTGTTTCAGCAATTGCAACGATCCGTGGTAATCGGCCTCGGGGCGTGATTCTGCATAAAGCCGCGGTACCGTTTCCAGGTTATGGTTGAAGACGTCAGGCAAGCCAATGCTCAGAGTCAGAAGGGCCGCGCTGACATTGCGACGAAAATCCGGAACCAGGATCTCCACCTTGGTATTTTCAGCTGTCTTACGAATTTCCTCTACGCAACGGGCAAAATGCCCGGCGCCACCGTCCTCCAAATCATCCCGGGTGACGGAGGTGATCACCACATAGCGCAGGTTCATGGCCTGCACTGCCTCGGCAAGGTGTTTCGGCTCCTGCAGATCGAGCGCAGCAGGCTTGCCGTGGGCAACGTCACAGAAGGGGCAGCGCCTGGTGCAGACATCGCCCATGATCATGAAGGTTGCGGTACCGCGCTGAAAACATTCGCCCAGGTTCGGACAGCTGGCTTCCTCGCATACGGTATGCAGGTGATGACCGCGAAGAATCTCCGTCAGTTTGCCCACCTCGGCTGCCGCAGGGGCCTTGACCCGAATCCAGGCCGGTTTGCGAAGCGCCTGATGACGGTCCGTTGCAGCACGAGCGGTCTTTTCGTTGCGACGTTTTTTTTCCACGACTTCCATGACACAACCCTCGATCCTTGTGGCGCCGGTTGCTGCGTTGCGCCTTCTGTATCTACTTGCGACCCATGTCCCAGACGATCTGTTGGAATTCGTCTGGCACCTTCGGAAGCGGCAACCGGCCCCGTCGAAAACAGGACAGATTGCCGGCTGCCGCCACGAAGGCTTCTGCCTTCCGGGACCCGCAGGTACCGGTTTTTCCAGGTTAAGCCTGAAGCTCTTCAGGGTTCTCCAGAATACGCTTCAGTTCCACCAGGAACTGGGCGGAGTACAAACCGTCCACAACCCGGTGATCGGCTACCAGGGTCACCTTCATCGTCGAGACAGGGACCATGTTGCCGTCTTTCACAACGACCTCATCCTTGATGCCGCCGACCGCCAGAATCGCGGTCATTCCAGGGGGAACCAGGGCCACGAACTGATCGACCCCGAGCATGCCCAGGTTGGAGATGGCGAAGTTACCACCGGCCATCTCGGCCGGGCCGCAGGTACCGTCCTTGACCTTGTCGATCAAAGCACGGGAAGTGTTGGAAACCTCTTCCAGGGTGAGGGCCTGGCAGCCCTTGACCACCGGCATCATCAGGCCGTCGTCCATACCGACCGCTACCGCGATGTTCACGTCGGGATTCAGCGTATATTCCTTGCTGCCCAGAGCGGCGTTGACCATCGGATACTTCTCGATGGCCATGGCACAGGCCTTGACTACCATGTCGTTCATGGAGACCGCCTTGCCGGCTGCCTTGAGACCGGCCCGGAATTCCTTGGCCGCTCCCATTTCGATGCCCATGGTGACCGGGAACTGGGGAATGGTCCAGGAATTGGTCACCGTGTTGGAGATGGCGGCGCGCATCGGCGAGATCGGCTTGGAGGTGGCAGCAGCCGGAGCTTCCTCGGCCGGAGCCGCTGCTTCTGCTTCTTCGGCAGCCGGAGCGGCACCACCTGCCCGCTGGGCAAGATAGGCGTCGATCGCTTCATCCGAAACATCTTCATCGGCGATGATGCCGATCAGGGTCTGGACCGGATATTCCTCGTCCTCTTCCCCGATCTGGCGGCGCAGTATGCCGGCCACGGTGCTTTCCACCGGCTGAGCGATCTTGTCGGTTTCGATCTCGACGATCTCATCACCGACCTCGATCTCGTCACCTTCCTCGACCATCCAGGAAGAAATGGTGCCTTCCTCCATGGTCAGGCCCCACTTGGGCATGGTCAGCTCATAAATGCCCTCGGGAGGAGCGACTGCACCCTCTGCGGCAGGCGCAGCTTCAGCGCCTTCTTCCGAAGCTCCACCGCTGTAGTTTGCGATAAAAGCATCTATTTCTTCATCCGAAACATCCTCGGGGGCGATGATGCCGATGAGGGTCTGTACCGGGTATTCTTCGTCTTCTTCACCGATGATGCGGCGCAGCACACCTTCAACGGTACTTTCTACAGGTTGGGCGATCTTGTCGGTTTCCACCTCGAGAATCTCGGTGCCGACCTCAATCTCGTCGCCTTCTTCAAGCATCCAGGAAGAGATGGTGCCTTCTTCCATGGTCAGGCCCCACTTGGGCATGGTCAGTGCGTGAATTTGGTTACTCATGATTATTTACTCCATGGTCTGACGTACTGCAGCCTCTAATCAGGCTGCAGTACGCGACACATTCATGCTTACAGGGTTTTACGTACTGCAGCTTCGATCTTCGCGGGATCGGGGAGGTAAGCGGCCTCGAGATTAGCTGCAAACGGTACCGGAACGAAGGGCGGGGTCACCATCTGCGGTGCGGACTTCAGGGCGCCGAACACATCCTGAGAGACGTGGCCGCAGATATCGGAAGCAACGCCGCAAAGATCCTGGCTCTCATCAACCACTACCAGGCGGCCGGTCTTCTCAACACTGCTGTAGATGGTATCCCAATCCATCGGCGAGATGGTACGGGGGTCGATGATGGTGCACTCGACACCGTCTTTGGCCAGCTTCTTGGCAGCCTTTTCGGCGAACTGAACCATGCGACCCAGGGCGACGATGGTGACGTCCTTGCCTTCGCGAACGACGTTGGCCTGGCCCAGAGGAATCACATAATGCTCCTCGGGAACTTCGCCTTTCATGGTGTACAGGGCCTTGTGCTCGAAGAACACGCAGGGGTCGTCATCCTGGATACAAGCGGCCAGCAGACCCTTGGCATCGGCAGGATTGGAGGGGATGATGCTCTTCATGCCCGGCACATGAGCGAACATGGAATAGGGGCTCTGGGAGTGCTGTGCAGCTGCGCTGAAACCGGCGCCGATCATGGTACGGATGGTGACCGGGGTAACGGCCTTGCCACCGAACATGTAACGGAACTTGGCAGCCTGGTTGTACAGCTGGTCAAAGCAGACGCCCATGAAGTCGGAGAACATCAGTTCGCCAACAGCGCGCATACCGCAGGCAGAAGCGCCGACAGCGGCGCCGATGTAGGCGGACTCAGAAATCGGGGTATCGAGCACGCGCTCGGGGAACAGGGGATAGAGGCCCTTGGTAACACCCAGAACGCCGCCCCAGGCATCGCGCTCCTGCTCGGTACCGGCGGCGCCGGCCACGTCGAGGCCCATCAGGACAACGGACTCGTCACGCTCCATCTCGAGACGAAGTGCTTCGTTGATTGCATCTTTGAACATGATCTTTCTAGCCATCGTTCATTCCTTTCTTTAGATAAAGTCGTCGAAACGGGATCAGTAAGAAACGTAGACGTCCGTCAGCAGCTCAGACAGTTCGGGCTGGGGCGCCTTCTGGGCTTCCTCGACCGACTTGTCGATCAATGCGAGAACGTCCTTGTCGATGGCTTCGAGTTCAGCCGCTTCGATCAGGCCGGCTTCGGTCACCGCCTTGGCAAAACGCTTCAGAGGACAATCGTTTTCGCGAGCATTGGGTACCTCGTCCTTGGGACGATAGGTCTGAGCGTCGCCTTCAAAGTGGCCGTAGTAACGCAGGGTCTTGCATTCGATGTAGGTGGGACCGCCACCCTTACGGGCACGCTCGATGGCTTCTGCGGCAGCTTCGTAAACGGCGAAGAAGTCGTTGCCGTCGACGGTCACTGCAGGCATACCGAAACCACGGGCGCGGTCGGCGATATTTTCGGTACCGACCTTGGCAGAGTACTTGGTCGAAGTCGACTCGGCATAGCCGTTGTTTTCGAGAACGAAAATCATCGGCAGATCCCAGGTCACAGCCAGGTTCATCGATTCGAAGTTGGTGCCCTGGTTGGAGGCGCCGTCACCGAAGAAAACCACGCCAACGCTGTTGTCTTTGCGCAGCTTGGAAGCGAGCGAAGCACCGGCGATCAGCGGGGGACCGGCACCGACGATGCCGTTGGCGCCGAGCATGCCGCAGTCGAGGTCGGCGATGTGCATGGAGCCGCCCTTGCCGCCGCAGGTACCGGTAGCCTTGCCGTAGATCTCGGCCATCATGCCCATAATATCAACGCCCTTGGCGATGCAGTGGCCATGGCCGCGATGGGTACTGGCGATGCGGTCCAAGTCGTTGAGGCTCTCACACACGCCGACGGCTACTGCCTCTTCACCGGAGTAGAGATGCACGAAGCCCGGAACGGTACCGGTCGCGAATTCCTTGTGCAGGCGATCTTCAAACTCACGAATCTCCCG
>ENA-ORCT01000974-ORCT01000974.1-marine-metagenome-genome-assembly--contig:-NODE-974-length-11956-cov-2.424278_pt1 | contig 11956 bp, 12 predicted proteins | sample MGYA00248632_ERZ508511 | MGnify/ENA primary metagenome ERZ508511 (study PRJEB26182, sample SAMN06268839) | marine metagenome | isolation source: Tt an P1-techrep anaerobic enrichment on pine from sediment...
TGATTACCATCGGTATTTTCGGGCTGGACACGATCATTGTCGACCCCATCACCGCGCTTATGAAAGCCATGAAACACGTGGAAACCGGAAATTTCGACGTTACCGCTCCCGTTAGTACCCAGAATGAAATCGGCAAATTGGCAAACGCGTTCAATGTCATGGCAAAAGAGATCAAGACCAAGATCGTTGAAATGACGCACCTGAACCACGTCCTTCAAAAAAGCGAGGAAAAGTTCCGGCTCTATATGGAAAATACTCACGATGGCGTCTTGATTGTGGACGACGATTTCAAATTTGAATACGTCAACTCGCAAATGAGCCATATCCTGGGGTATCCTCTGGACGACATCATCGGGCAGGACTACAGGTACTTTCTCGATGAAGAAAGCGTCCGCCTGGTTGCCGAGCGCCATCGACTCAGGCGAAAAGGCGTGGAAGTTCCTTCCCGGTACGAATTCACCATCGTGCGTAGAAATGGCGAAAAACGGAATGTGGAAATCAGTGTCGGGGTCACGAAAGATTCCAATGGGAATGAAAAATCGGTCGGCACCCTGCTGGATACAACCGATCGTAAAATCGCAGAACAGGAAGCGCAGCATTTACGCAACCAACTGATCGATATCATCAACGCCATGCCCTCTATCCTGATTGGCGTGGACAATGACGGCAACGTAACCCACTGGAACAAGACCGCCCGACGGTATACGGGTATCAGTGCATCGAAAGCTCTGGGGCAACCCCTTCCCGCCGTGTTTCCGCAGATGGCCTCCGAGATGGATAAAATTAAAAGAAGCGTTGAAACAAAAGAGATTATTCAGGAACTCAGCCGCCCCAGTTTTCTGGAGAGCTGCAGCGGCTACGAGGATCTGACCATTTATCCGTTGACATCCAACGGCGTCCAGGGCGCCGTGATTCGAATCGATAACGTCACGGAAAAAGTTCGCATGCAAGAAATGATGATTCAGAGCGAAAAGATGCTTTCTGTAGGCGGGCTCGCTGCTGGCATGGCCCATGAGATCAACAATCCTTTGGCCGGCATGATCCAGACCGCCGGTGTGTTAAAGAACCGGCTCTCCCGGCCGGACCTGCCGGCCAACTGCGAGGCCGCCGATTCGGCCGGCATCAGCATGCAGGCCATCGTCGCCTTCATGGATCGTCGCGGCATCCCGCGGATGCTGGACAACATGCTGAATTCCGGCCAGCGGGCCGCCGGGATCGTGTCCAACATGCTCAGTTTCGCCCGCAAGAGCGAATCGGCTTTTTCCACCCACAACCTTGGCGAACTGATCGATCAGACCGTGGATCTTGCCGGAAGCGACTATGACCTGAAGAAAAAATACGATTTCCGTCAGGTTGAGATTTTACGGGAGTACGCCTTCGATGTGCCCCCGGTCCTTTGCGAAGCCGGCAAGATTCAGCAAGTCCTGTTGAATTTGCTGCGCAACGGCGCCGAAGCCATGCAGGAAATGGCGGGAAAAGGAGACGGGTACCAACCGCGCTTCATCCTGCGGCTGGGCCATGAAAAAGAGGCGGGCAAGGTGCGCATCGAGTTGGAAGACAATGGCCCGGGAATGGATGCGGCGGTCTGCAAACGCGTTTTTGAACCGTTTTTTACGACCAAACCTACCGGCAAGGGTACCGGTCTTGGACTTTCCGTTTCCTATTTTATCGTCGCCGAAAACCATGGCGGCGAAATGAGTGTTGTGTCCGCGCCGGGAAAAGGGACCACGTTTATCGTTGAACTGCCGGTGGGGAAAAAATAAATCCTCCAACCGTCACGCTTCGCTTTCTGATTTCTAATTCATTCAAACATCCTGTTTCCCCAAAACATTTTCCATCTTCCTTTTCATCTTCCCTTTAAATCGATTTTAATCCATTCCAAAAAAGACAAAAAAAGTCTTCGATCTGCATTTAGATTCTGTCGCAGCGGTCGATATAAACAGAAATCATTCGATGAATTCTGTTCAGATTTATCAGGTGCCGCTTTCGTCGAAATAAAAAATTGGAGGGACCGATGAAACCGTATAAAATAATTAACCGCATCTTTTTTGCGCTGATCGGGCTCATTTTTTTTCTGCCCGTCGCCTGTCTGGCCGCTTGGCCCGACCTGACGGCCCAGGAGCTTAAAAGCATGCTGGATTCCGGCCAAAAAATTTTCCTTCTCAACCCGCTGAGCGATATCGAATATAACGAAGCCCACATCCCCGGGTCGGTAAACGTTCCCCTTCACACGATTATGCGATCCATGAAGATGCCTGAAAGTCCGGACATTCCCATCGTGACTTACTGCCTGGCCAAACAATGAGTGTACTACAAAGAAGCCGCCAGTCTGGCGGTCAATCGGATGTACACCAATATCTACACCTTTTCCGGCGGACTCAAGGCATGGAAGGCAGCCGGCTATGAAATCGCCCAATCCAATCCACTGCCGGCTTACGAAATCGAAACCATTGATGCCCCGGCATTCAAACAGAATTTCGCCGACTACTGCATCGTAGACATCCGTATGCGCAAGCACTACGCCATGGGATTATATACCAAACATCTCAAGGAAGAGATGACGGCGCTTTCCTCACCGCACCGCAAAAAATACGTTCATAAAATCCCGCTGCCGCATCTCACTCGCATGTACAAAAAAGTTCCCCTCGATAGAACCGTTGTCGTCCTGGATTACAAGGGCAAACAGGCCGGCCTGGCAGCCAACTACCTGCGACACGTCGGACATAAAAAGGTTTGCACACTAAAAGGGGGGCTGGCGAGCTTCGAAAGGTAAGCACGGGCGCGAAAAGGAACACTTGTACCCATAATCCGCGATACCGGTCTATGGTCTGAATTTTTTACCAATATCGAATCCGTTTCCGATGGTCTCGCCCAGGGCCCAGTATTGTCGGGTGCCTGTTCCGTAGACAAAAGGGGCCGCCTTGTCCATGAGAGGAAGTCCCTTGTCATTGAGAATCTCTGTATCGGCCTTAATGTCAATAATTTCACCGATGAACTGGATATGTAGCCCGATTACGTGGGTATGGATGACCCTGCATTCGATAACCAGGGGAAATTCCCCCACGTAAGGGGCGTCCACCTTCTCCGAACGTATCGGCGTCAAACCGGTATCCTTGAATTTGTCGGTGTGTTTCCCTGAAGCGATACCGAAATAATCGGCCTGGGCCGCATATTCCGTTGAAGGTACGCTGACGGTGTAGGCACCGCGTTCCATGATACAGCCGTAGGTATAGGTTGCCTTGCGCAGCGAGATCGTCAACGCCGGTGGTTTGGAGCAGCAGATACCGCCCCAGGCAATGGTCATGACGTTGGGCCGGCCTTGGGCATCGTAGCTGCCCACGCACCACACCGGACTGGGATACGCCAGGGTGTCTGCACCAATTGACTTTTTCATGGATGACCTCCTTCAATCTTTCACGGTTGCTTTGTATTTCCTTGACTCGGAAGGTTTGGCCTACCCTTTCTATCCAGGCAGCCATTTTTCCAAGAACCGGATCATCATCCGATCACCGAAAAGCTGGAGTCGGTGTTGATTTCCCGGTTGCGGCTGTAAAAGCCAACGTTGAGATTTCTCCGGGTGTACTTCAGATGAAACTGAACCGGATCCGTATCGTGATCCTGGCCCTTTTCACAGGCTTCGATCAGTTCCGTCATCATGGCGCCAACCACCGGGGCGTTCTTGTACTGGTTGCCGCTGGTACCCACGGCCATGTAAAACCCCGGCAAATCGGATTTATCGTAAATCGGAATCCAGTCGTCGCTGCAGTCATACAAGTCGACCACGCCCTGGTACTGGTTGGAAATCGACAGATCCGAAACCCGCATGGCTTCACGCATGACCATGCATTTGTACTGGTCGGTAAGGTTGAGGTCGTAGTTGTCCGGATCATCCACCCATAAGCGTGGATCGCATTCGGGGTCTTCGCTGCCGATGAGAAAATGGTTGCCGACTTCCGGACGGGAATAGCAGCCGGCGTCGCCGTCGGAAAGCATGTAGCCGTCCCGCTCCCAGTCCAGCCCCTCGGGGGCCGGCACATGGGCGACCTCCTGCTTCATGGGACGGGTCTTGATCTTCATGGCGTCTTCGACGCCGGCCATGCCGTTGACGATGAGGGAATGGGGGCCGGCCACGTTGACCACCACCGGCGCCTCGATCTGTGTGCCATCGGCCAGTAGTAATAGCCCTCACGGGCCATGGCCACGCCCTCGGTGGTGGAGTAATGGAACCGGATAATGGCACAGGAGCCGCTGGTGGACCCCATGCCGGCGTCGGCCAGTTTGTCCACACTCAGGGTTTTGTATCCCCGTTTGGCCATTTCGAAAGCCACGGCGCATCCAATCACACCCGCACCGATAATGACGGCATCGACCTTTTGATTCATCGACCTCCTCCTTTCATGGTTTCAATGGCCACTATGTAGACGATTCCTGCGCCAATGACAACCGAGGAGAAGGGCGGCTTATCCTGGTCCTGCCGTATGCCGGCAAAGCCTCCTGACGACTGTGCCGCATTTGGAATGCGGCATACGTATTAACTGGAATGTTTCGTCATGCCGGACTTGATCCGGGGCATCCGGGGAATTACTGGATTCCGGCCTCTGCCGGTATGACGGACGATTGATAGATTGAACCGCCGGAACAATAGGAAATGGACCGACAACCCGGAAACGGTCTTATCGCTCTTCCAGAACCTCTCCCCGCGTGCTGATGGTCACCTGTCTGGAAGGCACATGAACACCGGCTTTCTCCATGCCCTTTTTCACGATGCTGGGCAGACCCGAGCAGCAGGGAACCTCCATCACCAGAGTGGTGACACTTCTGACACCCGCGGTTTTGAAGATCTCGGCGAACTTGTCCACGTACTCCCGAGCATCGTCGAATTTGGGGCAGCCGACCATCACAGCTTTGCCGACCATAAAATCCCGGTGCAGCGGGGGAAAAGCCACGGGCACGCAGTCGGCCACCACCAGAAGATCGGCATCCTTCAAAAACGGAGCGGTGGGCGGAATCAGACGGATCTGCACGGGCCAGTGCGACAATGAGGACTTGGCCGGCGCTGCCTGGGTTCTGGGAATATTGGCCGATTGGCAGCTGCCGGCCGGTACAAAGCTCTGGATCTGGGTCGACGGGCAGCCACAGGGCATGGTGCCCTGGGCCTCGGCACCGTCCGTCCGGGTTTCCAGATGTTCTTCCACGGCCTGCTCGTCAAACTCCTCGGCTTCGCGTTCGATAATTTCCAAAGCTCCTTGGGGACAATCGCCAAGGCAGGCACCCAGGCCGTCGCACAGGTTGTCCGAAATCACCCTGGCTTTGCCGTCGATGACCTGCAAGGCCCCTTCGGCACAGGCGATGACGCAGTTACCGCATCCATCACAGCGATCTTCGTCGATTTCGATTATTTTTCGGTTTACTCTCATGATATCCCCTAAGTAAGTAATGACTGGCGGGCCTCTTTTTTTCCCGCGTCTGTCAAAAATTTTTTCACGATAATGCTTTCGATCTTCTCGGATGCGATGCCGTTTTCCTTCTTGGCATCCTCCAGGTTGGCGATCAGGTCCGCATCGTAGAGCACTTTGAAGTTGAGGGTTTCCTCCTCGCGGGGATGGTGGTGGTGGCCCACGATGTCGCAGACTTCATCGACCAGCGACGCCTTGGCACCCAGCCTCTCGAGAATCCCGCGGGCCACCGCCGGACCCTCCTGCTCCTGATACCTGGCCGCACTGCTGCCGTGCTTTTTCTCGGCCAGAACGATGCCGATATCGTGCAGATAGGCGGCGCACAACACCACCGCCGGATTGCCGCCCTCGGCCCGGTTGATGCGTTCCGCATGGCGGGCCACCCGCATGGCGTGGCCGATTCGCTTGAAATCACTTTTGAAATAGCGCTTCATCTCGATGGCCACCCGGTCCTTGAGCAGATCTTCCTTTTGCTCCAAAAACTCCTCGGGCAGGGTGCCAATGCACTGCTCGGCATACTGGCAGTATGCCGCACAGCCGAAATCCATATCCGGATTTACAAAGCGATGCTGGCATTGGGGGCATTTGCGGGCCGTGTCATCCTTGAAGAACTCCACGCTGGCGCCACACTGGGGGCACGGCACCTCGAAAATGGCACCGGGCTTCCAGTAGAGGGTATCCTGTCCGGGGCATTTCATGGCAGCGCTCCTTTACCCATGGTTGTCGGTTGCCGACTGCCGGGAACGTTTCCCGACAGCCGTTTCTTTTAAATATAGGTTCAAATACCGGTTTTAACAGGGGTCGCCCAAAATGGCCTTCAGATCCCCTTCTGCCGTCCCGATCGGCATGATGTTGAAATTCTTCACCAGCACATCCAGCACGTTGGGCGTAATGAAGGCCGGCAGGCTGGGGCCCAGTCGAATATCTTTAATCCCAAGGTACAGCAGGGAGAGCAGGATCACACAGGCCTTCTGCTCGTACCAGGAGAGAATCATGGAAAGCGGCAGGTCGTTGACCCCGCACTCGAAGGCGTTGGCCAGGGCCACGGCGATCTGGATGGCCGAGTGGGCATCGTTGCACTGGCCGATGTCCAGCAGGCGCGGAATGCCGCCGATGTCCCCCAGATCCTTGTCGAAAAAACGGAACTTGCCACAGGCCAGGGTCAGCACCACGCAGTCCTCGGGAACCTTTTCCACGAATTCGGTGTAGTAGTCGCGCCCCGGTTTGGCGCCGTCGCAGCCGCCCACCAGGAAAAAATGACGGATGGCTTTGTTCTTGACCGCTTCGATCACCTGGGGAGCCACGCCCATAACCGCGTTTCTGGCGAAACCGACCATAACCTGCTTGCCGGGCACATCTTCCGCGAACCCGGGCAGTTCCAGGGCCCGCTCGATGGCCGGGATGAAATCCTTGTCGACGATGTGGGTCACGCCGGGCCAGCCGACCAGGCCGGTGGTGAAAATGTTGGCCTGATACGATTCTCTGGGCTTCTGGATGCAGTTGGTGGTCATGACAATGGCCCCGGGGAAAGCGGCGAACTCCTTGGCCTGGTTCTGCCACGCCGTTCCGTAATGGCCGTAGAAGTGCCCGTATTTCTTCAGTTCCGGATAGCCGTGACAGGGCAGCATCTCACCGTGGGTGTAAACATTGATGCCCTTGCCCTCGGCCTGTTTGAGAATCGTCTCCAGGTCCCTGAGATCGTGGCCGGAAACCAGAATGGCCTTGCCCTTCTTTGCCCCCAGGGGTACGGCGGTGGGCACGGGATGACCGTAGGTACCGGTGTTTCCGGCGTCCAGCAATTCCATGGCTTTGAGGTTCACCTCGCCGCACTTCAACGCCAGGCCCACGTAGTCGTCGGCACCAAGGGTATCGTCGAGCGTGGCGGCCAGGCCTTCATAGATATAGGCGTAGACGGAATCATCCTCCTGGCCCAGAATCCGGGCGTGATCGGCATAGGCGGCCAGACCCTTGATGCCGTATACGATCAGCTCCCTCAAGGAACGGATATCCGGGTTGACCGAGGGATCGGACTGGATGCCCACTTTCTCACCCTGGGCCACCAGGCCGGCCTGATCGCCGGTCCGCGTAAAGGTCGCCGGACCGTCGGCAAAGGCCGCATTGCCGCCGGCGGCCTGAACTTTGGATTTGAGGGCCTCGCGGTGCTTCACGGCCTCGTCGATCATGGTGACGAAACGGGCCGGGTCGAAATCCACGTTGGTCAGGGTCGAAAAAATGGCCTCGCAGGCGAACCGGTTGACCGCAGGATCGCTGACATTGACCTTGGCTCCCTCCACGGCCACCTGGGCGATGCCCTTGGTTGCGTATATAAGAAGATCCTGAAGGGCCGCCACCTCGGGCTGTTTCCCGCACACGCCGATTTTGGTGCATCCTTCGCCTTTGGCCGTCTGTTCGCATTGAAAACAAAACATGATGTCTCCTCCTTGGTATGGGTGTTCGAAATGTCGATCATTTTATCGGGTCGACCGAACGCACTTTTTAAAACGCTGATTCCTTTCTATCCCTTCCGCTTGGAATCGACCTTGACCTATGTCAAAAAATTCGCTTTTTTTTCGTTGTCGATTCTTTCGAAAGCGGTCATGTTCTATTTAGTGTTCATCCAGAAATAGGAAAATTTGGTCGAGATCGAGGCGCACGAAAGATTTTACCCGAGACATATGGTCGATATTCCGAGGATAAGATTTCTCGGGCAACAATGATATCGGGCAAATTGGCCATTTCTGGATGAGCACTACAGGACATGACCGGTCGAACCACCTTGACTTGGATCAAAAAACCGATCAGACTCATCAGTTTGAAGACAAACGCTTTTTTACAGGGCAGATGCGGATACAATCACTGGGAAGGGGAATAAGCCTCGGTAGCCTGCGGGTCTCCTGTAAACACGATGCCCATGGTAGTAATAATGGGTATCCCATCTGGTTTGTGCAACCGTCCGTCCTTTTGTGCCACGGTTCATCCAATCGCTTGCAACAGCGACACGGAACGCAGAAAATGAAAGAAACCAGCCGGATTCTCGCCGCCACACCGCTTTTCAAGGGGCTTTCAGAGCAACAACTCAATGAAATCGGAGCCATCACCGTCAACCGCCAATACAAACGGGGACAGGCCATCTTCATGGAGGACGATGAGGCCGACGGTTTCTACATTGTCGCCGAAGGCCAGGTAAAAATTTTCAAGACCTCCCTGGAAGGCAAGGAGCAGATCCTGCACATCTACGGGCCGGGCAATCCCTTCGGCGAGGTGCCGGTTTTCTCCGGCTCCCGCTTTCCGGCCAACGCCATGGCCCTGGTCAAAAGCCGGATCCTCTTTTTGCCCCGGGATGCGTTCGTTCGATTGATCGCGGAGCACCCCTCGCTCTCCATGAACATGCTGGGGGAGCTGTCCATGCGGCTGCGCCAGTTCACCGTCCAGATCGAAAATCTCTCCTTGAAGGAGGTTCCCGCCCGCCTGGCCGCCTACCTGACGGTGCTGGGCGAAGAGCAGGGACGCAGCGACCGGGTGGACCTGACCATTTCCAAGGGACAGTTGGCCAGCCTTCTGGGCACCATTCCGGAAACCCTTTCACGGATTTTTGCAAAAATGAGCGCCCAGAAGCTGATCCGGGTGGAGGGCAGACAGATTTATCTGCTGGACATCACCGGCCTGGAAAATCTTTCGGTCGCAGGCAAGCTGGAGGAGGAGTGATAGCAGCGGGATAGTCGCAAGGACGGGTCCATTTCCGGCAGGCCGCCGAGATCTGCCGCACGGCTTTCTCCGGGCAGCCGCCCGACCACACAGCTCCTAAAACGGCAATGCCCCAAAAGCCCATGGCGGCAACGGTAGCGATCCGCCGGCCGTCAACCCCGCCCAGGGCTACGACCTTGTGGCCGGTTCCGGAAAGAAAACGCCTCAACACACCGTTATCGAATGCGGCCGTGTACCCTTGCTTGGAAATGCTGTCGAAAATGGGACTGAGAAAAATGTAGTCAAACAAGAAGGCGTCCTGCGTGATGTCATCGATCCGGTGAAATGAGGAGGAGATGCTGCACTCCGGCCATTGCCGCCGGAGGGACTGAATCGTCCGCCAATCCTGCCGGCGCCGGATTTCCGTAAAATGAACGCCTTTGAGCGCAAACCGGTCGATCAGGTCCGGATGGCCGTGAACCACGATGCGGTTGTGAAGATCTCCGGGAATCCGGTTGAGGTAGGCCTCCAGCTTTCCACGGCTGCATCCGGGTTTTCTCAGATGAAAGACAGCCGGAGATTGCTGCAGAATGCTGCCGACCACCCGGGTTTCCCGGGGGTAATCTTCGGAAGGAGAGATGATGATCAGTCGCATCGTAGCAGAAAAGCCGTTTCTATTTTTTCTCCATCTTCTGCTTTAGCTTCTTCTCGATCTCGGCAAACAGGTCCTGTTTCTTTTGCGCCTGCTGGGCCTTGATGGAAGCCACCTTATCCTGCATGACGTCCTTGCCCTGCTTGAATTTTTTCAGCTCCTGCTCCAGGCGGCTCTCTTCGGTGTTCCGGGGCAGGTTTTCGATGGCCAAGTGATCGCCCACCACCAGCCGGTCTTCGAATCCGCTTTTGACCGTGTCAACAATGGCCAGTTCCTTGAGCCGGTTGAGCAGGTAGCTGCCCTTTTCGTCCGAATAGTCCAGCAGTCGGCAGACCGCGGCCAGGGACGGCGGCGCTCCCTCCTGATGGTCGAGCACGCGCACGGCAGCGACAAACAGGTGGGCGGTGGTATACAAATCGTTGGTTTTCATAGCGTTGGTTCCCGTTTTTGCAGCTTTGCAATCCAGACCCAATTTCTTGACATCAACTGACAAGGAGAGTAACATTTGCCTTTGAATTGTCAAGCGGCAACTGGCCTGCGCTTCCCGGGGTCGATCAATCCTGAAACCACTGTTATTCAAAGAAGTTAATAGGGTATTGCGCGGTATCGGCCCGGCCGATGAAGACCGTGCGATCCACAGAATCGGGAGAGGAAATCATGACCGAAATTATCGATGTCACCGCAAGAGAAATCCTGGATTCCAGGGGCAATCCCACGGTGGAGGTGGAGATGATGCTGGCCTGCGGCGCCAGGGGCCGGGCGGCGGTCCCGTCGGGAGCGTCCACGGGCAAACGCGAGGCCCTCGAGCTGCGCAACACCCGCGCCAAGCGTTACGGCGGAAAAGGAGTGGTGACGGCGGTGAAGAATGTCAACACGACCATTGCCAATGAGATCCGCGGGCTGGATGCTGCCGATCAGATGACCCTTGATGCCTGCATGCTCGCGCTGGACGGCACGGCCAACAAGTCCAAGCTGGGCGCCAATGCCATCCTGGGGGCTTCCATGGCGGCGGCCCGGGCGGCGGCCAACGCCTTCGGCCTGCCCCTGTTCCGCTATCTGGGCGGCGTCAATGCCCGCATTTTGCCGGTGCCCATGATGAATGTCGTCAACGGCGGGGCCCATGCCGCCAACAACCTGGACATCCAGGAGTTCATGATCGTACCCTTCGGGGCAAAAACCCTGGCCCAGGCTGTCCAGATGGGCGCCGAAACCTTCCACGCCCTGAAGAAAATTCTCAAGTCCAAGGGATTGAGCACGGCCGTGGGAGACGAAGGCGGCTTCGCGCCGGACCTGAACTCCAACGAAGAGGCTTTAGGATTTATCATGCAGGCCATCAAGGCGGCCGGTTACACGCCCGGCAAGGACATGGGGCTGGCACTGGATGTGGCGGCCAGCGAATTGTACGCCAAGAACAAATATGTTCTCAAAGGGGAGAACAAATTCCTGACGGCCCTGGAAATGGTCGACTACTTCGAGAATCTGGTGGAAAAGTATCCCATCTTGTCCATCGAAGATGGCCTGGCCGAGCAGGACTGGAAAAACTGGGCCGTACTGACCGAACGGCTGGACGAGTACATCCAGATCGTTGGCGATGATGTCTTCGTCACCAACCCTTCTATTTTCGCCAAGGGCATCGAGGACGGCATCGCCAACTCCATCCTCATCAAATTGAACCAGATCGGAACGGTGAGCGAGACCCTGGACGCCATCGAGATGGCCAAGCAGGCCGGCTACACCACGGTGATCTCCCACCGCAGCGGCGAAACCGAAGACGCCTTCATTGCGGACCTGGCCGTTGCGGTAAACAGCGGACAGATAAAAACGGGGTCCATGTCTCGGTCGGATCGCATCGCCAAGTACAACCAGTTGATCCGTATCGAAGAGGCTTTGGGCCAGGGAGCCCAGTTTGCCCGGGATATTTTTGTCGGCGACTGATCGCCGTTTCTTAAATGGAGAATGCTACCCGCAATGGATCCGTGTCAATGATGACCAAAATGAGGATAAGAACAAAAAGACCGTTATGGGCGGCCTGTCGCATGGCCGCCCTCTTCTTGTGGTTCACCGCAGTCGTCCCGCCGGTCCCATCCGATGCTTACGTCCTTGAAGGTCCCCACGTTCTGCAACTCACCGCCGAAGCCATGGGCACCATCGCCACCCTTGAGCT
>ENA-ORCT01000975-ORCT01000975.1-marine-metagenome-genome-assembly--contig:-NODE-975-length-11953-cov-4.306248_pt1 | contig 11953 bp, 10 predicted proteins | sample MGYA00248632_ERZ508511 | MGnify/ENA primary metagenome ERZ508511 (study PRJEB26182, sample SAMN06268839) | marine metagenome | isolation source: Tt an P1-techrep anaerobic enrichment on pine from sediment...
CTTCTTTTCGACCAGCCATACCATGTTGCACCTTGCCCTGGGCGTATTTACATCGAATCATTTGCGTCCATCGGCATCTCGCATTTTTTGCACGGTAATTTCCAGCGTTGCCGGACGCTATAGCCTGACCGAATATAAGCGCTGCCGATTGAAAACGGAACCGGCATTGAGCCATTTTGCCGAGTTCGGCGGATTACAAACGGTTTGTAAATGAGTAGATTTGGTTTAAGAAGCTACATCCGAAACTATCGGGCGAGACAAAAGCGGGGATAATCGATTGTGTCGCGAATAGGGGCGACGCTCCTCAGATACGGTGCAGAGGTATATGTCACGCCTTTTCAGGGCTTAAAATGACGGGTCAACAAAACCCAGGGCGTTGCCATGGGCTGTTATGTATAAGAGGGTAAGCCAGAGGCCGGCCCAGGCCAGCCTCCAGCTCCCCGTTGTCGCGATGGGGTCAATTCCCCATATTTACCGGCGTGAAGGTCCTTCACCGGGCGACCCCCGTCAGAGTTGCCCCATTGCGAGGAATAACACGGTGCGCGTTGCCATGAGTCCCAGTGCCCACGCAGAACTCCTCCAGTGTCAGAACACCAAGTTTTACACGGAAGTACCTCGCCCTCAATTTGCGGTTGTCGTTGTAGTTTTTACGCTTCCTCTTCATACATCGCAGACGCATGCGGATCCACGAATCGAGTTTCTGGAAGCGCCATCGAACGGTTGCAAACGAAGTGGCAAAGTAGTTTGCCGTTCCCCTGATAACTTGGTTTAGTTTCTCGACGGCTTTGGCATCCAGGTTATGTTTCCGGACGGTCAGGGACCGGATTTTATCCTTGAATTTCTGCTCCGACTTGGCCCGCATCCGACACGATCTAGACGACAGCTTGAAGCCGAGGAACTCGTACCCCTTGCCGTACGTTGTGATGTGTGTCTTCTCGGGGCTGAGCTGGAGTTCCAGATCCTCCTCGAGTACGCGTTGCACAAATTCGTGAGCCTCTTGCGCTTCCTGGTGGGTCCGGCACAGTACGACAAAGTCGTCGGCGTATCGAACGAACCGATAGCCGGCTCCGTCGAGTTGCCAGTCCAGGTGGTTGAGGACGATGTTGGCCAGCAGGGGGGAAGCGACTCCACCTTGGGGAGTCCCCCCTGTGGTCGGTTTGAACACGCCGTCTTCCATTACACCAGCAGTGAGAAATCGTTGGATGAGATCCAATACCTTACCGTCGGCCACATGCCGAGCGACTGCCTTCATGATGACCGAGTGAGGAAGATGATCGAAAAACCCCATGATGTCGGCATCTAACACATATCGATATCCGAGGCGGTGGATTTCAATCGCCATTTCCAGGGCCTGATGACAGTTGCGACCCGGCCTGAAGCCTTTGGATGCGTCATGAAACAAGGGTTCGAAGATGGGGTTCAGAAGTCTGCGCAGAATCTCCTGAGCCACCCGATCCCGCACGACAGGAATACCTAACGGGCGGGTCTTCTTCGATCGGGGACCTTTGGGTATATGGACTCGACGCAGCGGTTTTGGTCTAAACCGCCCTGTCTTGAGATCTCGCATCAGCGCGTCGAGGTTTTCCTGCAGGTTTGCCTCGAATATGTCAATGCTGATCTTATCCACTCCAGCGGCACCCCGGTTGCGTCTAACAGTTTTGAAAGCCTGCTTCATCAAGCGGGCGTCAATTCGCCCAATCAATGAATGGTGTTTTGGTACGTTGCTCATGGTGAGCCTTTCACACGTTGTCATCACACTTACCGCCGGATCAGCTGTATGGGGATGTTTCTTAGCAGATCGCCGTGACGATTCCCTCGGATTTCCCGGCAAGAGCGCGGGCGGGCCATTTTGGGCTTTACCCAAGGTGCTAACTGTCCTCGTGGACTGATTCATTGGTCAGTGTCTCTGTCAGGTTTTGCCTTTCATCCCACCCGAGGGCGGGACTACTCCGGCGCTGCTGCAGTCCCTTAAGCGGAGGCCGATAAGGCTTCGTTCTCCGCACCACCGCCTCGCCCCTGTCCTTTCACCTGAGGCTTATAGACGGGACTTACCGCACATGCGGACGGAGTGGAACATTCACCGGTCATGGCTCAGCACCATTTTCTCCAGGTGTCGACACGCAGCACCCACACAAGTCCACTGGGAATAACCGCGTGTTTCCCAGTGGGAGGAGGACAGGGGCGTCCTCCTCGGCGCTTCGTGGAAGGGCGGTGACTCGCGCACATGGCAGGCCGAAGTGCCGACCCCCGGAGTATCCCTGTCTGGCCTCTTCGCCACGGTTCCTTCTTCCGGGCATGCCGTTGGATACCGTGCTGGCTGCTTACCTCCGCTGTTCAGCGCGAAGTTCGAACAGGGACTTCAGTACGGGCACGGACCCGCACAGGTAGGATTTGGCCTGTTGCACCTCCTTTCTGTTGCCTCACCGTTTCTTGCTGAGTAGACTAAGTCCTGAGCCACTACGGCTCACGCGCCCTTTCAGGGCCGAAATCAACGCCTCTCGGAAAGCTGATTTGAATCTTCAGACGCAGGCATGTGTAGCCCCTTGCCATATCTCTTAGCCTGACGGCTATGCCCCGTAGAGGGAAAGCGGATGCCATCGTTAACGGCCGAGGTGACAGCTTGAATCTTTTATCTTGACATAAAGATAAATGCGCTTAATTTCCATGACATGGAAAACGGGGCGCACATACGACTTGTACTCTGGAAGGCCGCCAAGGCGGTCGAACAGGTTGATCGAAAAAGCATCATTAAGACCGGCCTGAAGCTGACCGATTTTATGATCATGGAAGTCCTGTTGCACAAAGGACCGCTTCCGATCAACACCATCGCAGGAAAGGTGCTCCTGACCAGCGGCTCCATGACTGCTGCCGTCAACCGATTGGAAAATAGGGGACTTGTGACACGGATTCAGGATCCATCGGACGGGCGATGTTTTTATGTTCACCTGACAAAGAGCGGACGGAAAGTCATCTCGACTGCCTATGACGCACACGCCAAAAATCTGGATGACATGGTCAGTGTCTTGTCTGCCGAGGAGCGTGACGAACTGGTCAGGCTGTTGAAAAAGGTCGGGGGGCACGCTGAAAAGATGAGCTGATGCAGCTGATCTATATTTTTAAACAAATATCTTGATAACAAGATATATATATGGAGAGCCGAAATGAAAACTCCCAGATTAACCCTGGCAACCACCGGTATTCACCACATTACGGCAATCGCTTCATCGGCCCGAGAAAACCTGGCTTTTTACGAGGCCGTGCTGGGCCTTCGGCTGGTAAAACAGACCGTCAATTTTGACGATCCCGGGACGTATCATCTCTACTATGGGGATGCGGGCAGCTCGCCGGGAACGATAATCACCTTTTTCCCTTGGGAAAAACTGCCCGCTGGAAAATCTGGTACGGGCATGGTGACTGCCATTGCATTTGCCGTACCTGTCGAATCCGTCGATTTCTGGCGAGACCGCCTGCATAATAACAATACCGTTGTTACAGAAACAAAACGCTTTGGTGAGCCGGTACTCCAGTTTACCGATCCGCATGGCCTTCCGCTGGAGCTGATCGGCAGTGATTCACCGCCGTCTGTTTCCGCCTGGCGGGAGGGCCCGATTCCGGGGGTGCATGTGATTCGTGGATTCCACTCCGCCACATCGGTCACACGGAGCCCGGATCCGTCCCACGTCCTGCTCACGGAGATCATGGGCATGGAATTTGTCGGCACAGAAGGCAGTCGTCGCCGCTACCGAATGACGGCGACGCATCAGCCCGGCCATATGTACGACGTGGTGATCGATGCCGATGCACCGAAGGGTCAGCAGGGCGGCGGAACGGTCCATCACATCGCCTTTCGCGCCACCGATCGAAACGAGCAGGAACAGTGGCAGTACGCGCTCAGGCAAAACGGACTCAATCCAACGTCGATCATGGATCGTAACTATTTTACGTCGATTTACTTCCACGAACCGGGGGGCGTACTTTTTGAAATCGCCACCGACCCACCGGGATTCGCCGTGGATGAGACGCCGGAGCGACTGGGGGAGGCGCTGAAATTACCCGCCCGCTATGAATCCATGCGAAGCGAGATCGAAAAACAGCTCCCGCCATTAAGGCCCGTTGAATTCCGGCATGAATTCGAACGGCCCCTGGTAGACAAGGACGACGGTTCGACCATTGTCTCCCTGCATGGCACGGGGGGCGATGAGCGCGATCTGGTGGAACTGGCCCGGGCAATCAGTGAAGAGGCCGCAATACTAAGTCCGCGCGGCAAAGTCAGTGAAAATGGAATGACCCGGTTTTTTCAACGATCCGCCGAAGGCGTTCCGGATGAAAACGATGTGGTCCGTCGGACTCACGAACTGGCTGATTTCATTTCTTCAGCAACACGGCGGTACGGACGAAATCCCGAACACCTGGTTGCCATGGGATATTCCAATGGTGCGAGCATCGCAGCCGCTATCATCCTCCTGAGGCCCGAAATATTTAACCGGGCGATCCTGTTTCGGCCCATGATGCCACTGCGCAACATCGAACTGCCGGATCTGACCGATACGCGTGTGCTCATCCTCAAAGGGCTCAACGATGATGTCATTCCAGGAGAGAGCACCGACCGCCTGGTGGACGCCCTGAATCGTGCGGGGGCAGCCGTCGACGTAGTTGAATCTCCGGCCGGTCATGAAGTGACGGCGGGTGATCTGGACACCGCTTCCCGATGGGTGTCCGGGAAAATGGGACGCGATCCGATTCCCGCAGCCGACACCCTTTTATCGTAAATCGTATCCAGTGCGTTGGTAGCGATGCGGGTGTCGGTATTGGAAGTTTTCGCTTCAATCATTCCGTTGGCCGAATGAGAGCTGTGCCGGATTTCCGGTAGAAGCCTATTCAACTACAGCCCCGATGGTCCTTAAAAAAAGCCTCAACGCCCAAGATTCTCTTTGATGTACAGGAACTTGAAAACCACAGATTTTTCCGGCATAGTTTGGGATCACTGTCCTCTTTCAAAAAATAAAAAACAGATGATTTCAATATATTGTTTTATTGGACGAAGCGTTTTGCGCACTAAATTATGAGAAAAAACTTTTTTATAATTTCAAACCGTTAATTTTTCTTACCGTGATGCCTGGTTTTAAGGCGCTGAACTCACAATGACCTGCAGTATCAGATTGCAAAATTGGTTAAAAGCAGACCTGCCCGGATAGTGGTCATTTTCTAACCTCAATAACATATCTAAGGGGTTTCCGCCGGGATAATCTTTACAAGATATACATCATTTTCGCCCGCCCCGAAGGAATCAGTGTACCCTGCGACAATATATCCTCCATCCGCAGTCGTCTTAATCGATTCCCCGTGATCATCTCCGGCACCACCGATGTGTTTTTTCCAGATGCTGTTGCCTTCGGAGTCTGTTTTTACCAAAAACATATCGTTTCCGCCTAATCTGTCTGAATCCCAATAGGGAAAGTCATAGCCTGCTATAATATATCCCCCCCCTTCTGACTTAGCTGCCGAACGGCCAAAGGTAGACTCGCCACCACCACTCGAAATGTTTCCTTGCCACTCTTGGAAACCGAAAGAATCAATTTTATGAAGACTGATTTGATTACCGCCTGAATGGTAGAAATAAACATCACCTACAACGAAATATCCTCCATCCTCTGCCTGTAGGATGTCACGTCCAATATTTTCCTCGGACATTTGGTATCCGTTTTCCCATTCAAGAGTGCCATCCTGGTACGTCTTTACTATATATACTGAGAAAGGATTGTTGAATTTTTCATAGGAACCGCCTTGACCTCCAGTAATATATCCACCATCTGTGGTTACAAGTACGAAAAATCCGCAATCATTACCCAATCCGCCAAAAGTTTTCTCCCAGACTAAATTCCCGAAGGAATCTGTTCTTATCAGATAAACATCAGTATCGCCAGCCCCGGAGGATGTCATGCTTCCCGAAATGACATAGCCTCCATCTGTCGTTACTTTAACAGAATAACCCACGTCATTTTGGGGTCCTCCAAAGTTTTTCTCCCAAAGTAAATTTCCGGAGGAATCGGTTTTAATTAGGTAGACATCGTCTCCGCCACTCCCAATGGAACCTGTTTTTCCTACTATGACATATTCCCCCGTTGTGGTTATGTCGACAGAATATCCAATGTCATCTTGACTTCCCCCAAAGGTTTCCTCCCAAAGTAAATTTCCGGAAGAATCGGTTCGGATTAGATACACGTCTTGTCCACCTGCTCCGAATGAAGTCGTACTTCCAACAACAACGTATCCTCCGTCTGGTAACGATATAACCGAATAGCCATAGTCATCATCTTCACCGCCATAGGTCACATGAAATATTGTTTCAGAATCAACACGATCATTATTAGCGAAATCGTTGCCGTTGCCACAGCTTACACAAAAGATAGAAATGAATCCAATGATGAGAAAACACCGCAGGTAGTTGTAAAACAATACACTATAAAAACTCTTTTTCATAACAACCTCAGACGGCAGTAAATTGACCGATTTCTAATTTGATTTTTTTGTTCGGTCTATGCCAACGCTGATGGGGCCGCGTGCAGCCTGTATTTGGACGCATGAAATGAAAGCTTGAAATTCAATGAACCCGATAGCCGAATTTCCTTTTGGTTTCGCAGACGGAAAAATGTTTCGACAGCCTGGTGATGTTTTTGTCCTGAATCCAGTCCTCGATGATCCTCAAAATGGCCACAATGTCTTAGATTCCCTTTGATGTACAGAAACTTGAAAACCGCAGATTTTGCCGGCAATAGTCTGAGAGCACTGCCCCTTTCAACGAGCTCAATTGGAGCCAGTTTACGCTCGTTAACATTATCCGGGTTAAAACGGGCAATTGGAACATTGTCCTGATAAACGGTCGTTGAAATATCACCATTTGCTTGACTCTCTCTAAATATTTTCAGGAAATCGAATTTTCCCGATATTATTACAGGTATGATGTGATGGTATCAGAAACATTTTTAAAAACAAGGGTATGGCTCAGTGGAAAAAAATTTATGATTTCAATCTATTGTTTTTCGGACGATGCGTTTGCGCGTTAAATTATGAGAAGCAAATTTTACATGATTTCAAGCCGTTAATTTTTTTTGCCGTGATGCCTGTATTTATAAGGGCAGGTCATAAACCGGCTAGCGCTTCACTGAGTTTCTTTACAAATTGCCCGGTTCCATTATGGAAATAAATACCGATTTGCGCAATACAGGAATAGGCGAAGGCAAATTGCGACAATACATAGGCTCCAATGGCAAACTGGCATAAACAGAAAAGACCGATGCCAAACTGGGAGATGTTGAATATGCCTATGGCGAATTGACCGATTGCGACAATTCCTTTTGCCGGCACCGGAACTCTGTTGGGGCGATACTTAAAGGAGATGTGCACCAATGGCCAGCCAAGGATCGAACGTTTTGATTTGTACTCAAATCCCCACCCATCCCATTTGGCCCTGGCAGGGTACGGCGCACCACATCCCGGGCAATGCATCGCCTGCTCATTGACCTTATTTCCGCACTCTCTGCATGGTTTCATTGCTTTTCCCAAACAATTTTTTCATTTTCGCGTGTAAAATTTTGTAGGTCGGGTTAGCGAAGCGTAACCCGACAAAATCAATCTGAGAATGCAGCACCTCAACCCGCTCGTCCATGGGTGTCCGGTGCCTTTTGATGTTCGGACATTGCCTGACTGATTATTTCCTGTTTTTTTCCAGGTGACCGATTCCAAAAATAGACCTTTGAATCGGCCTCCTCCAATTTTTTACTTGTTGGGTTTTTCAAAATGGACAAAATCAATTAGAAACACCGCGCCCATCAGGAGGGCTTTCTGGGTGGTGTCAGCCATACGGGGAAACTCAACTCCGAAATCATCAGCCTTGCTGAAGGTTTCCTTGAACAGACCGCTCCATTTTTTTGTGATTTTGCCATCTTCCAGGCCATTCTGGCGAATTTTAAATGTCCAGGGATGTAGAATCGGGCCGGTAAGGGTAAATATTTCCCGGTCAAAGGCATCGTAGATAGCATAGTGCCTTCTTAAAATCCCGAATTGTCGTCGAACGGTTCCCAGAAGTTCTCCATTTGCGTGAAAAATGTCGAGTTCGTGGAAATAGAACCTGAAAGGCCTCTCCAGGGAGAGGGCTGTCTGACCCTCTCGGTTGAGGATTTCCATTGTAAACGGACGCCAGTTTCCCATAAACAGCCTGGACAAAATGGCGCCCATGGACGTGCTCATTTCAGCGGCTTCAAAAAGATTGAAATTGATTGTATAGCGATTGCGGGTCTCAAGCCCGAGCCAGACTTCGGCTTGCTCCACCTGCTGTCGGATATGCAATTTGCGGCTGTCCGCAAGGCCGGCGAGTTCATAACTCCGGTTCATTTCGCCGATATGAGCGTGTTTTTCCGCCTCTTGTCGTTGTCTCTCAATAAATTTGGAGACAATTATTCCGCATTTGGGACATTCCGAGAAGTTGGCGCTTCCCACAAAATCGCATTTGGGACATTTAGAAGTCGACTCCAACGTTCATTTCCTTATTTTGAGTTCGTCCGAGATTTTCACAACTATAAATGGGGGGGGAAACACACTTTTTTGAACTACGAAACACGCGAAAATACGCGAAAGGGTCTGGCTAAAAAACGATTTTATCATATTTCGTGCCTTTCGCGTGTTTTGTAGTTATGTCTTTTGTCCTTGAGACAGCTTTTTTTGAACTACGAAATACGCAAAAATACGCGAAAGAGTCTCATTGCAAAACCCTTTTTTTATTTTTCGTGTCTTTCGCGTGTTTCGTAGTTGCGCTTTTTGTTTTTTGAATATCAACTATAGCTCTGCGAGATTGCCAGCAGATTTCATTGGGAATTTGCCGGCTGATACTTCTGTAACTCATCGCCGTCAATGAGGTGTTCATTGGTGATGTAACTGCTTGGGCTGTATTCGATCAATAGAGAAAAATAACAGCTTTGCCTGATGCGCTTTTTCAATCTGGCTTCGATATCCTTGATCAATTGCCTGGTGAAAGTTTCATCACGATGGGGTTTGGTCAACATTGTAATGGTGATCAGAATGTGTGGGTATTTATACTGATCGTATGGATATGCCCGGCATTTGCATTCTCCTGAATTGCTGTCATGCCGGTTGATGATGTTTTCTATCAGAGAAAACATTTCATTGGCATCGATAGCCAGGTTGTTTGAGTATTTTATTTCTGCGTGCGGCATGGGTTTATGTCTTCCTTTATTTTAACCCTGTCATATGCTTTGACGTTTTTTTGAAACCGCGAAACACGCGAAAATACGCGAAAGGGTCTGGCGAAAAACGATTTTATCATATTTCGTGCCTTTCGCGTGTTTCGTAGTTATGTCTCTTGGCTCTGAGCTAGCTTTTTTGAACTACGAGACACGCAAAAATACGCGAAAGGGTCTGGCTGAAAAACGATTTTATCATATTTCGTGCCTTTCGCGTGTTTCGTAGTTAAATATTTTGTTTTTGAACAATTACATTGGTTGATTCTCCAATTCTTCTAATAAACCGATTTTTCTTTCTTCAAGCATTTTGAGTCCAGTTTGAATCAGCCATTATATTCGCTTCCATGATGAGTGTCTATACGTTTGATTCCATGAAAAATCGGTAAATCTCCATGGATAAACTGTCACGATTTGCAGCAGTAACTTCCCTGATTTTGACCCTGTCATGTGCTTTGACAGTATTTGCAAACGGGTGGTCGCGTTTAACAATTGTTCCCAAACCCAAACAGTCTGATTCTAAAAATTCAGATATACACTTCGCAAATAATGGTGAAAGCAATTCCATGGGGCCGATTTCGTCTATAATTACGATTTGTTTGTTGTGGACAGCATCATTTATGGCAGGTATTGCCAGCGATTCGATTGCATCCAGGCTTACCCAATATTTCCCGTAAGGAACCACTCTGCCTGATATCACAGCGCGATTGCAAGTTGCCAGCTGTGAAGAGGCCCCCTGTAACGTGACAATCTGAAAGCCGGTACGTCTGCTTTTTTGAATAATTTCTCGGGTATAAAAGCCGCCAGCAAGATCGCCAAGGTTTTGAATCAACTTGATTATAATAGTTGTTTTCCCAACCTTTGGCTTACCCGTGAGCAGAATAACCGGTTTTTTCCAGGACATAACAATCCTTCAATGTCTTTACCTTTATCCATAATCCGTGGCGTAAAATGTGCTTTATTTTGAACTAAAATATTGATTTTATTTAGTTTTTATGATAATGGGGACGCCTAATTTATTCACTTCGGAGGTGAACATCCATTATGCGGCTACCCATCAAAGTCAAACATGGCGACGAAAAATTGACCAGTCACAGCGGGCTGATTCTCATCGGCATGTTGCTTGAATCAACGCGGCTCAGAGAGCGTTTCGAAGAAATCGCCGGCGTGCATTGTGTAAATCCGGAATTTTCCCATGCCGATGTCCTGTTTTCCATGACAGGGCTGATCAGCATCGGCAAACCGGACTATGAAGCCATCGAGATTTTCCGGGAAAAACCGGAGTTTTTCACAAAGGCTCTCGGCCTTTCCGGCTGCCCCTCGAACGTAACCCTTCGTCAGCGTATTAACCTGATTGGAAACCAGTCCAACACCATCATCAAGGAAGAATCGCTATCGATGGTTCAATCAAAGGCTCCAGCAATCACGCCTATAACAACTGGTTTGGGGCCGTTTGTCCCGCTGGATATTGATGTCAGCCCGTTTGACAATTCCAAAACCAAAAAAGAAGGCGTTTCCAGAACCTACAAAGGTTACGATGGCTACGCTCCGATCTTCGCTTACTTGGGCAGAGAAGGCTACCTGGTCAATCTGGAACTTCGAGAAGGATCCCAGAACTGCCAGAAAAACACCTCGCCGTTCATCAAAGAGACGCTGAACTGTGCCCGAAAAATCACCTCGGCTCCAATACTGATGCGGTTAGACTCCGGAAACGACAGCAAGGATAATTTCCCAGACCCTGAGCATTATAAGGACTGTCATTTCATCATTAAACGTAATCTGCGCAAAGAGCCCCTTAAAGCATGGCTCGATCTGGCACGAAAAACAGGCAAACAAATTCACAGCAGCGAAAAAAAGAGCGTATGGCTCGGCAAAACATCGATCGGTATTAAAGGCCAAAAGCTGCCATACCCTATCACCTTCGAAGTCACTGAGCGGTACATGAAAAAAGGCCAGAAATTGCTATTCCCAGAGCTTAAAGTTGATACCTACTGGTGCAGTCTCGAGAAAATGAGACCTGCTGAGGTCATCGACCTTTATCATGATCATGGCACCAGCGAGCAGTTTCACTCCGAACTCAAAAGCGACATGGGAATCGAACGGCTTCCCAGCGGCACTTTTGACAGCAATGGTTTGGTGTTGCATTTGGGTATGCTGAGCTACAACATGCTCCGTATCATTGGCCAGCAATGGCTCCAGGACAACAAAACAGAGTCGAAACAACTACCTCGGCCGCGTCGAAAAAAAGTTGCCCGCCGTCGAATACGCACGGTAATGCAGGATTTAATATATATGGCCGGCCGATTGATTAAAACCGGAAGACAGTATTTTATTTCGTTTGGTCAGATTAACCCCTTTGCCGGCCTCTGGGAACGGATTAGCGTGCGCCTTGGCAGTGACTTGACACCGGTATAACGATAGTTTTTTAAAGAGCAAAGGGTAGCCGTATGCGCTGAGGTCAACGCAACAACACAGTTGTACCCTTACGAAGTAATTTGCCGACTTTTTCTCCATTATGCTGCAATTTTTTGCATACTTGCAGAAGAAAATTGCCTGCGGCCATGAAAGGCATCATAGTATGGGCGGCAGTAGTTTTCGAAAGTAGCCGCAAGCAAAATTAATGCCACCGATTCAGGTTTATTATATCGGGGGGTGAAAACCTCCGAGCGTTTTTTCAAGATATCCGGCAACGGCCAAAG
>ENA-ORCT01000976-ORCT01000976.1-marine-metagenome-genome-assembly--contig:-NODE-976-length-11939-cov-3.074692_pt1 | contig 11939 bp, 10 predicted proteins | sample MGYA00248632_ERZ508511 | MGnify/ENA primary metagenome ERZ508511 (study PRJEB26182, sample SAMN06268839) | marine metagenome | isolation source: Tt an P1-techrep anaerobic enrichment on pine from sediment...
CAAGGTCAACGAGGTCGTCGAATTTGCCTGCGGTACGCCCCACCTGATGAAGGGCGAGTCCCTGATGAACTGCAGCCAGAACTACGACACGGTTCTGTACCGGGAGCCGCTGGGTGTTTTTGCCGGTATCGCCCCCTGGAACTTTCCGGCCATGATTCCCCACGGATGGATGGCCCCGCTGTGCATCGCCACCGGCAACACCATGGTCATCAAAGCCGCCAGTTTCGTGCCCCAGTCCGCCATGCGCCTTCTGGAACTGTGGCGCGAGGCCGGACTGCCCGACGGCGTGCTGAACATCGTCACCTGCAGCCGAAACGAGGCGGAAAGCTTCCTCAAGCATCCTGACATCAAGGGTGTTTCCTTTGTGGGCTCAACATCTGTCGGCAAGCACATCTATTCTACGGCCGCGGCCCACGGTAAGCGGGTCCAGGCACTGACCGAGGCCAAGAACCACGCCCTGGTGATGAGCGACTGCAAAGTCGAGCGTACAGCCCGCGGCATCATCAACGCTTATTGCGGCTGCGCCGGCGCCCGCTGCATGGCCTGCCCGGTGATTGTAGTGGAAAATGCCATTGCCGATGAACTGATCGGCTACCTCAAGAAGTTCGTGGCCGAGATGAACATCGGCCCGGCCTGGGACCCCGATACCGGTATGGGACCGATCATGAATGCCGGCCATCTGAAGTTTGTCACCGACTGGATCGAAAAGGGCATCGAAGAGGGAGCCGAGTTGATCGTCGATGGCCGCAATCCCGAGCCGCCCGAGGGATATGAAGGTGGCTTCTGGCTGGCACCGTCGATCTTTGACAAGGTCACCGAGGATATGAGCGTCGGCCGTGAGGAAATTTTCGGTCCCGTGCTGTGCATTAAACGCGTGGACACCTTTGAGGAAGGCCTGGAGATCATGAACAACAGCCGGTTTGCCAACGGCTCGGTGATCTACACCCAGAACGGCTACTATGCCCGCACCTTTGCCAAGAATACCGATGCCGGCATGGTGGGGGTCAATGTCGGTATTCCGGTGCCTCTGGGCATTTTCGGCTTCACCGGCCACAAACAGTCCTTTTTCGGCGACCTGCACGTCATGGGCCGCGACGGGATCTGTTTCTTCACCGAATCCAAGTGCGTCACCAAAACCTGGTTCCCCGAGCACGAGGAAGTCACGGGCAAAGTTGACACGTGGGATGGTACCATCTCCTCAATGCCCGTAGAGGACGATAAAAAGTAAAGCCGACCCCGCCCCGAGCCGGATCGGCCCCGATGCCGATCCGGCCCTCAACCCTGCGGCGGTCCGTGTTTCCCTCCCCTTGACTTGAAGTGAGGTTGCAGCTATGGTGCATGACTTTAACGCTGCCGGTCAGCCGGCTCCTCTTCCACACCCGGAAGTGCCGCAAATGAGGGAAATTATAACTGAATTACAAAGCCTTGGGGTCCGCATGCCGGATCCTTCAGGCGGCCGGTCCGGCGGTGCCGGTCCGGCCGAGGGCCGGGCCCTGATAATAGACGGCAAGGCGGTTAACGTGCCGATCACCGCGCCGTATGTTGCCGATTCCCCCTATCACCTGACGGCCGAACACGACCACTTCCTGCTCTTCAAAGATGGTGTCCCGATAGCACCGGTTTTTACCACCCCCGAGCCGAAGTTCTACCGCTTCTTCACCGACGACAATCACTGCAGCCGACAAGTTGCCCTGCTGCATGGTCGAGACTGTCTGGCCACAACCGTGTTGCAGCGCTGTGTCCACTGGCGGCACAATCAGCGTTGTGCTTTCTGCGGCACGGAGATATCCCTGGCCAGCCAAAGCACCCTGCCGGTCAAAACGCCCCGGCAGCTGTCGACGGTGGCCCGGATGGCCAAAACACTGGACGGCGTGTCCCACGTGGTGCTCACCGCCGGAACCGGTGATCCGCCGGGATCGGAACTGGCCTACCTGGCCGATTGCGCCCGGTCAATCAAGGCCGCCTCCGGCCTGCCGGTGCATGTGCAGTTTGCACCTCCTGAGGACCTGGGCCTCATGGACGCCGTGAAGGCCGCCGGCGTCGATACCGTCGGAATCCATGTGGAAAGCTTTGATCCTGAAATCCTTGCGCGACTGGCGCCGGCCAAGGCTGCCATCGGCATGGACCGTTACCAGGCGGCCTGGAAAAAGGCCGTGGAGCTGTTCGGTCCCAACCAGGTGAGCAGCTTTCTTATCGTCGGGATGGGAGAGTCAGCCGAATCCGTGGTCTGGGGCAGCGAAATCCTGGCCGACCTGGGCGTCTATCCTTATGTAGTGCCGCTTCGGCCCATTCCTGGATCGGCCATGGCCGGGGCCGTGCCCCCGCCGGCCGAGACCATGAAAAAAATCTATACGGCCGTAGCCCGCATTCTGAAGCGAAAAGGCCTCAGGGCCAGCCAAAGCCGGGCCGGCTGCGTGCGGTGCGGCGCCTGCAGTGCCCTGCACGCCTATGAATCACCGGTCTCAAGTCTGATTTGCCACAGCGCCCGGACCTCTGGGGAGCAAGAGGCGTGTCTGGCCATACGCAACGAGGTTTTTGTCCGGGAGCAGAGGATATTTACGGGCAGCGACCTGGACGCACACGATGATGCGGCCACCCTGCTGGTGGCCAGGCGCGATGGCGAGGCTGTTGGAACGGTCCGGATCTATCCCGGAGAGCTGGGCAACGGCCACTGGATCGGCGGCCGACTTGCGGTAAAAAAAGAGTTCAGGGATTTCCGCGTAGGCGCCATGCTGGTCAAAGAGGCCATGAAGCGGGTCAAAAAGCGTAACTGCACGCTGTTCACCGCGCATATCCAGGAAAAAAACGTCCCCTTTTTCCAAAAGATCGGATGGCGGCCCGAAGGTTCCCTGGAAAATCATCACGGGCGGCCCCATCAGCTCATGGTGGCGGATCTGGACCGGGTTCCCGACGATTTATAGCCCCCGCAAGCCGGAACGGGGCTAAAACCGGAAACATGAAACGGCAAATGGGCCGGAGCAACAATCATTGATTAGAAGGACAGCCAATGGGTTCAGAATTACAGCAGCTTGTCGAAAGCATTCGGGATTATGCAGGACTCACACGCAAACAGCCCATTCGTGAGGTGTTCGAGAAGCTGGTGAACCAACAGTACGGTCCGCAACTTCCCAACTGGGGAGATGATACAGCCGTTATTCCATGGCGGGATGAATACCTGCTTTTTGCCGCGGACGGCATGATGTCCGGGCTTTTGCTCAACGAGCCATATGCAGCCGGTAAAGCAGCGGTAATGGTCACCGTCAATGACATCTACGCCATGGGAGGAAGACCCATCGGCATGGTCAATGTCATGGCCAGTGGCGATGATGACCAGCGGGCCGCCATTGTTGAAGGCATCGCAAAAGGCTGTCGGAAACTGTGCGTCCCCATGCTTGGGGGGCATCTTCATCCGGATGCCCCCCCATCCAGTCCGGCATTGAGTGTGGCCATTTTGGGCAGCGCCCGAAAACCGCTTCGGAGTCATCTGGCTGCCGCCGGCGACAACCTGGTGCTGGCCGTGGATACAGACGGACGCCGGGGGTGCAAATCCGTGGTCAGCTGGGACGCCAATTCCGGTAAAACCTCCGAACAACTGCTCCACCGGCTGGAGGCCCTGCCGATAATCGCTGAGCAGGAACTCGCCTTTGCGGCCAAAGATATCAGCAACGCCGGCATCATCGGGACCACGGCCATCATGATGGAAAATTCGGGCAAAGGAGCGGTCATTGATATGGATGCCGTTCCGCTTCCAGCCGATATTCCCCTCGCCGACTGGATTCGCTGCTTCCAGAGCTTCGGATTCATCCTGTCGGTGGCTCCGGAAAAAACGAACCGGGTACTCGATATTTTTGCCCAACGCCACATACGTGCGGCGGTCATCGGCACCGTAACGGACACACCCTTGGTCACGCTCCGTCTGGGTGGCGACACCCAGGCACTGTTTGACTTCACCCGGGACGAAATTACCGGAATCCGTTTTACCCCTGAATAATAATATCCCCTGACGCAGTCCTGCGAACATCGTTTCCAGCATGATGATAATCTGGAAATGGCAACGGCAATGAATTTAATTCATAAAAAATGTCAGATGTTTTAAACATTATAAATTTATTGACATTTTGTCTTTTTAATGGCAAAAGCACAATCATAATGTTTATTTCCAACAGCAGTCTGCAGGCAGCCCTTTCGGAGGGTAGAGGAAGACGGTGTAAATCCGTCGCGGTCCCGCCGCTGTAACCGGGGACGAAAGCCGCAATGCAACCGAACGTCGATGTCAAGCGGTTGTAAAACCACTGGACCCAGGCTCAACCTGAGGATACGGACACAGGGACCGGGAAGGTGCGGTGAGTAGACAGATCCGGAAGCCAGAAGACCTGCCTGTAGACCCCCTGGAAATGGTTGACCCCTCGTGGATTGGGGGCGCTGGGGAAACCGGTGCACTGTCGCAGACACCCCGCTGGCGCAGCCGATAGGTGACGTCGACAGTGACGCCGGATGTATTCCATCACCGCTCGCCGATGACCGGCGGCCCACAATTCAAAGGAGGAGAACATCATCATGCCGAACAAGGAAGAGATTCTGAAAAAAATTGCCGTCGCCGTGGTGGAATATGATGAAGACGAAATCGGCGGTTACTGTCAGGAAGCTCTGGATGCCAGCATAGATCCGCTGGAGATCATACTGGAGGGTCTGGCCAGTGGCATGCTGGAGGTCGGCAAGCTGTTTGAAAAACAGGAGTACTTTGTGCCGGAGGTGCTGATGTGCGCCGATGCCCTGAATATCGGATTGGAGACGGTCACCCCCCATCTGCCCGCAGGTGGCGGTGCCAAAAAGGGCAAGGTTGTTATCGGAACCGTCCAGGGTGATGTGCATGATATCGGCAAAAACCTGATCAAGCTCATGAGCGACATCAGCGGGTACGAAATCATCGATCTGGGCAACGATGTTCCCCTGGACAAATTTGTCGAGGTGCAGAAAGAGACCAATGCGGATATTGTGGCCATGTCAGCCATGATGACCACCACCATGATGGGGATGAAAAAGGTCATTAAAATGGTCAAGGAAAACGATCCCGACTGCGGTATCATTCTCGGAGGTGCTCCCCTTACCCCCCAGGTGGTCAAACTCTTCGGAGCGGATGGTTTTGCCGATTCTGCCGGCTCCGTTGTGGAAGAACTCGATCGGATGATGGTTCAAATCAGTCAAGCAAGGGCCTCTGCCTGAAAAGCTCACGAGCAGAGCGGCGCGAACCCGTCGGGCCGCCCTGCTTCAGGACGTATTCAACACACGGTTTTCGTCGATCCTTAGTTTTGCCCGGCCGATACCGACACCCGGACATTGCCAAAAATCAGGATCTGAACTTTGCAAAGGAGGAACACAGCACATGGCCAAACAATTGTTGATTGACGCCTACCGGGGCAAAAAGACCGACATGGCCCCGTGGGTACCTTACGCAGGCGTTCATTGCGCCTTTGTGATCAATGAACCGGCGGACAAGTTCCTGCAGGATCCGGAACTGCTGGCGAAAGGGGTGGTGGAGACGGCCAAAAAATACAAGGCCGACGGCATTCCGTTGCTTTTCGACCTGTCGGTGGAAGCCCATTCGGTTGGTTGCGAGCTCAAGTGGTGGGATGACAATGTGCCGTCCGTCAAAACCCATCCCTGCGCCAAGGCAACGCCGGCCGAAGCCGGCCTTAAGCTGCCCACCAAAGATTCCGGTCGCTGGCCGGTGCTCTTTGAGGCGGCAAAAATTGCCAAACCCCAACTGGAAGAAATCGACTGCGCCATGATGGGTCTGTTCTGCGGCCCGCTGACCCTGGCATCCCACCTGGCCGGGGTTCGCATCTTCACCGACGTATACAAGAACCAGGATTTTGCTGCGGAAGTATGTGAATTTGCAGGAAAAATCGGCGAGTTGTCCGCTCAGTTCTATGCCGAAATGGGCTGTGACATCATCGCCAACGTCGACCCTGTCGCCTCACAGATCAAGGCGGATACCTTTAAAAAATATGTCACACCCAACAGCCAGCCGGCCAACAAAGTGATCCATGACGCCGGTCTGACCTCATGCTTTTTTATCTGTGGCGATGCCACCAAGGTCATTGAAGAGGTCTGCCAGGTGGGTACCCACGGGTTTGCCATCGATGAGCAGATGAACATGAATTTTATCCGCGACAAAGCCCGCAAGTACGGAGTGGGTTTCGGCGGCAATCTCAAACTCACTCTGGCCCTGAGTCTCGGCCTGGTCTCACCCAGGGAGGATGCCATCGTCAGCCTTGCCGCAGGCGGACAGCACGGATACACTTTCGCCCCCGGCTGAGATATGCCCTACGATGTTCCGGCGGAACATATGGCACAGGTTATCGAGGCCAGAGACTGGTACAACGAGTACTACCCCAAGTATCCCGACTGATTTGCTGGTAAGGGACCCTCAGGAGGCGTTCATGGCAGAAGATAAAATTAACATTGACGTACTGACACTGGACAGCGTTCAATGCGCGGCCTGCGGATACATGATGGAATCCATCGCCGCACTGCCCGACGATGTTCAGCAAATGATCGAATACACGGAATGGTCGGTAAAGAACAAGGACGGGGTGGCCAAATTTACCCAGATGAAGGGCAAAGTCCTGCCGACGATCTGCATCGAAGGCGATCTGGTATTCGAGAGCATTATTCCCCAGTACGAAGAGCTCATCGACGAAATGGCCAAGCGGGCGCCCAGCGATGATATGAAAGAACGCATCGCGTCGCTGCGGGATGTCGGTTTTAACTTCGACAAAATTGAGGAAAATCTGGAAAAAGCCGGCTCCGGAAGAAGCACCCGTGTCGATTCGACGGTCAAAAAGTAAAAAAAGGGGCCCTCAGGGGCCCCTTTTTACGTTGGGAACGCGGATTTAATTAATTACAATTTCTTGCAATTAATTAAATCCGCGTTCCTTGGGCGGCAGGGGGAGGATATGAAGATCGAGATTCTGGGTACAGGATGTAAAAACTGTGAACAACTGTATGAAAACGCTGCGGCAGCGATTGCGCAATTTGAGGCGTCGGCGGATATCTGCCTGGAGAAAACCGGTGATGTGACCGTCTTTGCCCGCAAGGGCGTGTTGATGACACCGGGACTGCTCATCGACGATGCGGTGGTTTCCATGGGCAAGGTGCTGACAGCCGATCAGATCAGGGACAAGATCAGGGAGCGCCTGGAAAAATGAGTGAAACCACAAGCGTTTATCTGTTGACCGGGTTTTTAGGGGCCGGCAAGACCACCTTTCTGAACCGCATCATCAAACAGTTTCCTAAAGACCGTAAACTGACCCTCCTGGTCAATGAGTTTGGCGAAGTCGGTGTGGACGGAACCCTAGTCGAAGGGGACGATATCGACACCATCGAAATCAGTAAAGGCTCGATTTTCTGCGTCTGCGTCAAGACCGATTTCATTAAAGGGCTTTATGAACTCGACCAGAAGGTCAAACCGGATGTGCTGCTGATCGAATCGACGGGGGTGGCCAATCCTTCCGACCTGAAAAGAGATTTGAAACTGCCGATCTTCCATGACCGTTTTGACTTTCAGGAGCAGTTCTGTCTGGTGGACGCGGCCCATTTTCTCGACGCTTATGATGTCTATGCGTCCATCGAAAAGCAAATCGCTTCATCCACCTTCTTTATCATCAATAAAACCGATCTGGCAGACAGAGAAACAATCGATAAAATCAAGGCACTCATCCGGGAGTACCACCCCGATCCAGAATTCGTTGAAACCACCTATGCCGATATCCCTCTGGAACGGTTCTTTCCGGTTGCCGCGCCGGCGGGGATACTGGCGGACACTCCCCCGCCGGAGCCTCTGAGCGAAGAACAGCTCGATCAATTTATCGAGGATCTGCTCGACAGTCCGGACCTTCAGATTACCCCGCCGGATCTGCTGGTGTCCGCCGCTTATCGATGGTCAGGCTCTCAGCTGAATCAGGTGGCCGCCATGGCCGAAAAGCTGCCGCAGGACCTGGTGCGGGCCAAAGGCTTTGTGGCTGAAAACGGCAATCTCTATCTGTTTTCGTATGTCATGGGCGACTGGAGCATTCAGCCCGCGGACGTCGAAAAAAAACGGGTGCAGCATCTCAACACGATTGTTTTTATAGGCCCCCCGGAGACCATGGACGGAGTGGCCGCGGCGGCCGACGACAACTGGACCGGGCTGGGCGTTTTTCAACCGGGGGTCGGCAACTGACGGGGCTCCGCTGAACCGATGAAAGAGAGGATCGCATGCAGGCAGACCATCACGATCTGATGATCGTCGGCACCGGGCCGGCCGGTTTGACTGCCGCTGTTCATGCCCGGCGAAAGGGACTGTCCACGGTGGTGTTCGGGGATATGCCGGGCGGCAGCATGTATCGAATCGGCCCCCTTGAGAACTTTCCAGGATTTTCCGAGCCGCCGGCCGGCGCTCAGTGCGGCATGGCCATGTTTACCCAGGCCCAGGCCGCAGGGGCCGTCATGCCCATGGTCCGCCTGGCAACTCTCAGTTACCGGTCCGATCGTTTTGAAGGCATCCACAGCAATGGCCGGAAAGTCTCCGCGGATGCGGCGCTGATTGCCTGCGGGCTGGTGGACGAGACCCCCGACATCCCCGGTGCCGGACTCGACGGCATCTCCACCTGCTGTGTGTGTGATGCCCCCCTGCTGCGCGGTAAAAAAGCCACTGTTGCGGTTTACGGAAACGGCAACGACGCCGGATACAACTGCCTGGCACTGTCCCGGATCGCACAGCGCGTCATCCTCATCTGCCCGGACCCTGAGCTGGTGATGGATGCGGCCATCGAGAAGATGATCCGGAACGTCGATGGAATCGTGTGCCGGCCGGCAATGCGAATCACGGCCTTTCACGGTGACAGCAGCGTGAGCGCCGTGACCGTGATCGAATCGGGCGACAGCACGGCGACATTTTCCCTTGATGGCGTTTTCCTGGCGATCGGACGAAAACCGGATCTGAAATTTTTAAAAGCCACCGTTTCAACCGATGCCATGGGTTTTATCCGAACCGATGCGCAGCTCATGACCTCTATACCGGGACTTTTTGCTGCCGGCGACGTTCGGGATACGGACCTGCGGCAAGTGATAACGGCCTGTGCCGATGGTGCCCGGGCAGCCGGCAGTGCCGCGACTTTCCTGGAGGAGCGATCATGACACCCAGAGAACGCGTCATGGGCTTGTTTGCCGGCCAAACCCCGGACCGTTTGCCGATTTTCAGCGGAATGTCCATGGTGGTGCGCCCGGCGCTGGAAAAGGAGGGGCTTTTTTTTCCGCAGATTCACACATCGGCGGAACAGATGGCCCGGGCAGCGGTACGATCTGCCGAGATGATCGGTTTCGACAGCATCGTGGTGCCCTTTGATATCACGTTCCTGGCAGAAGCGCTGGGAAGCTCGGTCAATTTTTACACAACCGGCGATGAAATCGTTTTTCCCACGGTGACCGACAGGCGATGGCTGTCTTTAGAGCAGGTGGTGCTGCCCGACGATATCCAGACCCGCGGCCGCATCCCCATGATCGCCCGGGCGATTGGCCGCGTCCCGGAAATGGCTCCGCAACCACGCGGCGGCATCTGTATCCGGGGACCGTTTACCCAGATCGGCCAACTGGTCCCCCCCTCGGTGGCCATCAAATCGGTATTCAAAGCCAGAGATACACTTGAAGCTGTCCTGGACCGCGTCATCCCGGCCCTGATCGCTGTCGGCAACAGCTGGATCGCTGCCGGAGCCGACTATGTAACCCTCAGCGAACCGGCCGCATCGGCCGATGTGTTTCCCCCCAAACTGTTCGATCGTATGATCCGACCCCGGCTTGCCCGGATCCTGAGCGCTTTTGAGGTACCCTGTGTGATGCATATGTCCGGACGGGCCGAGCCGCTGATCGATTCCCTGTCGCAATGCGGCGCAGAGGCCCTGGCCGTAGACGTTAAAACCGACCTGCACCGGGCACGGCAGGCGCTGGACAGCAGCAGACTGCTTTTCGGAAATTTCGACGTCGTTACGGTGCCCTGCAGTGAGGAGACACCACCCGATGCAGCGGCCGAGGCCATCGCCGCCATCATGGCCGCCGGCGTCGATGCGGTCTGGCCCGGAGCCGATCTGTGGCCGGAGGTGCGCATGGAGAACATGGAGGCCATCGTGGCCACCGCCTGCAACCCGGCCCTGTCGCCCGCGGCTGACGTCCCTCATCGACTCCCGCTAACGGCCGCCGGCACAGCCCGCCTGGAACGTTCATGAAAGCCAAAACAGCGGCGGCCGGCATTGCCATCGAAGACCACCGCATCAGCACGGCACCGTTTTACCTGCCGGTGGGCAACGAAGTGGCGGTATTTGAAACCGCCTGCCGCCTGCGCCTGCCGGTGATGCTCAAAGGTCCAACCGGGTGCGGTAAAACCCGCTTTCTTGAATACATGGCCTATCGATTCGCCCGGCCCCTGGTGACCATTGCCTGCCATGAAGACTTGACCGCTTCGGATCTGGTGGGCCGGTTTCTGCTCCAGGGCGATGAAACGGTGTGGGCCGACGGGCCGTTGAGCCTGGCGGTGCGCCACGGTGCCATCTGCTATCTGGATGAGGTGGTCGAAGCCCGGAAGGACACGACCGTGATCATCCATCCGCTGACCGACGATCGCAGGGTCCTGCCCCAGGAAAAACGGGGACGATTGGTGGAAGCCCACCCGGATTTTCTCCTGGTAATCTCCTACAATCCCGGATACCAGAGCGTCACGAAGGATTTGAAACAATCCACCCGCCAGCGTTTCGTGGCCCTTGATTTTCAATATCCAGCACCGGACCTGGAACGGGATATCATCATGCGCGAATCGGGTCTGGATGAGAATGCGGCGGACCGACTGGTTCAAATAGGGGTGATGGTGCGCAACCTGCGAGAGCATGGGCTCGAGGAAGGAGTCAGTACCCGTCTGCTGGTCTATGCAGCCCGACTCATGGCCGACGGATTGACGCCGGCAGCGGCCTGCAATGCGGCGATCACCAGCGCCATGACCGACGATGCGGAGATGCAGGAGGCCATTGCAGAAATCGTTGCCGGTATTTTTTAACCCGCGTGCGTCTGCAGAACACCGGCGCCGGAACTGGCTTCGGCGTGCATTGCGGCGCAAAGAAGAAGCGTATGCCTGAAAAGGAGGAAAACATGGGGTTAACGGATCATGAAACGTTGACATGTGATGTACTGGTGGTCGGGGGCGGCGGAGCCGGCCTGCGGGCGGCGATTGCGGCCCGTCAGGCAGGGACAGATGTGCTGCTGGTTTCCAAAACACAGATCGCCAACACCACCAATACCTATTTTTCCAAAGCGGTAATCGCGGCCCCGGGCCTGGGCGATTCGGCAGACAGCGGTGCCGTGCACATTACCGATACCGTTGAGGGAGGATGTCATTTAAACGACCGGCAGATGGTGGCGCGGGTTGCTGAAGGGGCCGGTGCCGAAGTGGCATTTCTCGAAAAATGCGGAGTCCGGTTCGGAATGGATGCAGGAAAAATCCGGGTCCTCGGCATTCCCGGCCACAGTTTTCCCCGGCATATCCATGGCGAAAACTGGGTCGGCCGCGACCTGGTGCTCCCTCTCAAAAGCAAAGCGCAGCAGTTGGGGGTGCGCATGATGGCGCATCTGTTCGTGAGCCGACTGCTGGTCGACAGCGGCCGAATCGGCGGTGCTGCAGCGATCGCGACCGACGGCAGGTTTATGGTTCTTCAGGCCAAGACGGTGATCCTGGCCACCGGCGGCTACGCCCGGATCTTTTTAAACACGAACAATGCCCCCGGGATCACCGGGGATGGCCAGGCGCTGGCCTTCAATGCCGGTCTGCCCCTGATGGACATGGAGTTTGTGCAGTTTTATCCCACAGCCCTTGGAACACGGGGCAATCGGCTCCTGCTCTACGAGCGGCTGCTGAC
>ENA-ORCT01000978-ORCT01000978.1-marine-metagenome-genome-assembly--contig:-NODE-978-length-11928-cov-3.018142_pt1 | contig 11928 bp, 11 predicted proteins | sample MGYA00248632_ERZ508511 | MGnify/ENA primary metagenome ERZ508511 (study PRJEB26182, sample SAMN06268839) | marine metagenome | isolation source: Tt an P1-techrep anaerobic enrichment on pine from sediment...
CGGGGGCTCAGAGCCCCAGCGCCCGCTTCACCTGAAGGGCCACGCCCTGCACCATGTCGGGGTTGGTGCGCGCATTCTCGACCGAGGTCGACAGCGACGATTTCACCGTATCGGCCAGATCCGAATCGGCGATCATCTGCAGCACGGCATCGGCATCGAAGCTCTCGGGCTGCAGCGCGGCCGGCAGGCCGGACATGTCGATGGCCGGCGCGTCCTGGACCAGCTTCGGCGCCACCGCCTTGAGGCCGAGCGCCCGTTTCACCTGCAGCGCCACGCCCAGCACCATGTCGGGGTTGGTGCGCGCGGCCTCGACCGAGGTCGAGAGCGAGGATTTCACCGTGGCGGACAGGTCCGAGTCCGCGATCAGCGCCAGCACGCCGTCGGCGTCGAAGGTGGCGGGCTGCAGCGCCTCGGGCAGGCCGGCCAGGCTCATCGGCGGCTTGGAGCGGACCAGCTTGGCCACGGCGGCCTCGACGGCCGGGTCGGGCTGGGCCACGCGGGCGGGCTCCGGTGCGGCCGCGGCGGTTTCTTCGGCAGCCGGGGCAGCCTCCTCGGCGGCCGGCGCGGCGGCTTCCTCGGTCACGGGCTCGGCTGCGGGCTCGGGTGCGGCGGCGGTCTCTTCGGCGGCCGGCGCGGCCTCGGCGGGTTCCTCGGCCACGGGGGCGGCCTCTTCGGTGGCCACGGCCATGGGCTCTTCGGGCTGCATCCCGCTATAGATGGCGTAACCGAAAATCCCGAAGGCATAGAGCACCACGGCCAGCATCAGCAGGGCCGACACGGTGTTCATGAGTCTTTGCATCTGTTTGTCCCTTTTCTCCCAGTCGGCGCAGGTCGCACCGGAAAGTCACATGCATCCGGCCGAAGAAAACACGAACTAGGGGCCGCGCGCAACGCGCCCCACTGCCGCGCCCCCGAAACCGGGTTGAAACGACACCGCCCCGGGTCTATTTTGCAGGCTATTCTACCGAATTACAGAAGGAACGACACCATAGCCCGCAGACCTCATCACGCGCCCCCGACGCGCGACACCGGCCCCCGCGTCAACGCACGCATCCGGGCCCCCGAAATCCGTCTTATCGGCGCCGACGGCGAAAACATCGGCGTGGTGACCCCGGCCCGCGGCATGGAGTTGGCCCAGGAGGCCGGGCTGGACCTGGTCGAGATCTCGCCGAACGCGACGCCGCCGGTCTGCAAGATCATGGATTTCGGCAAGTACAAGTACGAACAGCAGAAACGCGAATCCGAAGCGCGCAAGAAGCAGAAGGTGATCGAGGTCAAGGAAGTGAAATTCCGGCCCAACACCGATACGCATGACTATCAGGTCAAGATGCGCAATGTCGTCAAGTTCCTGGAAAACGGCGACAAGGTGAAGATCACGCTGCGCTTCCGGGGCCGCGAGATGGCGCACCAGAACCTTGGCCGCGAACTGCTGGAGCGGGTCGCCGAGGACATCAAGGAAATCGGCAAGGTCGAGAACATGCCGAAGATGGAAGGCCGCCAGATGATCATGATGATCGGGCCGCTTCCGAAATAAGGCAAAATCCTTGAGAAGGATTTTGCCAAGACTTTTCAAAAAAGTCTTGGCATCAGGTTGAACCCCCGCCGCATTCTCCGGCGGGGGTTTTCATTTCGGGCCCTGTGCCACGGAAGAACCGCCGCGCCTATTCGCTCCAGCCGTGAACGTGCACGTCTTGGCCGGAATGTTTCTTCAGGATCTCGACGGCCAGGTTTTCCCTGTCCTTGTCCCGGGTGCGGACCCAGATCAGGATCCCGCCATTCTTGATCTGGTTCTCGTAATAATCCTTGTGATGCTTGCCCACGCGCCGCGCCAGCAAGATGCCAAGCGCCGCGGCCGGGGTGCCGCCGAGGGCGATCGCCGCGATCGAGGCCGCCAGGGTCGAGGCCGGCCCCAGCAGCGCCATCATCCCGATATAGGAGCCCAGAAAGAAGAACCCGCCGGCGATGCCGCCCTCCAGTTCTCCGATCGCCTCTTCGGATACGAAGGCGGCGCGGGGCGCGTCGGGATTGTCCTCCAGCTCCTTCGCGCGCCAATAGGCGGCGCCGAGCTTTTCCTCCATCACCTCCTTGCCGCCCAGAACCGAGATGTCATAGCGGCTGAACCCCGCCAGCATCAGGTCGTAGATCGCCGCCTGCATGGTCTTGACGTCGCTAAACACGCCCACGGCTTCGGGAATATTGATATAGGTGGTCATCACCGGCCCTCTCTTTCGTCGCTCCAGCACCGACGCGGCGCTACGAATCAATCGGAGAGTCCCCGGCGATCCGGGGGCTCTCCTTGTCTCTTGCGCCTGTCAGCGCGCCGCGGCCACCGCGCGGCCTGTCAGCACCTTGACCAGATGCGCGCGGTATTCCGGCGTGCCGTGCAGGTCGCCGATCATGCCGTCGGCGCTGACCGACAGGCCCTCCAGCGCGCCGGCGCTGAAATCACCGCCCAGCGCCGCCTCGGCCTCGGACCAGCGGAACACGCCCTCCTCGGAGGCGCCCGTCACCGCCACGCGCACGCCATCGGCGTATTTGGCCACGAACACCCCCACCAGCGCGAAGCGCGAGGCGGGCTGCTCGAACTTGAGGTAGGCGGCCTTTTCCGGCACCGGGAAGCGGACCTCGACGATGATCTCGCCCTCGTCGAGCGCGGTCTCGAACATGCCCTGGAAATAGTCGTCGGCCGCGATCTGCCGCTTGTCGGTCACGATGGTCGCGCCCGAGCCCAGCGCCGCGGCCGGGTAACAGGCCGAGGGGTCGTTATTGGCGAGGCTGCCGCCGATGGTGCCGCGGTTGCGCACCGCCGGGTCGCCGATCTGGCCGGCCAACGCGGCCAGCGCCGGGTAGGCCGTGGCGCCCGCGGCCACCTCGGCGTGGGGCGTCGCCGCCCCGATGCAGAGCGACCCGTCATCGGCGGTGCAGATCCCCTTGAGTTCGGGGATGGCCGTCAGGCTGACCAGCTTGGACGGCGCGGCGAGGCGCTGTTTCAGCGTGGGGATCAGGGTCTGCCCGCCCGACAGCGCCTGCGCGTCCTCGGCCCCGAGGGCCGCGACCGCGTCGGCGATGGTGGTGGGGCGTTCGAATTCGAATGCATACATTTGGCGTCTCTCCTCAGCCCTGCATCGCCGCCCAGACGCGCGAGGGCGTCAGCGGCATGTCGATATGGGTGACATTGGTGTGGCCCGCGCGCTGCAGCGCGTCGACCACGGCGTTGACCACCGCCGGCGGCGAACCGATGGCCCCGGCCTCGCCGCAGCCCTTCACCCCCAGCGGGTTGTGGGTGCAGGGCGTCTGGCAGGAATGGTCCACCTTGAACGAGGGCACGTCGCTGGCCCGCGGCATGGCGTAATCCATGAAGCTGCCGGACAGAAGCTGGCCGCTCTCGTCATAGGCCGCGCCCTCAAGCAGCGCCTGGCCGATCCCCTGCCCCAGGCCGCCATGGACCTGGCCGTCGACGATCATCGGGTTGACGATATTGCCGAAATCGTCGGCCGCGGCGAAGCTTTGGATCTCCACCTTGCCGGTGCCGGGGTCGACCTCCACCTCGCAGGCATAGGCGCCCGCCGGGTAGGTGAAGTTGTTGGGATCGTAGAAGGCCGTCTCCTCCAGCCCCGGCTCGATCTCTTCGAGCGGGTAGTTGTGGGGCACATAGGCCGCCAGCGTCACGTCGCCCCAGGCCACCGACTTGTCGGTGCCCGCCACGGTGAACTGGCCGTCCTTGAGCTCGATATCGTCGGGGCTGGCCTCCATCAGGTGGGCGGCGATCTTCTTGGCCTTGGCGATGATCTTCTCGGTCGCCCGCACCATGGCGCTGCCGCCCACGGCGAGGCTGCGCGAGCCATAGGTGCCCATGCCCATCGGCGTGTTGGCGGTGTCGCCATGCACGATCTCGACCATGTTCTCGTCGATCCCGATCATGTCGGCCACCACCTGGGCGAAAGAGGTCTCATGCCCCTGCCCGTGGCTGTGCGAGCCGGTCATCACCACAAGGCCGCCGGTGGCGTTGACCCGCACCGTGGCGCTTTCATAGAGACCCGCCCGCGCGCCCAGCTGGCCCACCAGCTGCGAGGGCGCGATGCCGCAGGCCTCGATATAGCAGTTCACGCCGAGGCCGCGCAGCTTGCCCTTCTTGGCGCTTTCCTCGCGCCGCTTGTCAAAGCCCGCCACGTCGGCGATCTCCAGCAGCTTGTCGAGCGTCGCGTTGTAGTCGCCGGTGTCGTATTCCACCGCCACCGGGGTGGCATAGGGGAACTCGGTGATGAAGTTGCGGCGGCGGATCTCCACCGGGTCGATCCCCATCTCGCGCGCGGCCTTGTCGATCACGCGTTCCAGCTGGAAGGTCGCCTCGGGCCGGCCCGCGCCGCGATAGGCATCGACCGGCACGGTGTTGGTGAACACCGCCTTCACGTTCACGTAGATCAGCGGCGTCTTGTAGTTACCGGCCATCAGCGTGCCATGCAGCCAGGTCGGCACCGAAGGCGCGAAGGTGGAGAGGTAAGCCCCCATATTCGCGTAAGTTTCGGTGCGGATGGCCTGGAAATGGCCCTCGGCGTCCAGCGCCAGCTCGATCTTGGTGACATGGTCGCGGCCATGGGCGTCGGTGATGAAGCTTTCCGAGCGCTGGCAGGTCCATTTCACCGGACGTTTCAGCTGCTTGGCGGCGAAGGTGCAGAAGGCCTCTTCGGCGTAGTGGAAGATCTTGGAGCCGAAGCCGCCGCCCACATCCGGCGCCACCACGCGCAGCTTGTGCTCGGGGATGCCGAGGACGAAGGCGCCCATCAAGAGGCGGATCACATGCGGGTTCTGCGAGGTGGTGTAGAGCGTGGAATCCTCGGTGGCGGGGTTGAAGTCGCCCACCGCCACCCGCGGCTCCATCGCGTTGGGGACGAGGCGGTTGTTCACCAGCTCCAGCGTGGTGACGTGATGGGCGTTCCTGATCGCCTCATCCACCGCCGCGCGGTTGTCCTCGACGAAGCCCCAGTCGTAGCAGAGGTTCGAGCTTAGATCGTCATGCACCTTCGGCGCGCCGTCGGCCAGCGCCGCCTTCATGTCGATCACCGGGTCCAGCTCGCTGATATCGACATCGACCATCTCGGCCGCGTCGCGGGCCTGCTCGTAGGTCTCGGCCACCACCACGGCGATGGGATCGCCCACGTGACGCACCTTGCCCTGGGCCAGAACCGGGTGGCCGGGCTCCTGCATCGGTTCCCCGTGGCGGTCGGTCACCTGCCAGCCGCAGGGCAGCCCCCCCACCCCTTCGAAATCGGCGCCGGTGAAGACGCGGATCACGCCGGGCATCTTGGACGCGGCGGCGGTATCCACCCCGTTCAGGCGCCCATGCGCCACCTGCGAGCGCACGAAACAGGCATAGGCCTGGCCGGCCAGGTTGATGTCGTCGGTATAGCGGCCCCGACCTGTCAGGAACCGCACATCCTCGCGCCGCTTCTGGCTGGCGCCGATGCCGTGATCTTTCGGCATGATAATTCCTCCCTGAAAAAACGCGGTTGCGGGTTGGCCCGCTTATTCCGCCGCCACGGCGACGGGCTGGCCCGAGGCCGCCATGATCGCCTTGACGATGTTGTGATAGCCCGTGCAGCGGCAGATGTTGCCTTCGAGATAGTCGCGGATCTCGGCCTCTGTGGGCTTGGGGTTTTCGGCCAGAAGGGCCGCCGCCGACATCACCATGCCCGGCGTGCAGAAACCGCATTGCAGCCCGTGATGGTCCTGGAACGCCTGCTGGATGGTGGAGAGCGAGCCGTCGGCATTGGCCATGCCCTCGATGGTGGTGACCTCGGCGCCGTCGGCCTCGGCCGCGAAAATGGCGCAGGATTTCACCGCCTTGCCGTTCACATGCACCACGCAGGCGCCGCACTGGCTGGTGTCGCAGCCGACATGGGTGCCGGTCAGGCCCTGCCCCTCGCGCAGGAACTGCACCAGAAGGGTGCGGCCCTCGACCTCGCCGGCGACGGGTTTGCCGTTCACCGTCATGCTGACCTTTGTCATCTTAATCCTCCCTGGAAATTTTGGAGCGAGTAAAGCACGCGTCTGCGCGTTTGAGAACCACTGACTTTCGCGAAAACCGATCAGGGTTTCGGGCCGCGCAGGCGCAGGGTGATTTCGGCCATGATGGCCAGGGCGATCTCGGCCGGGGACTGGGCCCCGATATTCAGGCCGATGGGGGCGTGAATGCGGGCGATCTCGTCCTCGGAGAAGCCCGAGTCGATCAGCCGCGCGACGCGCTTGGCATGGGTGCGGGTCGAGCCGAGGCAGCCGAGGTAGAAGATGTCGGAGCGCAGCGCGGCTTGAATCGCGGGGTCGTCGAGCTTGGGGTCGTGGGTCAGGGTGACGACGGCGGTGCGGGCATCCAGCCCATGCGCCGCCAGCGCCGCGTCGGGCCAGTCATGCACGACGGTCTCGCCGGGGAAACGCGCGGCCGAGCCGAAAGCCTCGCGCGGGTCGATCACCGTGGGGTCGTAGCCCGCCAGCCGCGCCATCTGCACCAGCGGTTGGGCGATATGCACCGCCCCCACGATGGCCATCCGCAGCGGCGGGTTGTGGATGGCCACGAATTCCGCGCCCTCGACCCCCGATTTGTCGGAACGGAAGCGCGCCGCGATCGCCTCGCCCAGCGCGGGGTCCGAAGAATCGGCCAGCCGCCTTGCCCCGGTCTCAACGTTGACGACATAGGCCACGGGGCGGCGCGCCGCGCGGGCCTCGACCAGCGCGGCCAGCATGTCCTCGGGGATCGCGCCCCCCACGGGTTCGACCAGCACGCGAATGCGCCCGCCGCAGGCCAGCCCCACGGCAAAGGCATCCTCGTCCGCGACGCCGAATTCCAGCAGCCGGATCTCACCCGTGCCCAGCAGTTCCAGCGCCTCGGCCACCACCGCGCCCTCGACGCAGCCGCCCGAGACCGAGCCCGCGATCTCGCCGCTGCCCGAGATGGCGAGCTGGCTGCCCACCGGCCGCGGCGCGCTGCCCCAGGTCTCGACCACGGTGGCCAGCGCGGCGCCCTGCCCGTCGCGGTGCCAGCGCAGGGCGGTTTCGGGCATGTCGTCGTAACTGGTCATGATGCTCCCTCCTGCGCCCGACTATGGGACGAGAGGGCAAGCCATGCCAGCCAAAATGCGGGGAAGGAATTGAAACCCGCTATTGCGCGATCTCGGGCCGGTTGCCGGCCTTGGCTGGACCTGCACAGTTACCAGAGCATCCGCCCGGCGGGAACCGCCGGGCAGCGCCCGCCCGCCCCCCAGGCGGGCGCTTTCGCGCCCACCACGGGCGGACGCTGCCCTCTTCTCTGCAACTTGCGCCATTCAGGAAAAAATAAAACGCCGCGGGAGGGAGGGCCCGCGGCGTTCAAGGACCCGCGCGAGGGAAGGGCGCGCGGGCTCGGGAAACAGGTTACTCGGCCGGTGCGGCCTCGACCCTCTGGCCGCTGAGCCGGTCGGGCAGCGCGAAGGCGATCACGATGAAGCCCAGCCCCAGCACGATGCCCATGATGTCGCCCGGCAGCGCGGTCAGCCCCTCGTATTTCGAGCCGGGCACCGCGCCCAGGGTCAGCGCCTTGCCGCTCAGCAGGCCCGACGCCTTCCACATCGGATAGGTGCCCATATAGGCCGCCGCGCCCAGCAGGCCGCCGGCGATAAAGTACAGCGCGTCCTTGCGCCCCGTGGCCGCCGCGCACACGCCGGTGCCGGGGCAGAAGCCCGAGGCCGCCCAGCCCAGGCCCAGCATCAGCCCGCCGATGAACACGCCCACGTAGGCGGTCTTCACCGACATGTGGCCGACGTCCACAAGGCCCAGCATCTGGCCGCCGAACATCAGGACCGAGGCGGTGCCGATGGCCAGCAGGATGGTCTTCATCAGGTGCAGGTTGGTCAGGTTCAGCATCTTGCCGATGAAGTTCGGGTTGGTGGCCCCGATCCGGTCGAGAACCGCACCGAAAGCCGCGCCGATGACGATAGCGAGAATGAGGTCCATCAGATCAGCCCTCCGACTTGAACATGAGAAGCGCGGTCGGGATCGCGGCGGCAAAGGCGCCCGCGGCAAAGATGTAGCCCGAAATCGCGGTCTGCATCATGCCCGACATCATGTGCCCCGAGGTGCAGCCGCCTGCGAGGCGCGCGCCGTAAAGCACGATGAAGCCGCCCAGGAAGGCCACGGCATAGCGCTTGAACGCGCTGTCGCCGAAATTGGCGCGCCAGAGCGCCGGCATGGTCTTTTCTTCCGCCGACACGCCCTTGCGCAGATAGGACGATACGCCCGCCCCCAGCATCATCGCCAGCACGAAGATGAAGGAATAGTTCATCGGGTTGGCGACCGACTTGGCGTATTTGCCGCCCGACTTGGCCAGGTAGGCGTTGGTCGAGGTGTAGCCCTCTTCGGTCTTGGTCACGACCTCGCTGCTGACGGCATCCCAAGCGATCCCGTCAAGGATCACGAATTGCGTCGATACCCCGATCGGCTTCACCAGAAGCACGGCCAGGAAAAACACGAGGCCCAGCGCGAGCCCGCCCGTTTTCCATGAAAGCGTCATGTTGGTCCCTTCCACATATTCTAATTTTTGAATGTTCTGGAGTGGATCGGACCCGCGGACCTTGATTCAGATCAAAATGCTGCGTTTCGCCCCCCGGAACGGAAAGACGCCGTGGGAGGGAGGGCCCACGGCGTCCGGTCCAGTGCGAAACCGCGGATGGGAAGAACCGCGGATCTGGGTTCGATCCGGCAGGAGGGAGGGCCCGCCGCATCTGGTATCCGGCGCAGCGGGAGGGAGGCCCGCCGGTCCGGAAAGCAGGCATTGCAGGAGAGAGAGCCCGCAATGTCGCGATGTCGCCGCATCGGGAAAAACGCGGCTCAGGGAAAACTGCAATTCGTCACGCTTGACCGCGATGGCCAACTGCAATCTACATCTGTGATGTATATTTAGGGAGCCACCCCCTCCTTGATCCAGATCAATCGGTCAAGAAATTCTCGCTGCAGGGCGGAAATTTTGTCGCACCCCCCTAGAGCACCTGCATCAGGCGCGGCTTTTCCCCGGCATCCGTGGCCGATGACACGGCCTCGGCCAGCCCTTCCAGCGAGGCGATGGAATGGCCCGCGCGGAAACAGTCCACATGCGGCAGCATGGCCCGGATGCCGGCGGCCTTGGGCGCGAAATTCTCCCAGCGCAGCAAGGGGTTGATCCAGATCACCCGGCGCGCCGACAGGTGCAGCCGCTCCATCTCGCGCGACAACTCGCCGGGGTCGCCCCGGTCCAGGCCGTCGCTGATCAGCAGCACCACCGCCCCCTGCCCCAGCACCCGGCGCGACCAGTCGTTGTTGAAACGATGCAGCGCAGCACCGATCCGGGTGCCGCCCTGCCAATCCTGCGCCTCGGCCCCGGCCGCGGCCAGCGCCGCATCCACGTCGCGGGTGGCCAGATGCCGGGTGATATTGGTCAGCCGCGTGCCGAAGGTGAAGGCGTGCACCCTGGCCCAGCCCGCGCCCTGGTGATTGGCGACGGAATGGACGAAATGCAGCACCATCCGGCTGTATTGCGACATCGAGCCCGAGATGTCGCAGAGCACCACCAGGCTGGGCCAGCGCTCGCGCCGGCTGCGCGTGGCGAGGCCCCGGATCTCGCCGCCCTGGCGCAGGGCGCTGCGCATGGTCGCCCGCCAGTCGGGCATCCGGCCGAGGGAATCGGCCCGCGTCCGGCGCGAGGGCAGCGGTTTGACCGGCAGCGACATGCGCGCCAGCATCCGCCGGGCCTCGGCGATCTCGGCGGTGCTCATCTGTTCGAAATCGAGGCTGCGCAGCCGCTCCCGCGCCGAGGCGGTGCGCGTGGCGTCGATCTCGATCTCGGCGCCCTCCTCGTCCTGTTCCAGCTCGGGCAGGTCGCGCTGCACCCCGTCCAGCAGCGCCTCGGCGGCGCGTTTCTCGGCGGCCTGCGCCTGGCGCTCCTCGGCCACGCCGCGGATGCTGGGCAGCATCATGGACATCATGTGCTCCAGGTACCGCGGGTCGCGCCAATAAAGGCGGAAGACCTGGGCGAAGACCTGCCGCTGCTCGGGCCGCGACACGAAGACCGCCTGAAGCGTCCAGTAGAAATCGGCGCGTTCCGTGAACCCGGCCGCCGCCACCGCCCGCACCGCGTCGATCACCTTGCCCGGCCCCACCGGCAACCCCGCCTTGCGCAGGGCGCGGGCGAAATGGGTGATGTTGTGGGTCAGCTTGCCCTCCTCGGGCAGCTCGAGGGGCGGAAGTTCGGCCATGCCGCCTAGCCCGCCGGCCCCAGCTCGGCGCGCACCTCGTCAAGGATGCGCTTGGCCTCCGATCCCTGCAGGCGCTGGATGTCGTCCTGGTATTTCAGGATGGCGCCGATGGTGTCGGCGATCACCTCGGGGCTGAGTTCGATCACATCGAGCGCCAGCAGGCATTTCGCCCAGTCGATGGTCTCGGCCACGCCGGGGCGCTTGAACAGGTCCTCGCTGCGCAGCTTCTGCACGAAACCCACCACCTCGCGCGACAGCTTTTCCGAGGCCTCGGGGGCGCGGGCCTGCAGGATCTCGATCTCGCGGTCGAAGCTGGGGTAGTCGACCCAGTGATAGAGGCAGCGCCGTTTCAGCGCGTCATGCACCTCGCGGGTGCGGTTGGAGGTCAGGATGACGATCGGCGGGCGCGCCGCGCGGATGGTGCCGATCTCGGGGATGGTGACCTGGTAGTCGCTGAGCGCCTCCAGCAGGAAGGCCTCGAACGGCTCGTCAGTGCGGTCGATCTCGTCGATCAGCAGCACCGGCGGCCCTTCGACATGCGGGCGCATGGCCTGCAGGAGCGGCCTTTCGATCAGATACTGGTCGCTGAACAGCTCGTCCTTCAGGGCGATGCGGTCGGCGCCCGCGCCCTCGAACCCCACCGCCTCGGCGGTGCGGATGGCGATCATCTGCTCGGCGAAGTTCCATTCATAGACGGCGCTGGCCGCATCCAGCCCCTCGTAGCATTGCAGCCGGATCAGGTCGCGCCCCAGCGCCGAGGCGATGGCCTTGGCGATCTCGGTCTTGCCGGTGCCCGGCTCGCCCTTGAGCAACAGGGGCATTTCCAGGGCCATGGAGATATTGACGATCTGGGCCAGTTCTTCGTCCAGTACGTAGCGGGTGGCGCCGGTAAAAGCGGTTTGTTCAGGTTTCGCGTTCATGAATACCTCTTTCTTCAATTGGCATAATTCAGCACAAGGGATGGAATAAATCGTTGCTTCCGGACGAGCGCTACAATTCTTCACGGATTTTGGACGACAACTCCTTTGTAAGCGCCAGCACACGCTTGGCCAGATCGAGGCTCAGCGATCCGACGCCGCAACTGGGAGTAATGAAGGACTGGCGCAGGATGTCCCGGCGGTCGATGCCCAGGGATTCCACCTGTTGCAGGCGCGTCTGCATTCCGGCAAACAGGCTCTCCACCGTCTCGCGCTCGATCTCCTCGGGTTTCAGCGTGGGCACGATGCCCCAGGCGAGAAATCCGCCTGCGGCCAGAAAGTCCCGGATCTGGCTTCCGTAAAGGATGAACCGGTCGAAATAGGCGTAGGCGTCGAAATTCACGATATCGACGCCGGAGTCCAGCACCAGGGACCAGTCCGTATTGGCGCAGACATGGATGCCGGCCAGGCCGCCGTCGGCGTGGATGGCTTCGGCCACCTCCTTGAGGCAGGCCAGGATCTCCTCTCTGGAAATGCTGATCAGTTCGGACGACCCGAATCCAGCCAGGGCAGGCTCATCGATGAAAATGATCACCGGGCAGCCCGGCTGCGCCAGGGTCTGAATCTGCCAGCGGGCATTGAGCGCCAGCAGCTTTACGGCGGCATCACGCAAGGTTTCGTTGTAAAAAACGGATCGGCCGTCCTGGTCCTTGACGCCGGTGCCGAACGTGATCGGTCCGGTCACCTGCCCCTTG
>ENA-ORCT01000979-ORCT01000979.1-marine-metagenome-genome-assembly--contig:-NODE-979-length-11924-cov-3.239385_pt1 | contig 11924 bp, 1 predicted proteins | sample MGYA00248632_ERZ508511 | MGnify/ENA primary metagenome ERZ508511 (study PRJEB26182, sample SAMN06268839) | marine metagenome | isolation source: Tt an P1-techrep anaerobic enrichment on pine from sediment...
AATCGCACCAGGTTCAGGTTAATCGATTCGGTGCCGGTATTGATCAATTCGATGAATTCATCGTTCGGATCGGCCGGATGATACATCAACTCACTGACCCGCAGGCTTTCGGCAACCGGTGTAATGCCGTAAGTAGCTTCATGCAACGCGCTCCACTGGCCGGAGGTCATGAGAACTCTTGACTTAAGCTGCGTACTCTGAGGAAGGGTAAAGCCTCCCGTATACTCGATGGCGTTCGGATCAATACCGGGATCGATGATGATCACCTCATCAGAGGCTTGAAGCTCTGCTGAGACGATGAAATCGGAACTGGTGGTAGAGGTGTTCATGCCGTGAATGGCCAATATGTTGGTGCCTGCCTGCAAGGTTCCGATGGAGTCCGAAATGTCGAACGAATTCCATGCTGACGAAGCTTCGTGACTGTTACTGGTATCAGAGTCCCATTGCGGTTCACCCGTGAAACCGACGCGATAGACTTCCGTGCCGTTGATGTAGGCCACAAAAGCGTCATCATAGCGGATCCGTAACTCAAGATTGGCGTACGACGCCAATGCTTCGCTGTCGACCGTAAACGGGATGCGGACGTAACAATTCTGATAGGCATCGTACATCTCCGCTTCGACGTTGATTCCGATTAAGCTTTCAAGGCCGGTGCCGCGTTCGTAACCGACACCACTGGTGCCGCTGGTCCACCCTGTATCGTCATAGGGTTCGCTGCCGCCGCGCCAATCGGTACCGATGTCTTCGGTGGGGACCCATGCCTTTTTCGTATCACTGTCAGAGATGAGTACATCGCTTTCACTTCCGCCCTGAGATGCGGCTCCCGCTCGCGGATCGCTGCCGTCGAGGGTATAATAAATGGTACCCGAAGGCCCCATCTCCGTTATCGTAAACGTATCCGTTGAAGAAACGTATCCGCCGTGTTGAGATACACCATTGACCTTGAAATCCGGTCCCTGGCTGAGGAAGAGCCCTTCGGATTCAAATATGTTCAGTATACTCGATGTGCGATTGGGAATAAAATCGTCGAGCATCGCGGTGTTCATATTTAATACCTGGGACATTTGCTGTTTGAGTTCATTGTATCGCATTGTTAAATTAGACTCGGTTAATGCCCCATCGTAGAAAAAATGCTTTTGAATCCGGTCAGCAAAGAGCAGTCTAAATTCAGGGCTGTCTTCAAGACGATTGAAAAACACACTAAACCCGGAATCGTTCCGAAGATCGGGAATATCATTAGCATTGATATGTGCCAGTGGATTTAAGTCATGGACGTGCGCTACAAACTCCATATCCCAGCAATGAAACCGCCATTTACCTTCCGGCGACCGCTCTCGCGAAACAGTCCAGTTATTGCCCGGCCAGTCACTGTTTGTTGAATACAGCTCTATGATAAGATAATCAATTAAATTAACAATATCGATTTTTTCGCCGGCTTGAACGTAATTGGCCGGATCGGACATGTCGTGGCTGGTGAAGAAACTGCGATCGGTATTCCATGCAACGGTGTCACCGTCACGAGGCCCATTATGTGTGATCACATCCCAATCCGTATCCACATCGTAATAATCCCTGAAAAAGTGGTCGTCATATCGCTGACATGGATTAAAGTATGATTTGAATTTACCGTTGAGGAAAAAGTTGGCGATGGTTCCCGTTGAAGCAACGCCGCCCATGTCCTGGTGCAGACGCCTGAACCATTCATCATTGACGAAAGGATTATTCATGTCATTGAATCCGCTGCGGATCACGATCGTTTCGAATGTGTCGGTATCAGCCAACGGAAAGGCTGGATAGTCGAGTTTTTTATCTCCGTATAGACTGCCCCGGAAATAAAGTTTGGTCCCAATTTTGTTTCCGTTATAGGCACTGCCATGCCAACTGTCGGTCTGGTTGCTGTCTAAGTACCTGTCACGATGATAGTTACTTCCCGCGACTCGAAGTCCGCAATCAACCTGAATATTGTTAGCGGTTTGCGAATCAAGAATTTCAAATGAAACAGGACGCTCGTATTCGATTCCACGATAGGTGAACTCCGGCTGCTTAAAAATGCCGGTTTCTCCCCAAAAAGTTGTGTCCAGATCGCCGACAATTGAATAGACCTGCAGGGACTTCATATCATCGGGGTCATAGCCGCCAACACCGTTGGCGTTAAAAACATACGTATGCGTATCAATGTTCGTGGGCCTCCAGCCGGTTTTGAAGGCTGCGGCACGAATGCAGATGTTCTCACTTATTGAAATGGGACCGGTATACAGTGTGCCTGTGCCGATCTCGTTTTCAATCGGATCACTGCCGTCAGTCGTATAGTAAATGTCAGCATCCGGAGAGGTACAGGTAATCGTTAAATCGAAGGGTGAATCGTAAAATCCTCGGTTATGACTGAATTTCGTATCTTCCAAAAGTCCATCGTAGGCATTATTATTCTGGGCTCCGGGAGTAGGGGTTTTGAAAAAACGCAGGTCACTGTTGCCGTCCGGCCAGCGGCCGTAGGAAATATTAGAAACCTGTTTTCCAAAGACAACAGAATCCGTCAGCGTCGTGCTGTCTGCCTCGAATAAACCAATTTCTTCACCGCCGCTGTCAAGTTCGAAATCGGCGTGCAGTCCGGGCGTATCATTAATATCTTTATCTGCCCAGACAAGAAGAAAACCGCCCGGAGCAATGGTTGTCTCGGCGGGACGGTCGCTGGGGAATTGCCATGTCGTTGGATTGTTGAGATTGTCAGTCAGATACATTCCGCCTACATCAATGTCTGTTTCACCGTAATTATAAATCTCAATCCAGTCATCAAATTGACCCTGAGGATCACTGATGCCGCTGGTGCTTCCGTTGGACGCCATGAATTCGTTAATAACCAGCGGAAGACCATAGTTTTCATACCAGTTTTCTGCCAGAATGCTTAAGTCCGCTAACGTCACGACATCAATTCCGTCGAGTTCGGCACAATTCAAATCAGGTGATATACAGCCGGGATCATCCAGCCATTGACCCGCATAAATAATCAGGTCTTCGGTGTTGACGATAAAGTCGTGATTCAGGTCTCCTGCAGGATAAAGCACGCTCGACGCCGTAACCGTTACGAACATGGTATCCGTTACTGTAGAAGTACTATCGTTTACAGTTATTAGAACTTCATAGACACCCGGCGAGTCCGTGTCAAAGGTTGCCGATTGACTCGAAGCAGAAGGATCATTCGTTATATCGGTAACAGTTCCCTCCAGATCGCCTGGTATCTCCCAATTTACACTTACGATATCGTTATCACCTGAATCGTTCACCGTTGCAGTCAGGATTACAGGCAACTGTTCCAAAGACGTTATGATATCATCACCGGCAGTTACGGTTGGAGGTGTATCTGATGGAAGCGTGGTAAAACTCCAAACAGATCCCTCCACTGTCAGATTGGTTGGAGTACTGTTAACATTTGCACCAACATCAGAATCAACACGCCAGTAATACGTCGTTGAATCGTCAAGTGCAACCGGTAGTAACTCGGTGGCAACGGAAAAGGTCGGATTGTTCGTGACATTCTGGTCGCTACCAAAGTGAACGGTATATCCGTCAACCTGTATGAGGTCCTGACCCGCAGGAGCAGTCCATGTAACCGCAGAGACAGAATCAGAATCAACTTCTAAATCCCCATCAGGTACGGGATCGGTCGCCGGGCCGATAACGGGACTGTCAGAAGTGCCAAAAACCGCATCGTCTACATAGATTTCTGCGGTAGCCGATCCTGGAACTTCAATGTAGAATGTCGCCGTTTGGGACTCATTATCGAGCATCGTATATTCGGCTTCAATTAATGTCCATTCGTCGGCGACATCAGCATTAGCAATTTGATGATATTCGTTCATGGCGGGTGCGGGGTCTCTATACTGCATTGTCACAGCAACATTGACAGGGGTGGCACTGTTGGTTCTGATCCACACAGAAACAGGGTAGGTCACACCTAATTCGGTAACATCCCGCATGTTCTGCGACTGCCAGATGCCGTGCCAGGTCTGTTCCCTGTCGTAGTTGCGTCCGCAATAGGTGCCGCTTTGAGGTTGGGGATTATCGGTGATGGCCTCAACAGTACCGAAACCAAAGCGGGGCCCCCAACCCGTTGTGTCACCCGTTTCAAATCCGGGATTGACGAGCAAATTTTGACCAAACAAAGGGAGTCCCGAGAGTAAAAGAAGACCAAGCATTACAGCTTGGATTATAAAAGAACTTCGTGGTGGTATCTGTTGATATGACAGGCATTTCAAAATTGCCTTATGCCCATCAGCTTTTCTGCCAGGTTTTGTAAACATGTATTCACTCCGGTTGTTCTCAAGTTATAGGATTGAGAGCTCCAGGATTAAAAATCCATACCTGTTCTAATTTTACAAAAAAGACGCCGCGCAGTCAAGGTAATACCATCATATATGGTTGCGTGTACACAAATATCTGTTATATAGGTGCAGTATCGGTTGTTTCTTATGTCCCTCTCGTCATGTGTTGACGATGACGAGAGGGAGCGTTGTTTACTGTTATTGTCCCGGCGAGGGAGTACCGCTCATCCAGTTGATGACATCGTTGCCATAGTTGGCACCTGCCGTCAAAGGTGTCTTCTGATGCAGTGAAGTGCCTGTTCCATCCGGGGCAACCGGCCATGGGGCTACATCGTCATAACTGACACGATCAACTCGAATATATAACCGAACACCTTCCAGTTCATCAGCCGGTTTACCCAGTTCCAGCTTCTCTCCGCCGTTATCAAGTTTGCCGTCATAGGGACCGTAAATGATCGAACCCGGTACAGCAGGATGACGCTCGCTGAACGCAGTTGGATTCTTAACCACCACGATCTTGCCGCCGGAAGGAATGGACGTACCCAACGGGAATGTATAATCAATGCCATCGGTGAACGCCCACGGGAGATTCGTCTGCAGGATGTTGTCGAATTCCTGAAGGTAGACCGTTGAACCGGAGATATTGTACAATTCAACGTATTCGTATTCATCATGGTCCCAGGAACCGCCGTCCGGGGGATTATACATGATCTCATTGATGATGATTGGACCGACCTTCGGGTAAGCATTGGCTGCTCCCGTAAAGTACGGGCTGCCGCCGGTCAACGAACCGGGGGTATTGGTGCTCATTGCAACAAAATTAATATCGCCGTCACTTTTTATATGTCTGCCGAATGCGACTGCGATCTCGGCGGGCCCGAAATCTTCCTGGTCCAAATAACCGGTCAGATAATATCCGCTTGTTTCGTTACCGGCACCCGAACGCAAATAGACTGTTTCACCGTTTTCACTGAGCGCGAAGGGTATAATACAGCCGGAATCCGACAGATTTCCGAAGTGGTCATCCTGAGTCACAACTAAATAACCGTTGGCAGGAATGGATGTTCCGTCTGCAATGCGGTACTTCATGTAGTTCGGATCGTCACTGTTGTTATCGCTGAGGAACCAGCCGCCAATCGGGATCAGATCGTCCGTGGTATTATGCAGTTCGATCCAGTCGTTCGGAGCATCGTCCGTATGAGTCAGCACTTCATTAATGACCACGGAACCAGGTGCATAGACATACTCCGAATCATCGCTGCCGGGAGATCCGTCGATCATAGCACTGGGCTGCCAGCCGTCTTTGGTGTCCCACAGGTTCGGGTCGGTTGCTGTTGGATCGATAATCGTCAGTGAAAAACCATCGCCGTCGGTGATTTCATGCCACGTATCCTGATACTGGAAGTTATGGATGATTGCCTCGGCCGGATCGGTAACGGTAATCCGTTCTCCTCCGTTATCTAAAGAACCTATATACTGGCCCGCAATAATGCCGTTAAGGCCGGTGCCGTATTTATTCTGGAATTCGCTGAGATTCTCTACGACCAGCACATAACTGTCCGAGGGGATCGTCATCGATGGGAACGTAAAATCGACACCGTTCGTAAAGCTCACCAGGGCCGGATTGATCGGCTCGGCTCCAATATTCTGAAGCTCGATATACTCCGTGTTGGGATCGGCCGGATGATACATGATCTCGGTGATACGCAGGTTTTCGGCCACCGGACCCACGGCATAAACCGCTTCATTCAGAGCACTCCACGTTAAGCCATCCAATGTGCGGGCTTTGACATGAGTGCTTTCATTTAATGTGACCGGAGAACTAAATTCAGATGCACTTATGGTATTGACGGCTCCCCCCGGTAGACGTGGATCACTGCCATCGAGCGTGTACCATATCGTGCCTTCAGAAGCAGTTATTGAGAATTGATCGCCGGGGCTGACATACCCGCCATGCTGATATGAACCATTGATATTAAAGACCGGCGCATCGACATTGGGATAATAGCCCGCCGATCGCAATTGAGACAGTACGACATCGTCACGTGCCGGGAAATAAGTGTTGGTTAATCGATTCCGTTCGTTAACCCACTCGATATTTCGAGTATACGGCGTAGACCTTAAAGTATCACCCCATCTTGCAGACTCGCCGATAATTGCCCGATCGATGTCCATACTGCGGTTCCAGTAACGGGCAATGGTATTATCCTCAGTTAAGGTGCCATCGTTAAAATAGTTCTGATGAATACGATCAGCCATTAGCATACGAAATTCTACGTTATCATCCAACCGCGTTACAAGATATGCGGGATTTTCATAGCCATTGTCGTAAATATCGGGATCAACCCGATCCCAGGTTTCATTTTCCAAAGACCATTCCACATCCCAGGGGATAAAGACAAAACCTGCTCCCGCCTGGCGTTTACGAATTGCGTAGAAATTCCGAGGATCCAAATCGTGACACAGATATACAGGTGCATCCCGGCTGCCTGTGTGATAGACCATCAGCATATAATCGATTAAAGCAGGAATATCCACATACTCCTGGATAGCTGCATAATTCGCGGGATCGGATAGATCCTGCTCTGCTAATGCAAACAACTGGTCCCATGCCTGGATATCACCTGAGAGAACTTCGATGACATTTGGCCCTGTCGAATACAGTGAGTCGGTCTTGACCACATCATAATCACTTTTACTGCCGCCCAGGTGTTCGGCGGCAAATCCCTCATCCGGACGTTCGGTTAGAATATACAAGCCCCAGTACAGGCCATTAATATAAAGATGGACATGTCGACCATAGCTCTGTAATCCGCCCATATCGCGGATCGTATCATGACTGTATAATTCACGCATGTATTGAGCGGCTGCAGTTCCGATGCCATTGCAGTAGGTGCTGTCTCCCACCCAGGAGTAATTCCAGGTACCTCTTAAAACGAGTTGATCAAAAACATCGATATCACTGTCCGGGAAAAGCGGAAATTCCATTTTAGAAGGCCCGTAAATTCCTCGGAATGCAACTCTGAAGGATTTCTTCTTTGCGTTTCTTCCCACACCTCCGGAAATACGGATCCCGGCGTCTGCCTGGTAATAATCATCCGTAACCGGATCAATCACTTCGATGGAAGCCGCCCGCTCCCAGGCATCTCCGCGGTTGAAAGGATTGACATAAATTCCGGAGGTTCCAAAAAGACTGTCATTCGGTGTTACGATACAAATGGAGGGAACTGTTTGGAGATCTTCTTTAAAGGTACTTGAATACGCCGGATCATTAACAACATCTGGATCAACCTGATAATCGGCTGCGCCGCTTGGAAATCCTGCCGGGCTGCTTGATTGGGTTATTACATCGTCCAGAAAAACATAGGTCCGGCTGACCGTACTTGGCGAATACCACTCGCTCTTGAATGCTTTTGCTCTTAGACATGTTGTTGAATCGATATGAATCGGGCCGGAGTATGCGGTACTGGATTCCGTCGGCTCGGTGAAATCTGTCGTATAACGAATCACCACATCCGGTGTTTGGCAGGATAAAATAACATCAATCGCCTCTGCCGGACCGGAATAAATATTTCCATCCACGCTGAATTCCACCGGTTCAATCACTCCGTCATAACCTGAGCAATTACAAAGACCGGGAGTGGGAACGGCAACTAAATTCCAGACAGTCGCATTATCAGGAAAGCGACCGTATGACATATTTTTATATTGCAGATTATAATCAACGCTATCAATTAATGTTATGCCGTTGGTATCAAATAATCCGATCTCTTCCCGGTCGGCGTTCAGCTTGAAATTAGTATGCGTATCGCCTTGTTCCTCCTGTTCATCAGCCCAGAATAATATATATCCGTAAGGTTCAACCGTTACGCCTTCAGGGATCATCCATTTGTCCGGAATATTCAGATCGTCCGTTAAATACATCCCACTTAAATCACGAACCACACTGCTTCGATTGTAGATCTCGATCCAGTCATCATATTCGTTTTCGGAAGCATCGGGATCCTCAAGATATCCGTCATTTTCAGCCATGAATTCATTGATAATCAGTGATGGTTCCTTCAGTAGCCAGTTCTCCGAAAGTTCGGCATAGCTGAGAAAGTCAGTACTATCGAGCCATAGACCGGCCAGCATCTGCAAGTCGATTATATTTACTTCATAGTCCTGGTTCATATCTCCAACGGGTGCACTATTAACCGGTGAAACACAGGTGCTAAACTTCCAGACAATCCCCGTATAAGTATTTGGGTCGTAGTTCGTATCAACCCGCCAGTAGTAGGTCGTCTCACCATCCAGTTCGGGATCGCAACTGGTGCCGCCTGGAACTTCTATAACCTGGGCTCCCAGCAAGTCAGGGTCATCGCTGAGATACACCGTGTAACTATCAGGAGTCATGGTTGGTGCAGTCCAGTTTAACTGAACATAAGGATTGATGCTAACGGCATTATTCACAGGAACCGGATTCGACGCTATGTGCTCGGTGTCCGAAAAAGTGATCTGAACGTTATCAATGCAAACCCACGAGCCGGCATCCGAGCCCTGTCCCGGAAGGTTAGAAATACGGATCCATAACGCATCCGTTGTGTTGGCCGAGCTGAGGTCCAAATCAGAGGTGAAGTTGTTAATATCCATATTCGAGATGTAAGGAGAAGAAATGCTGTCAATCAGGGTCAAGCCCTGACCGGTGATGTCCACATCATCATCAGCTCCGGTGAAGTTTCCTTGATAGATATCAACCTGAATTGCAACACTGCGATTGGTACTACCATCGGTTGGTTGGGCATAATCGAATGAAATCTCATAGACTCGACCAGCGACCTTGGTGCCGATCTGCTGGTACATCCACCTGCCCCCACCATTGGGAGGCCAGGAATCACCCAAAAAGCCGGAGTTATCGGGGAACGGTTCGGGAGCCTGAGTGTTTGAAGTCGTGTTCCACCAGGCCGTGTCACCTTGACCAGTATCATCGAGATCATACCATCCCGCTACATCGAGAATACCAAGACTCTGATCCTCAAAATCGCCATTGGTAACCAAGAGGTCTGCCTGGACTGCGAAAATGAAACAAGAAAAAATTCCGCATAAAACCAAACGTTGTAATTGACAGTTCATTATATAAGCCCTTTCGAACTGATTATATACGATATAGACAAATCTCATATTAAATAACATCCAATTGAGCAACTTTAACTTATTAATCTTCTATTTCAAACAGGTGATCAAGAAAATAAGAATATTTTAATCCATTGTCCTAAAGAATAAAGTCATCAGCAACTTTACATACATAGACTCTACAAAAAGCATCGATCAATGTATCGGTCTTTATGTACCGGCACATTGATACTGATGCTGTTATCACAAACACACTGTTCGAGCAGTTCTTATGAACCCGGCGAGGGAGTACCGCTCATCCAGTTAATGACATCGTTGCCGTAGTTGGCACCTGCCGTATCCGGTGTCTTCTGATGCAGGGCATCCCCGTCCCCATCCGGCGTGATTGGCCAGGGGGTCTCGTCATCATACGTGACCCGCTCGGTGCGAATCCAGTAACGCTCGCTGCCATATTCCAGGTCACCGGGACGGACCATCTGGACTTGTTCGCCGCCGTTGCTGAGATGGGTATCGTTGGCAAACGGCCCCAGCACATCCACACCGCTCGGCATCGCACCGTAATAAGCGGTAAAGGCCATCGGATTCTCCGCGATAATCAGGTAACCCTTGGCCGGAATCGTCGTGCCCGGCGGGAAGACAAAATCAATCCCGTCACTGAACTGCCATTGAACCGTCTCGGTCGTATAGACACCCGGTGATGTCTCGGTCGAAACCGCATCTTCAAGGGTAACCGGGGCATCGGTAATGTTATGCAGTTCAAGATATTCACCGCCGGTGTTGGCCGCTTCGGGGTTGTACATGATTTCGCTGATGAGCACGGGACCGACCTTGGGATAGGCGTTTTCATCGCCGGGGGTATTCTCACTCATCGGGACAAAGTTCACCCCGCCGTCCAGTACACTCTTGATATACCGTCCGAAAGCGATTCCCGTAGCCGAGGCGCCAAAGCTTTCGGCGTCTTCATAGCCGCCGATGACGCCGCCGGAACCGCTTCGCAGGTACACACTGTCGCCGCCTTCACTGAGCGCGAAGGGCGTATTCACACCGGGTGCGGCGGGATTGCCGAAGCTGGTGTCCTCATAGAAGACCGTGTAGTCGTTGGCGGCAATGCTGGTGCCGAGGGGAATCTGGTATTTCATGATATTGGGGTCATCGGCATTGCTGTCACTGAGGAACCAGCCGCCGATATTGATCAGGGTATCGGTGGTATTGTGCAGCTCGATCCAGTCCGGATTCATCGCATGGGAGTGGGCGAGCACTTCATTGATCACGATGGACCCCGGGTCCGGCAGGAGTCCGGCATCGTCCTCGCCGGGGGAACCGCCGATGACGGCACTGGGACGCCAGCCTTCCTTCCTGTCCCACGTGTTCGGATCGGGACTGTAAGCGTCGCGAATGGTCAGGGAGAAACCGTCTCCATCGGTGATGTCGTACCAGCCGTCTTTGTAGGAAAATTCCTGGATGATGGTGTCGACGGCATCCCGCAGGCGGATTTTTTCGCCGGCGTCGTCAAGGGCACCGTCATACTGGCCGGCGATGCGTCCGGTGAAAGCGGGATAGCGGTTCATGAAGCTGGCCTGATTGCGAACCAGCAGGATGTATTCGTCCGGCGCCAGGACTTCAGGGCCGAATGTGAAATCCACGCCCTTGGTTAATCGCACCAGGTTCAGGTTAATCGATTCGGTGCCGGTATTGATCAATTCGATGAATTCATCGTTGGGATCGGCCGGATGATACATCAACTCACTGACCCGCAGGCTTTCGGCAACCGGGCCGACTGCATAAGTTGCCTCATTCAATGCGCTCCAGGTTGATCCATCCAATACACGGGCATTAATCTGAGTGCTTTGGTTTAGAGTAAACGGTGCAGTATATTCGATGGCAGTTGGAGAAACACCGCCCCCGGGACCTGTACCGGCGACCAACTCCGAACACATCAGAAAATCGGAACTTGTCTCTGAGGCATTCATCGCCTGGATTACCAGGATATTATCACCAACCTGTAAATCATTCAGGTGAGCCGACAGGTCTATCTCAAAGTCCCATCCAACGGTATCAGCATCACCAGTGCGGGTTGCTGCATTGGAATCCCATTCAGGTGTGCCGGTGAAGTTGATACGATCTACTTCGATTCCGTTAAGATAGGCTACATATCCATCATCGTATCGAATTTTCAGGGTCATGTAGTCAATGGCTGCAAGATCCTGAGCTGTCACTGTGAAAGGAATGCGAATATAGCAGGAATTATTCTTCCCGGAACCATACATCTCATCTTCCATATCCAGGCTGATAAGACCTTCATAGCCGGAACTGGTTTCAAATCCGACTCCCCCTGGAACGCCAGTGCAGAGTTCCCACCCGGAATCATCAAAGGCCGGATTTGTTCGCCAATCCGTGCCAATATCTTCGGAGGGAACCAGGACGCGTTTGTCTGCTGCTTCCGGCACCAATGTGATTTCGGTACTCTGTGTCGTTGTCGGCAGACGCGGGTCA
>ENA-ORCT01000981-ORCT01000981.1-marine-metagenome-genome-assembly--contig:-NODE-981-length-11920-cov-3.152833_pt1 | contig 11920 bp, 10 predicted proteins | sample MGYA00248632_ERZ508511 | MGnify/ENA primary metagenome ERZ508511 (study PRJEB26182, sample SAMN06268839) | marine metagenome | isolation source: Tt an P1-techrep anaerobic enrichment on pine from sediment...
CCGCGGCCGGGGCACCGCGGAAAACTTCCTGAAAAAGGTCGAGGCCTTCATCCGGGGAATTATCAACGAATTCCGAAACGCCGAGATCGCACCGGCACCCCGGGAGGTAATCGGTAAATGCCCCCGGTGCGGGGGAGATGTGATCGACGGCTTCAAGGGCTACGGGTGTGCAAACTACAAAAAGGCGGACGGCGGCTGTCCCTTTGTCATCTGGAAAAAAATTGCGAAAAAGTCCATCTCGCCAAACGTTGCCCGGCGGCTGTTGAGCGGCCGGAAAGCCGGCCCGTTCAAGGGCTTTGTCTCGAAAAACAACAAGCGGTTCGCCGCCGCGCTCAAACTGGTCCGGGAGGAGGATAACTGGCGGGTGCGCTTTGACTTTGACGATGCCCCGGCCCCCGGGGCCAAAACGCCCTCACCCGCTTCCCCTGCACCGACCGCCGGCGCCGAGGGACTGGGAACCTGCCCGGTCTGCGGCGGACCGGTGATCGAAGGAAAACGGGGCTACGGATGCGCCAACTGGCGCCGGCAGGACGGTGGATGCCGCTTTGTCATCTGGAAGACCGTCAGCGGGAAAACCCTGACCCCGGCCAACATCCGCACCCTGACCGGCGGTAAAAAGACCCGGAAATACGTGTTCAGAACCGGTGACGGGAAGAAATTCAAGGCCGCCCTCTGCCTCCGGAAAACCGCTGAAGGGGCCTGGGAAACGGTGCTGGTGGACCGGGAGCAAAACGCCCGCACCTGAGAGCGGTCCGGGCGGGTGTTTATTCCCTCATGCGCGCTCTTTGAGACGAAGCAGCCGCTCGCCGGCCGCTCTCAGGGTCTCCTCGCGCTTGGCAAAATGAAACCGGACCAGGTGGTTGACCGGCTCGGCAAAAAAGCTGGATCCCGGCACCGCGGCCACGCCGATCTCTCCGGCCAGCCACCGGCAGAAAGCCGTGTCATCCGGCGCATCGAAATCCGAAATATCCACCAGAACATAATAGGCCCCGTCAGGGGTGGTGTAGCGAAGACCGGCGCGGTCCAGGTATTCCAGAAACACGTCCCGCCGGCGGGTGTATTCGGCCGTGAGCTTCCGATAATAGCTGTCGGGGAGTTCAAGCCCCGTTACCGCAGCCTCCTGCAGCGGGGCGGCCGCACCGACCGTGAGAAAATCGTGCACCTTTTTCGCCCCGGCAATCACCTCCGGCGCCGCAATCACGTACCCCAGGCGCCAGCCGGTGACCGAGTAGGTCTTGGACAGGGAGCTGCAGGAGATCGTCCGCTCGAACATCCCCGGAAGGCTGGCCATGTAAAGATGCTCATGGGGCTCGAAAACGATGTGCTCATACACCTCGTCGGTGATCACAAACGCGTCGAATTCAACGGCCAGATCCGCGATCAGCTGCAGCTCATCGCGGGTGAACACCTTGCCGGTGGGGTTTGAGGGATTGCACAGAACCAGGGCTTTGGCCCCTTTTTCAAAGGCCCGGCGCAGCTCATCGGGATCAAACCCGAATTCCGGCGGCCGAAGGGGCACGTAAATCGGCTCGGCACCGGACAGGATGGTGTCGGCACCGTAGTTCTCGTAAAACGGCGAGAAAATGATCACCCGGTCCCCGGGGTTGCATGCGGTCATCATGGCCACCATCATGGCCTCGGTGCTGCCGCAGGTCACCACGATATGGGAATCCGGATCCAGGTCGAGGCCCATCCACCGGCTCTGCTTGCGGGCCAGGGCCTGCCGGAACCGCGGCGCGCCCCAGGTCACGGCATACTGGTGATGGTCGCCGTCGATCGCCCGATGGGCGGCCGCAATCAACTCCGACGGCGGATCAAAATCCGGAAAGCCCTGAGAGAGATTGATGGCGTTGTGCTCGGCGGCAATCCGGGTCATCTCACGGATCACCGATTCGGTGAAACGATCCAGGTGTCTGGCAGTATGGGGCATGCGCTATGGTCTCCTTTAATGGGGTTGATGCTGAGGAGGAGGGCATACCAGATGTCGGGGAAAAAATAAAGATGCCGTGACGGGGTATCGGCGATCGGCAGTCCGTCGGCCCAGAGCCGGCATGAGGTGGCGGGTTTAAGGTGTGGAAACCGCAACCGTTCGCCCGGAATGTTTCGCCATGAATCAGAAGCAGGAGCAATGGAGCGGAAGCGGAATGAAATGTCCGATTCAGGGGCGATTCCGGAATAATCCGGGCCGGATCCCGCGGTGGAATCCGGCCCGCATGGAAACAGAATCGATCGATCGGGGATGGCCTCAGTTATTCCGGTAAGCCGAATCGATGGCATCCCCATAGCTTTTCATCACCTCCCGGCGCTTGAGCTTCAGGGTCTGGGTCAGCATGCCGTTTTCAACGGTAAATCCCTCGCTCAGGATAATGTACTGCTTGGGAATTTCGTAGGAGCCGAATTTTCCTTTGAGATGCCGGACGATTTCATCCTCGATGAATTGCCTGAACTTCGGATCCTGAGCCATCTCCTCGGGATCCGATGGAAACCCTTTTTCCGGGGCGTATTTTTTCATGACCTCAAAATCCGGGTAGACCAGGCAGACCGTGAACGGCTGGTTCAACCCGTGAATCATGGCGTATTCCACCCAGGGCAGAAGTTTGATCTCTTCCTCCATGGCGGCCGGGTAGACAAACTTGCCGTTTTCCAGCTTGAACTGCTCCTTGATCCGGCCGGTAATGTACAGGAAACCGTCGTCATCGATATACGCCTGATCACCGGTCCGGAGCCCGCCGTCTTCGGTCATTGTCTCCCGGGTCTTCTCCGGCTTGTTGTGATACCCCTGCATCACGTTGGGGCCGTAAACGATCAACTCACCCTCCCGCGGATCGTCCAGCGGTACGGAGCGATCGATCACAAACCGCACCTTGTCGATGGCTTTGCCCACGCTGCCGATCCGGAACTCATCCGGACTGTTGATGGCGGCGGCCGGTGAGAGCTCGGTCATGCCCCATGCCTCGTAGACCGGTATGCCGATATCAAAGAAAAACTCGGCGATATGCGGGCTGAGCGCCGCGCTCGAACTGAGGCAGCATTCCAGCCGGCCGCCGAATTTATCGCGGATTTTCTGGAAAACGATCTTATCGGCCACGGCGAACTTGAGGTTTGTCCAGAAGCAGGATTTTCCCTCTTTGGCCATCTCCCGTCGCTTCTGGCCGGCCTCGACACCCATGTCAAAGAGAAATTTGGCTACCCCGCCCTCGTCATCCATTTTGGCCCGAAGGCCGTCGTAAACGCGGTTGAAAATCCGTGGAACGGCAACGAGAAAACCGGGTTTCAACAGTGGCAGATCGTCCACGATGGTCTTGGGGCTCTCGGCAAACCCGGTGGACGCCCCCCGGCTCATCAGAAAATGAAGCTCGGCAGTCTGGCCGAAGGAGTGGGCCCAGGGCAGAAACGACAGGGTCCGGCAGGTCTCGTCCAGCTGATGAAGCGTCTTGCCGGCGGCATGGACATTGCTGGTGAAATTCCCGTGGGAGAGCAGCACGCCCTTGGGATCGCCAGTGGTGCCGGAGGTGTAGATCAGACCGGCGATATCCCCGGCATCCGGGTAGACGGACTTGACCGGATTTTTGCTTCCGATTCGTTCAAGCTCTTCCATCGTGCCCGGTCCCTTGCCTTCGATCAAAATCACGTGCTCCAGTGAGTCGATCTCATTCACCCATCCCTTGACCGTCTCGAAAATCCCGGGTTTGGAAACCAGCAGCACCCTTGTGCCGCTGTCGGAGACGATGTATTTCCAGATCTTTTCCAGTTCAGCCTCGTACATGGGCACAAACCGGGCGCAGCGACCGTAGGTGGCATAACAGGCAATCGCCCATTCCACGCGGTTGTTGGCAATAATCGCCACCGTACTCCCCTTTTCCACCCCCAGGTGCGCAAGTCCGGCACGAAGGTTGTCCACCCGATCGGCCGCCTGGCGGTAGGTCACCCAGTCATACCCGTCTTTCGCCTCGTTCTTCGTTCCCAGCCACTCGTTGTCGGCGAATCGGGCCACACTCTGTTCAAACATTTCAACCAGGTTGTCGGGTTTATCCAGTTCGTACATGGCGCCTCCTGTGGGATAAGGGATTATCGGAATGATGAAATCGGCGGTGAATTGTTCCGTGGCAGGTCGCAATCATCGCTCCGGGCAGTAAAAAATAGACAATGATGAGTAGCACATATCGGTGACAGGGGTCAAGGCGGGCGAGTTAACCGCCCAGAACGGGACATCACTTTTTTTGTAAGGATTGAGGGCAATGGACGAACCAACGGAAACCAAAGGCTCCGCTGTGGCGCCCGCATGGTTGGATTGATCGAAAATTCGAATGTTTTTCCCGGACCCCGCCGGTCCGGATAGCAGCTGTCCCGGCTTTACGTCAGGGAAATCGATACTTATCTACAAAGTGTTGCGCGATTGTGAACAAACAGGAGGTGAACAGGATGAAAACGCCATGGGTATTTATCATCATTATCGCATCGATCATCGCTGTCATCCACTCTGCAAACGGCACATCAAAACAAACAGGAGAGACTATGAAAGATCATCCTGAAACAATAGAAACGGCAACCTTCGCCGGCGGCTGCTTCTGGTGCACGGAATCGGACTTTGAAAAGGTCGAGGGGGTCGTCAAAGTCATATCCGGATATACCGGCGGTCACGTGGAAAACCCCGGTTACAGCGAGGTATCGGCCGGCGGCACCGGTCATACGGAAGCGATCCAGGTGCATTATGACCCCAAAAAAGTCACCTACGCGGATCTTCTGGAAGTGTTCTGGCGTCACATCGACCCGACCGATCCCGACGGGCAGTTCGTTGACCGCGGCTCCCAGTACCGGCCGGCCATCTTCTACCACAACGATGACCAGCGGAAACTGGCGGAAGCATCGCGGGGTGAACTGGATCGCTCGGGCCGGTTTGATCGCCCGATCGCCGTGGAAATCACCCGGTTGCAGCGGTTTTATCCGGCCGAGGACTACCACCAGGACTACTATCGCAAAAGCCCGGTACGGTACAAATTCTATCGCTACAATTCAGGCCGGGACCAGTTTCTGAAAAAAGTGTGGAGCGATGAAAAAACGGCATCAAAATCGCCGGATTCGGCCGCCGTCCCGTATGCCAGGCCCGGTGACGAAGAGCTGAAACAGCGTCTTACCCCGCTTCAGTACCAGGTCACCCGGCAGGAAGGAACCGAGCCTCCGTTCAATAACGAATTCTGGGATAACCACCGGGAAGGCATTTACGTGGACATCGTCTCCGGTGAGCCGCTGTTCAGCTCCCGGGACAAATTCGACTCCGGCACCGGCTGGCCCAGCTTCACCCGGCCGCTGGAGTCGGAAAACATCGTGGAGCGAAAAGACCGCAGCCTGTTCATGGTGCGAACCGAGGTCCGCAGCCGCCACGGAGACTCTCACCTGGGCCATGTTTTTCCCGACGGACCGAAGCCAACGGGCCTCCGATACTGCATCAACAGCGCCGCCCTGCGCTTCATTCCAAAGGACGACCTGGCTGCAGAAGGCTACGGTCAGTACGCAAAGCTGTTTCAATAATAAATACCGGCACCGGGGCTTTCCCTTCCCCGTCAATCGGATAGATCCGCGCAGTTCACGCACCGGGTGGTTTCAGGGATAAGTAAAATCCGCTTGACCGGAATCGGCTCATCACACCGGTCGCAGTAGCCGAAATCCGGATCGTCCGTGCGGTCTCGAGCGGTTTTCAGACGTTCCAGCTTCACGCGGGCTGCCCGCAGGGCAGCCTCGTTGATGCTTTTGCTCTGAATCGCTTCCATCCGGGTCAATCGGCCGATGGCGTTGTCCGGTGACACCGGCCGGGTGAGCACCTTGAGCGACTCGATGTCCTTTTGAACGCTCTCGATCGCCTCCCCGATCCGGGTGCGGATCATCTCAAGGTCTTTCGAATTCATCATGATTCTCTTTCCATCATTGAACGGTATGACAAGGGCTGCGCATGCCTTTTTATAAATATCTTTGAGTGTTCGCGCGGTTCCCACTGGCAAACCGGGGTATCTTATCCATCCGTTTACGATTACGAGCACCGCTTCGCTGAGCACGAGGGCCGTCGGATCCGGGACGCCGTTTTTTTTCGTGCGCGTGCGCGTAATCGTAATCGAAATACCGCTGTGTTCAGTCGAATGTGTGGAAGGGGCTGCTGCGCCAAAGAAGATTCCGCCAGCTGTGGGATCGAGGAAATCGATTTCGATCCCGATAAAACCATATATCGACAAGCGGGAACCAAACAGGGCGTCTGTCAATCCGCACAGGTGGCCGATACGGGCTCGATGGTCCACCGGGCAAACGGCCGGCCGTCTGTCCGCCCAACCTTTTTGCTGACCTCGATCAACCGGGAGCCCGCCCCGCCGACATCCTCGACAATGGTCGTCAGACTCCTGGTTTTTCCGGTTTCGCATGTGGCCTTCAGTTTCAGCTTCAACTGGTCGCAATACGGCCCGTAGCTGATCCGGCCCCGCACATGAAGCATATCATCGCGCTGGAACACGGTCAGATCGACCTCGTAATCGCCGACGGCCTCGGCCGCCGCACTGCCGGCAAGAGCGATTGAAATCAGGGAAAAAAAAGCCGCCAGCCTCAGGAGGCCGGCAACGCGTGATCTCCACGACCGGCAAGCATTCAGTGACCTGTTCATACGATGGCTCCGCAAGCGTTTCAGGTTCAATTCACAAAAACCGCTCCACAGGCTGTGAGAGTCTGGTTGAAAAATCGGGATTGAAACTACTACACCGGCGCACCGGTAAACCACGGCAGGATCAGCCTTTCCCTCGGCCCTCAGCGTTTCATCGCGCCACAGTGCCCCATCAGCAGGCGATTTTTCGGGGTGATATCACCGGGAATTTTCTGGGTGACCACGGTATAGCCCGCCTCCCGGAGTCGCGCGGCCCGGGTGACGTCCACCGCCAGGGGGCCGTCGATCCATCCGGTAAGCCCGCCGGTATCGCAGCGAGCCAGGTTATGACAGCATGGCAGCACTGCCAGCCGCGCCCCGGCTTCCACGGCGCGGTCGATCACCCGATCGGTCAAATTCCCGCAGGCATGCGCCGACACCACCAGATCATCCGGTCGGATGTCAACCGCATCCAGAGAGGCCGCTTGAAACCGAACCCGGTTAACCAGCCGCGGCCAGCCCGCATGGAGCGATTCGGCGAGCCGGCCCGCATTTTCCGGAATACGCGGGTCCACGGCAAGGGCCTCGGGCGAACTGTCGTCCAGAATCAGCAGGATATGGGCCAGGAGACCGTGGCCGCAGGCCAGGTCCACCACCCGGCCGCCCCGGTATCGCCGGCGGACCCGCCGGGCCACCTCCCAGGCCTCGTAGAGCTCTTTGCGGGGCAGGCAACCGGCCCGGCAGACCGCCCGGGCAATCCGGTCAAAAAGCGTATCGCCGGCAAACCGCGGCAACATCGGCAGGGTCAATCGGTTCAGGGACGCTCGGTTCAACGATACTCCTTGTCTCTGCCTACGGAAGTGGCCAGGGACGTTATTTTTTTCATGGTACGCATCAGGCGGCCCGGTCAATCCTCGCACGTAACCGAGACCACCCGTGCCGTCCAGCGGGGAAACGGCAGCCCATCAATCCGGTCCACCGGATGCTCGGCCTCGATCAGCCGGGTATCGCTGCCGCCCGCTTGCCTGACAACAGCGCTCAGTGACACCGTCCGGCCGGTTTCATCGGTGGCCGCCAGGCCAAGCCGCAGCGCGCTGCAATCGGGGCCGGAACTCACACTGCCCCGGAACAGCAGAGCCTCTCCCCGTTGAAACGCCACCAGATCGATCTCGTAATCCCCTCCACCCGGTTCGGTCTTCAGGTCAGCCGCGCCGGGCCACTCCCCGGCGCCGCCGGCCTCAAAGCCCAGCGCCGGCCGGGCCGTCACATCCGCGGCGCCTTCCGGCGGTTTCCGATTGGAAAACCGCCTCATCCCGCTCGAATCGGTCCAGCTGTAAATCATCTCACCGGCAGGTGCCTTCGACCGATTATCCGGATTCAATGCCGCCGCCCCCGCTCCGGAAGACGGCATCCGGCCCGCCCCTGCCGGGGTCAGCCGGACCGGCTCCCGGCCCGGCTTTAACCAGCCGTTCAGCTCAACCAGCCGTCCTTTCTGGTTCAGATAGACAAGACCGGTCACAACCAGGGGCACCATCGCCAGGAGGGCGATCAGCACCGATTTTTTCGACAGATAACGTCGGGATGGAATCGTTCCGGGTCGCATGGTTCGATACCTTATCCGGATAAACCGGAAATCCCATATTTCGTATCAATTGGCAGCCACACGGCCGGCTTTCAAATGATCCGTCACCCAGGACGAAACCATCCGGTAGGGGAAAGCCGCCAGCCGTCCGAAACCGGCCATTTTCGAGGCCCGGTGCCGGATCAGCTTCGGGGTGGTGATACCGCATAAAAACCGGGTGATCAGATCAACGGACAGCGGCGGATCGACGGTATCGACCAGGCGCCGGCTCAAATGGCTGAAATCATGTGAATCAAGGGGCGCCCGGACCGCCTCCGGCAGGCGGACCGGCTGCCCGGCCATGCACGCCGAGCACCGGCCGCAGGGGCGCTCGATACTCTCGCCGAAATAATCGGACAGGCTCATCGCCAGGCACGAGGATTCCTCAAACAGCCGGACCATGTGATGGATGCGCCTGATTTCCATGGTTTCCCTGGCGGCGAACAGGCCGCCAAGCCGGTTGGCCGCTTTTTCCGGGTCAAATCCGGCATCGAGGATCTCAAAGACCTCTACGGCTGATTTCGGTCTCAGCTCGATCCAGCCCTTTTCATCGAAATACTCCAGGGCCGCAAGCACCCGATCCCGTTTGGATCCGGTTTCCCCGACAATGGCGTCAATATCCGGAGTGGTCCACACCCTGGCGGTCTGACAACCGCGAAAAAGGGTCTCCACAAACGCCCGCCGCTCTCCGGTAAACTGCCCGGCAATCTCGCCTTCGGAGGTCAGGAGCTTGAACGGGTAGCTCTCGAAATACGTGTACCGGGGCCTCAGGATCCCATCCATCTCCAGATAAACCAGCAGGGTTTTCAGCGGCAGCATGCGGATATCGGTATCCCGGCTCAACTCGTAAAGCCGGACCGGAAGCATGGCATCGGGGCATTGCCGGATCGTCTCCAGCACCTGCCGGATGCCCTCGATTTCGGGCGTATCTCCATACACAAAGTTCTCCAGGACCGGCACGCTGGCTTTGTTGCCGAGCACGCAGCAGACCGACAGCTTTCCATCCCGGCCGGCACGGCCGATCTCCTGGCTGTAATTTTCAATGGATTTTGGCAGATCGTAGTGCACCACCTTGCGGATATCCCGCTTGTCAATGCCCATACCAAAGGCGATGGTGGCCACCACGATATCGAGACGGCCGGACATGAACCGGTTCTGGACATCCTCCCGCTGATCGGCCTTCATGCCGGCATGGTAGGCTTCGGCCGCCAGTCCGTCGGCAACCAGCCTCGCCGCCACCTCCTCGGCAGTTTTCTGAAGGGTCACATATACAATGGCCGGCCCGGCGGGCTCGCCGGCCAGCACCGAAACGAGCGCCGCCGGTTTGTCGGTATCCGGTGTGGGCCGGAGCGTCAACTGGAGATTTTTCCGGTAAAAACCGGTGACAGTGACATGATCCCGGGCGATGCCGAACTTATGGCACATGTCATCGACCACCCGCGGGGTGGCCGTGGCCGTAAGCAAAAGCACCTGATCGATGCCGAACTCCTTCCGGTAAACCGGCAGTTTCAGGTAATCCGGGCGGAAGTTGTGGCCCCACTCGGAGATGCAGTGGGCCTCGTCCACAACCAGCAGCGAGACCTTCATCTGCTTGAGGCTCGCCCGGAACCGCTCATTTTTGAACCGCTCCACCGAAATCATCAGAATCTTGATCCGACCGTCCCGGGCGGCCTGCAACGCGGCCTGATAATCCCGGGGGCTCATACTCGAATCGAGTTTTCCGGCGGGGATCTTTTTCGACTGTAAAAACTCCAGCTGGTCCTTCATCAGGGACAGGAGTGGGGACACCACCAGGGTGACCCCGTCCAGATGAAGGGCCGGCAGCTGATAGCACAGCGACTTTCCAGCCCCGGTCGGAAAAATCGCCCCGGCCGATTCCCCGGCCGTCACCCGCTCGACAACCGCCTGCTGGCCGGGAAGAAAGTTGGTAAACCCGAAGTATCGTTTCAGTGTCTGGTGAATCACCGCCCGCCCCCTTTTCAGAATCAGAACGCGCGCCGACGGGTTGCGGCGCAGCGTGCATACCGATCTCGAAATTCCACCGGAAAACCGGCTTGTTTACAGGAGAACACCCGGCGTATTTGAGCGTCGAGCAGCGCCGAGGGGTCGGGATGCATCGTCGATCGAATACCGCCGTATTTATAGATAGAACCACTTGAGAACGCGGATTAAATAAATTGCAAACCCATTTGAATAAAGCGCAGTCAGAAGCCGTGCAACGGCGAATAAAGATGGGAGAGTGTTCTGTTTTCCACGGTCTGTGTGTCTATCGATTCCGGTGACATGCCACTTGTCGGAAATGGCGCTTCCGGGAACAGCCGCTTATCGCCACCGGTTTAGAAGACAAACTCCTGTTTAAGTTCAAAAGGTTAACACCCTGTGGAGGTGTAAACAAGAGGAATATTGCCCGCGCGTCAATGTGCCCGAGCCGTTTCACTTCCATACTGGATTTTTTATCAAGCTCATCGGCTCTGTGTTGTCACGCCCTTTCAGGGCTCAAAACCAAGAAAGATCATCGACTCCGGGGCGTTGCCCCGGGCTGGTATGTATAGCCCTTTCAGGGCCGAGTCGGCACCTTCCCGGCAGCAATGGTGGAATGCAACGCAGAGGCAATCGATTACGATTACGCGCACGCGCACGAGCACGAAAAAACCGACTCCCTGGATCCGACGTACCTCGTGCTCGTGCTCAGCGAAGCGGTGCTCGTAATCGTAATCGGATGAATAAGATGTCCCTCCTTGCCAGTGGAGACCGAGGGCACCAAACACCTATGAAAAGACATGTGCAGCCCGTTTCACATCATTCAACTATCCGATTTCAGGCCACTTGATTTCCTGGCCCGGCAGCCGCCCGCACTCCCCGGAACGCGATCGTCATTGACCCAGTCGTTCTTCTATGATTTTCATGGCCTCCATCAACGCGGTCCGCCGCTTTTTTGCAAAGGGGTTGTAGCGGTTCATGTCCAGGAACAACTGCCACGAATCGTGTTCCACCACCTCCAGAACATGAAGCAGCCGGTTGTACCCTTCGGTATCGATGGCCAGTTTTCCGGCCCCGAATTCGGAGAGGGACCGGCCGATAAAATGGGTCACGCACAGCGAATCGGCGATCTGGCGGTCATGCTCCCGGGCATCGGTTTCGATAACCGAAAGCCCTTTTGAGATCAGGTAGCGCCGGATTTTTTCATAACGCTTTTCCGCGACCCGCTCCCGGCACAGCACGATTTTCCGTCCGCTCAGCGATTCGGCCGCACTGTCGGGCCCGAACATGGGGTGAGTCGGGAGAATGGATACCGTCTCCGGCAGCAGATCGCGCATCCACCGGGTCGGATAGAGCTTGACCGAACAGACATCCATCACCAGCGCATCGGGTTTGACCATCGGGGCGATCGTTACAAGGACATCGTAAAGCGTGGAGATCGGGACGGCCAGGATAATGGTCTCCCTGGCACAAACGGCTGCCAGGGATGCCGCCGGAACGGCCCCTGCCGGATCCCCACGGAAGGCCTCCGGGCGTGGATCCCAGACGAGCACGTCAAAATCCCGGGCAAGATATCCGGCCATCAATTTTCCAAAACGTCCATAGCCGATAATGCCAATCATAAGGCCTCCCCGATTCGCTCCCTGATCGGCCGGGATCTGGAAACGGCATCGTAAATCCGGATGTAATGTTTCACACGG
>ENA-ORCT01000982-ORCT01000982.1-marine-metagenome-genome-assembly--contig:-NODE-982-length-11910-cov-3.540776_pt1 | contig 11910 bp, 8 predicted proteins | sample MGYA00248632_ERZ508511 | MGnify/ENA primary metagenome ERZ508511 (study PRJEB26182, sample SAMN06268839) | marine metagenome | isolation source: Tt an P1-techrep anaerobic enrichment on pine from sediment...
ACCGCCCCGCACATGGACAGGTCGTTTTTCGCGCAGTGCCAGCGATAGTCGTTGATTCGCTGCTCATAGGTCGTATTGCCCATGATCCTGGCCACCGCCAGCAGACCGTTCATGATGTCGGTGCCCACGTCCTTGACAAAGGGAAGCGCCGCATCCGTGTACAGGCAGGAGGCTTTCACCAAGTCGAACCGTTTTTTCACGGCTTCGGCATAATCCGGCACTTCAAAATAGGAACTGATGTCTCCGCCGCCCTCGGGTGAATTCATCACCGCAATATCCTGGTACTCAGGGTCGTGCCCCAGAATAAAATCAAATGCCGCGGTTTCAACGCCCACTTTGATATAGGGATCTTCTGTGACGTCTGTCACGTTGTTTCCCAGAATGAAAATTTTGCGATCATCCTTTAATCCTTCCTTGTATTGCTCTGCCGTTCGCAATGCCATTATTTTCTCCTCTTGGTTTTTCGGTATATTGTTCCGATCAGAATCAATCTTCAGCAAGTTGAAACATCGCCTATCGCTTTGACCCGGCACTTGTGTATTTCGATCTGCTTATGAAAAGAGGGAGTATGCCCCATTGTCTTTAAATGGATGACACTGACTTTCCAGGCGCCACATAAAGGATTGACCAGCGATAGAGCAATTGAATTATTGATTACGCGTTGATGGTGATGATTAAAATTTCTCAAGCAGACAGCTCTGCAAACGATTCCCTGCCTTCAGTCACTATCCGCTTCCAACGGCTTGAACATCTGCCGGAATTCACCCATGAAATTCACGTCGCCCTCGATGCTCATCTTTCCGGTCAGGACTGCGGTGATCCCGTCCAGCTTCCCGGTGACGATGTCGTGGTAGGCACTGTCTCTGGCCACAATGTAAATACGAGGCGATTTCAGGACTTCCGCGGTCAGGGTCATGGTTCCGTCGGCAATGGTCACCGTCCACTGGCCGCCCCCTTTGCCCGTGATGTGGTAGCTGACGGTGGCCATTACGCCCCTGGCGTTTTCAGGGATAAACCGCGCCTTCATGCCCTCAAAAAAATGGGCCACGGGAACGGCCTCGGCGGTTTGCTCGTCTTCAATCTCCTGGATGAGGTCTTTTTTGAGGACCTTGCCGACGGCATTTTTCGGCAGGCTGGCCCGAATTACAACATGCGCCGGAACCTTGTAGTCGGCCATTCGTTCCCCGCAGAACGCGCGAAGTTCAGCGGCATCCACGGTTTCCCCCCGCTTCAGCACCACGCAGGCCGTGGCGACCTGGCCGTAGATTTCATGGGGTGCAGGAATCACCGAGACGGCATCTACAGACGGATGGGTGGAGATAACGTTTTCGATCTCCTTGGGGTACACGTTCACTCCGCCGCGGATGATCAGATCCTTTTTACGATCAACGATGAACAGAAACCCCTCCTCATCCATGTACCCCACATCGCCGGTGTGCAGCCATCCGTCTTTAACGGTTTCCGCGGTGGCCTCCGGTTTGTTGAAATACCCCTTCATCACGGTGTCGCCTTTTGCGGCAATCTCGCCGATCGCACCCGGGCCGAGAGGTTCGTCGTTTTCGCCGGCAATCTTTACTTCAATGCCGGGTAGAACCTTACCGATGGACCCACACTTTCGGTTATCCAGCGGGTTGACGGTGATTGCCCCCGCCGTCTCGGTCAACCCGTAACCTTCCAGTATCGGGACGCTGAAGCGGCTTTCACACTCGGCCAGCTGCTCCGGCGGGATCGGCGCCGCTCCTGAAATCCCGAACCGAAGGGATCGGGTGTCCACCTGGGACGCCTCCTGGGCCTTCAACAGGATGTTCCACATGGTGGGGACGATGTAGAACGCATTCACCTGGTACTGTTCCACGCAGTTCCAGAACTCCGACGCACTGAAGTTGCGACGCAAAACAATCGTGGCCCCGCCGAATAGGCTGGGAAACGCCAGGTCGTTCAAACCGCCGGAATGAAAAAGTGGAAGTACGCACAGGGATCGTTCTCCAGGCTGGACGGGGATGTGCATAGTCTTGACACGCGAACCGGCGATGATGCAATTGTGCGTCAGCATGACGCCCTTGGGCCTTCCGGTGGTGCCGGAGGTGTACATCAGCGCCGCCACGTCATCGGCGGTGGGCGGATCGGCAGGAGTCGGCGCTGCGTAATTGCCCGCGATGATCTCGGGAAGATACTCGTGAGGAAAATCGAGATCCATGGGCATCGGCGAGTTGATGATAATTTTCTCAACCGACGGGATCTTCTCTTTTATGGCAGAAACGACCGGCGCAAACTCCGGATCCACTACCAGCACCTTGGGCCGGCAGTCGCTCACCAGATATTCGACTTCCGGGGCCTGCCACCAGCAGCTGATGGGCCCACCGATCGCACCGATCTTCTGCGTACCCAGCAGTGTATCAAAAAGGCCGGGTGTATTGCCCATCATAAAGGATACAATGTCTCCTTTTTCAATACCATTTTGCTGCAGGTACGCGGCAAATGCATCGGTTTTGCGGTCCAGATCCCGGTAGGTGGTTATCTCGTCATAAAAATTTAAAAACGGCACATCCGGATACTTCTCGGCATTCAGCGCCACCAACTCACCCGTCGTCGTGATGCGTGTGTTCACTTTTTTGCCTCCACGAAAGTTCCAATTATGTGGTCCGTGGGTTGCGTTCAACCCTTCAGGTGCAACTCTTCGTTACGCTATATTTCCCTTATTACACTTGGGAATTCATGTTTTGTCGGGATGGAGGGAGTAAAGTGAGCTAAAGTGCCTGAAGTTATTAAATTCTGCCAATCTATAAAGATACGGAGCGTGCCGATTTCGCCAACCGGCTCCGCCGAAGCAACACCGGCTGCGACGGCGGAAAGCGACTCCTCAACTTTAGCTCAATTGAAATTTATAGTCACTTGTAACGTTTACGGTTTATCCGGGTTGGGTTGTTTATCGGTTTTCAAACAAAATCTCAGACTCTGAACCAGCCATGCTCCTTATACCAGTTCAACGTTTCCTTCATCCCCTTTTCAACCAGGGGGTATTGAAATGTAAAGCCGGTCGCCTTCAGCTTGCTGTTGTCCCAGACCCGATTGCAGTTCAGATAATCCAATGTTCCCTTTTCGAGCGGGGATTTGAATTTGAAACGCCGGGCCATAACCTGGGATAAACGGGCAGCCGGAACCAGTATCGCCAGGGGCACATGGAAGAAATCTTTGTCTATGCCCAAAAGTTCGCGGCAGACCATTTTGAAGAATTCGGCCGTGGTGATCCGGGTATCGTCGCTGACATTGTAAATCTCGCCGATCATGGCATCGTGATCAAAGGCGTGGATGACCGCCCGGCACATGTCTTTCACGTGCAGGAAGGCTTCGATTTTGTCGCCCTTTCCTGCCATCAGCATTTTTTTCTTCTTCCGGTCCTGATAGATCTGCTTGAAGGCATTATAGAGACCGTATTCACAGCGGGTTCCGTAAATTGCCGCCGGGCGGAAAATGGTCGCCTTGAGCCCCTTTTCCCGCATGTACTGGTGAAGGATTTTCTCCCCCTCCCACTTGCTCACATTGTAATTGTTCAAGGGCGGCGTCAGTTTTTCATCATCTTCTCTGACCGGACGGCCGGCGTAACACGAATACCCGTAGACCCCGACAGAGGAAATGTGCATAAACCGCTCCACACCGGCAGTTAGCGCCGCCTCGCAGAGATTGCCAACTGCCGTTGTGTTAACCGCAAAGATCACCTCATCCGGCGTGGAATAATCGTGAATACCGGCCACATGAATCACGGCATCTACACCGTCAAGCAGACGGTCGAGCCCGTCTTTTCGGGTCAGATCCGATTTCATAAACTCTGCGCCAAGCGCCTCGAACATCGCTCCGTAATGGCGGCTGGAGACATCCGTGGCCCTTACCGTGAAGCCGGCCCGGGCCGTCTCGGCGACCATGTGATGCCCGGTAAAACCGGCTGCCCCCGTAACCAGTACACGCCCCCTGTCCTTTTTCGCCATATCATCCCTCCTCTACCGAAATGCCCAACCGCTTCAACGTGACGGCTTTGGGACGTCCCGATTGGTCCCAGCCCCGGATCCTGTAGTATTTGTTCAGCATGGTATCGAGCCTTACCGGCGGCCAGCCGTCCTCGCGCACTTCATTGAGGATTCGCGGCGGAAGCGTATCGTCGGCCCGGCTGATTCCCTCGCGACAGTTCATGTATCGCTCCAGGTTAAAAATTCGCTCGCCGACTGTATAAAAGTTTTTTTTCGATATCTTGTATCCGAGCAGGCCGGACAACAGGCCGGCATAGTCGGACAGATCCGCGGTGCCCGAGGCAATGGCCGGGAAGGTTCGCATAAAGACGCGCAGTATCGGCATGGGCGTATTCTTATACATAAAGTTCTCCTCCAGGAACGGATACTGCGTCTGGATGCAGAAAATTGAGGAGTTCACGCCTTCATTCAGGTCCTGCATGAACTTCACGAAATAGGCCTTGCCTTTTGTGCCGTGGGGGTCCAGGTACGATTCCGCTTCGATCGCGTGAGTGCTGCCGGAAAGGTGGTTGGCGCCGTTTACCGCCGTAGCGTAACCCAGCCCCTGGCCCGTGCAGCCTCGAGGATCGTAGGCAGCCATTTCAAGCCCCTTGACGTGGATGGCGAAGGCCCGGCCGCCGTATTTTTCGGAAAGCCGCTTCACCCCTTCGGCCATATCGTCCCCCAGGCCGCGCCTGTGGGTAATGTCTTCCAGAATCTCATCGATCCCATCGGCCTTGCCGAACGCCAGATCGGTCTTCAGCACCCCGTTTTCCGTAAGCTCCATAACAAAGCCGATAACGCCCCCGGTGCTGATGGAGTCCAGACCCAGTCGATCAAGCGTCTCGTTCCAGGAGGCGATCCGGGATATGTCGCCGATGAGCAGGTTGGAGCCCATGAGGCCAATGGTTTCGTACTGGGGGGCCGCCAGCTTCTTTTTCCCGAATTTCCCTGTTATACCGCACTGGATGGGACATCCCACGCAGCCGTGATTGCTCACGGCGTGCTTCTCTCTGATTTTTTCTCCGCTGATCTCCCTGGCTTTGTCAAAATACGTGCGGCTGAAATTTCGAACCGGCATGATTCCGTGACTGCCGTATACCATCACGTTCTGGGCCGTTCCCAGCTCGCGGAGTTTTCGACCGGTCATCTCATGGGTTTTGACTTTCCTGCGTGCTATGGTCACGGCTTTTTGAAATCCGTCGGGGTCCGCCGGAACGATCTTGCTGCTACCTCTGGCCACGATTCCCTTTAGGTGTTTCGCGCCCATGACCGCTCCCAATCCGCACCGTCCGGCCACCCGCTTTCCGCTCACAACAACGGCATAGCGTACCCGATTCTCCCCGGCCGGACCGGTGACCACCCAATCCCCTTCATCCTTGCGGGCCTCCTGGGTATCGTAAGTGTCCATTCCCCAAAGCGCTGATGCATCTTCAATGGTCACCTTCCCCTCGACGATTTTAAGATAAACAGGCGAGTTTGCCTTGCCCCGAACCATCATCGCATCGAAACCGGCCCTTTTCAGGCTGAGGCCGAATCGCCCACCGGCGTAAGAGGAGCCGAAGATACCCGTCAACGGAGATTTTCCAGCCACAACGAAACGCCCACCGGCCGGCGATGCCGTACCCGCTGTTGGGCCGCTTGCTATGACCAGGATGTTATCGGGCCCTAACGGATCGACCCCGGGACGAATGTGATCATACAGCAGTTTCAGGGCCAGACCCTTTCCGCCTAAGTAATCCCGGCGGATTTTCTCCGAAACAGCGATACGTCCGATTCGACCTGAGGATAAGTCTACGTCGAGCACTTCATGGGTCACCGCCTGGATAGTTTTCATTTGTTCCCTTCCCTGTGATTTGGATAAAGAAAACCAGGCTCACCAGGCTTTGATCACGCCCGGTGATTTTGCCGTAATCGAAGTACTGACAGAGGCACAGCGCGCTGTGCCCCTACCGATCCCGTCACTTCTTCAAACATCCCGACGCGGTCCCGAAACCCGGAACTCAGAACTCAGAACTCGGAACCCGGAACCCGGAACTCAGAACCCGAAACCCGGAACCCGGAACCCGGAACCCGAAACCCGGAACCCGGAACCCGGAACCCGGAACTCGGAACCCATCTATTCCGACTGGCCGGCATGAATATCAAGCCCCTCGATTTTGAGCTTCAATTCGAGGGCCTGAGGCTGATCATTCTTTTCAATGGCACGAATCACCATGTCATATATGGTGTCCCGGTATGAGGAGATGCTTTCCGGCCGGCCGACCAGCAACCACTGAATCGTCAGGTGCTCGATAAATCCCAGCACCATATTTCGAACCAGATAGGGATCGAGATCATCGCGGAACACCCCTTCCTCAATCCCCTCCTGATATACATCGATGATGGTCCGCGCCGATTTGCGAACCTCCTGGTATGCTTCGGACTTGATGAAATTCCGATTTCCCTTTAGCGTAAGCAGCGCAACCGATGTGTATAACCGGTTTTCCTCATAAAATTCCAGATACGACTGGATGATCATGCGCATTCTCTCGCGGGCGCCATGCACGTAAGGCGCGATCTGCATCAGCCGTTCATATTCTCTTTTCGTATAGAGCTTGGGAATGGAAAACAGCACTTCTTCCTTGGAAGAGAAGTATTCATAAAGCGTCGCATCGGAGATCTTCGCCGCCTTGCTGATGGCTGAAATTGTGGTTTCTTCAAATCCCTTTTCACCGAAAACCTTCAGCGCACCCTCGATGATCTTCACTTCTTTTTCCTGGCTCCGCCGGGTATCCTTCTTTACTTGCCGACCAGTGGACTTCTTCTTGGTCATTTCTACCTCTTGCTGTGTGTTTTGGGAGGGCTTCTTATCTGACTGAGGAGAATATACCGCCGATAACGGCCAGTCAACAAAAATCATATACACACTATAATTTTTAATAAAAAAACATATTGCATCTATAAATGAAGATCATTTTTCAATATGTCAATATGTTTTTTGCGATATTTTGTTGACGAGCAATTAATCCTACACTATTGATAGAGTCGACAGGCTGATTTCTGACTGTTTCAAAGCCGTCACTCCTCACACCAAATCGCATTCCCAATAATATAAGGAGCAGACAATGGATCTATCGGTATTGAGCTATGAACTCATCGAGACGGTGGCCGTGGTCAAAATGAACAACCCGCCGGTGAACGCCCTGACGCCGGATTTTCTCGACGATTTTTCGCAGGTTCTGGATCACCTTAATAACGGAGCCGGCGCACGGGCCATGCTGCTGGCCAGCGAATGCTCCGGATTTTTCTCGGCCGGGGACGACCTGACAAAATTAACGGACATTGACGACGAATTAATTGCGCTGCTGCCAAAGGCACATGCCATGCTCAACCAGTTGGAAGCCCTTCCGATGCCAACGGTCGCTGCAATCAATGGCCATACCCTGGGCGGCGGCCTCGAGCTGGCACTGGTGTGTGATTTCCGGTTTATGGGTCGGGATTCTGGCCGGATCGGTCTGCCGGAGTCCAGGCTTGGCATGATTCCGTCACTGGGCGGGACCCAGCGTCTGCCCCAGGTGGTCGGAAAAACCAAAGCCATCGAGATGATGTTCAAAGGGCTGCAGCTCACCCCGGAGGATGCCCTTGAGATCACGCTGATCACTGACATCTTCTCCCGGGATGACCTATATGAGAAATCCTTTGATTACGCCAGAAGACTGGCCCGGCAGGCTACCGGTGCCCTTGCCAGAATCAAGGGATGTGTGAACGAGGGATTGCACAACGGGTTTGAAAAGGGGCTGGTAAGAGAGATGGCGGCATTTAAAGAAAACATCTTTTCGCACGACGCCAGGGAAGGGTTGGATGCATTTCTGTCCGGCAGAAAGCCGGAATTCAAGGGAGAGTAACAATGAAAACCGCCTTTGTAACCGGTGGTCTCGGGTTCCTGGGAAGGAACCTTTTGGAACAGCTCGCTGCCAGAGGATGGAAGGTGTGGGTCATGGACTCTTCGGACAACGGCATTCCGCCCCGTCTGAAGTCAACCGTGCGGCTGATCAAGGGAGACATCACCGACGAATCGTCGTGCACCCGCGCCCTGCCGGAAAACATGGACGCGGTGTTTCACCTGGCCGGCAACACCAGTCACTGGAAACTCGGCGACCGTCTCCAGACCCGGGTCAATGTGAACGGTACACGCAACATGGCGGCAGCGGCCCTCAAACGAAAGGCCCGCCGCTTCATCCATACTTCCAGCATTGCGGCCTTCGGGTTTCAGCCGCGCCGAATTACCGAAACGACTGAATCGACGGCCCTTCGATCCCGGATCAATTACTTCAGAACCAAACGCCTTGCCGAACTGGAAGTACATCGTGGCATAGAAAACGGTCTGGATGCCGTGATCCTGAATCCGGGAAACATCATCGGGCCCCATGATTACGCGGGCTGGTCACGTATGTTTCTAATGATCCATCAGGGAAAACTGCCCGGGATCCCGCCGGGAAAAGGCTCCTTCTGCAGCGCCCGTGAAGTGGCAAGCGCCCACATCGACGCTTTTGAAAGAGGCAGGCGCGGCCATCATTATCTTTTAGGCGGTGCCGATGCCTCTTTCCAGGATCTCTGTGTGGAAATCGGCAAGCTTCTCGGCAAACCGGTATCCAAAAAAGCAACCCCGCCATATCTGCTGAAGATCGCAGGTCGGGTCTCTCTTTGGGGTTCCTATCTCACAAGGAAAGAACCGCCGCTGACCCCGGAAAAAGCCGAACTGGTATCATCGGAGCTTATCTGCGATTCAGATAAAGCCGTACGAGAAATTGGATACCGGACCGCCCCCCTGAATACCATGCTCAAGGAGTGTTACAACTGGCTGATAATAAATGAGCTTATCAAATAGAAACGAAATAGCCTGTAACCGGGTTAAACCTCAATATCCAGATCTCGTAAATTTTGGACATTTGGCCATTAGTTATTAGCTGTCAGCCGTTAGTAAAAAACATAAAACAACAGTAACTTAAGCTTATTGCTAATCACTAACAGCTAATAGCTGCACATTAATTCAAGCCAGGATTTGTTCAAAAATTGAGCCGATTTCCCGGCTAAATTTCGAGGTTTGATATCCTTTTGCCCGCCGATCAATCATCCTCGCCAGCATGGACACATCGAGATTCGTATATCATCTTTCTGCCAGACCCAGTTCATTTATGGCCTCTTTGAGGCGAGAAATCATGACATCCACAGCTTTTTTTTGACCGATCAACGGCTCGGAGATCTGCTTCACGCGGAAACCGCTGTCTTCCAGGGCCGTTTTCCAAGCGGCCAGCATAGGGGTCTGGTAGGGCAAAAACGGCACCAGGCAAACATCTGCCGAGCTTGAATTCTTCAGAGAATCAACCACATCCTGCACTCCCGGCGTTGTGCCGGCCGTTCCAATGAAGACGGCTTGATCAAACTGCCAGAAGTAATATTGTATGCCCGGATAAATATAATCACCCAGACGGCTCTGCTCTTCAAAGAACAGGACGACAGCTTCGCCCTTGCCGGCGTGATCGGGTAAAAGATTCAGCACCGTTTGACAGGTTTGCCGTATGTTTTCGGGTGCACCGAAAAACGGTCTCGCCAGGGCTATCTTGCGAAATGTGGTTGGCATTGTGCGCAGCGTTTCGACCATCCAGACCAGACGGGTGTATGTCTCGCTCGGGATAATGGAAAGCGCCAGGATGGCCACGTGAGTAAACCCTTCTTCCTCCATTTGATCGAGCATTTTTTTGGGTGACATCCGTTCGCCATCAGTCATAAAAGCGTCGGTTGGCTCACTGCCGATGTCGAAAAAGGACCACCGAACCTCCATGTCGGGAAAAACTTCTTTTATGGTTGTATCCATCAGTTTTTGTTTGGCGGCAGTAGGAACGTCCCGGGGCACCAGGGCAATGACGAACACACCGGCCTTGACCGGACGATCATCATCGCGATAGCTGCGGATGTCGACGCCGTGGGCCATGATCGAGGCGGGCATGGCCACAAGCCCTATGACGATTCCGAGGAAGATGATATTCGGTAACATTCTGATAATTTTCATTTCATCTGCTCCTGTGTCTAAATTTCTGCTTACTCCACCGCCCAGTCCTGCGGACGCTTGGCATGGCAGACGATGCACGACTCCGGAGCTCTGACCAAGTGCTTGACGTCGTTGTTCCGCTTGTGGCAGCCAATGCACTGCATGTGAAGAGCATTGGCCCGATGAGCGATCAGGTCACCGCCTGAGGCGGCATTTTCGGCGATGGGTCCGCGGATAAGCCCTTCTTCGTCGTGGCAATCACCACACGTGTAAGTCTCGCCGGGATCATAGGATTCAATGGGCTCAAGGTCGCTGTCATGATGACAGTCCCCACATGCTGCGCCATATTCCTCCACATGCTTTTCATGTCCGAATGTTACAGGACCGGTGTAAATAGACGGGTAAATATCTCTTGAACCTCCTCCGGTGACCGCACCGTCGAAATCAATGATCTCAGGGACGGTTTGCTGGGCAATGGCCGCGCCCATTGCCAGACAGAAAATGCAGGCAAGGCATATGATCAATCGTAGTGTGCTCATTATCTATTCTCCCCATCTGGATAGACTAATAAGTAATGCTACGCCTGCCGTAAGCATTCGGTTCAAGCTTCCAGAATTCGGCAGGATCGGGCACCTTGCCATTAAATTCGTCACCGAGAGTGGCAGCGGTGTAGGGACAGACGTCCATACAGCGGCTGCAGCCCGAACCGGACTCGATCCACCATCGCAGGCACTTCTTGCCGTTGATGTACCACTTGAGCGCCCCGGGATTGCCGCAAGGCAGTGCTGATGGCGACGGAGTAAAAGAGCGTTTCTTGTCCGGGCTGATCGCACCGGAGGGACACTCCTCCGCACAGATACCGCATGTGGTGCAGTATTCGGTCACCCCAAAGGTGATGGGTGCATCCGGAACAAGAGGCAGGTTGGTGAGCACCTTGGCGATTCTCACGTGAGGTCCGAATTCCGGTGTAATGAGATAGCCCAGGCGGCCGAGCTCTCCCAGACCGGCGTCAACGGCCAATGGCACACTTAAAGTGGTGTCATTCATGCAGGGGATCGCCACGTAACCCAGTGAACGAATCGCCTGGGCCAGGGCAACGGCAGCAAGCCCCATTTGGGAATAGCCCTGGTTTGTGCTGGTGATGGTTGCCAATGTGGCTGGTCCGATCTGATTGAGGGCCCTTGGCATGACGAACAGCATGACTACAGCATACCGGACGCTGTCCGGTAAAACCAACTGGCTGTCGGTTTCCATGGGCTGTTCCACTTTTTGAAAAACAATCGCCTTTGTTTGCGGAGGATCAGGATCTTCACCGTTGCGACAGGAGGTGGCAAACACCCAGCGTCGATCGATGGTTGTCACTCCAGCCTTATCGGCCCCGGCATAGGCAGCCATGACTTTAATTTTCTCGGTAACCTCGGCGGTGTTTCTCAGCGGCACGGGTGTGGCTGTCAAATCCGGCGGCAATCCCTGAGGGAGCCAACTGAGAAAGCCCATATTTTCGTGATTTTCTCCATAAGGACCAACGACCATGTTCCACGTGGTGGCGGCAACGTTCAGCGCCAGAAACAGCCGAGCCTCAACCGGATCATTGACCGGCACACCGTAACCAATTTTGCCACCTTTTACATTACGGACCATATTGGCCACCATTGCCTCAGCAGCCGCTGAAGCGCCCAGCTCTTCGGAAATCACCTTAAAGGCCATGTGCTCGCCACCAAAGCGTTTGAGATCAGACCGGCATTGATAGCGTTCAGCGGCAGGCGTACCAATTCTCACCTTGAACTTGGGCAAGGGGACCGTCCGTTCAGGTGAGGAATTTGCCCAGGCTTGCATGTCCGGTATGGTTCCGGTTGCGGAGGCCAGTGACACTCCAGC
>ENA-ORCT01000983-ORCT01000983.1-marine-metagenome-genome-assembly--contig:-NODE-983-length-11905-cov-2.691495_pt1 | contig 11905 bp, 11 predicted proteins | sample MGYA00248632_ERZ508511 | MGnify/ENA primary metagenome ERZ508511 (study PRJEB26182, sample SAMN06268839) | marine metagenome | isolation source: Tt an P1-techrep anaerobic enrichment on pine from sediment...
ACAGACCACCAATATGATCACGTCGAAACAGTTGAAAATGATGAAGCCCACTTGCCGTATCGTCAACTGTGCCCGCGGCGGGATAATCAATGAAGAAGACCTCTACAATGCGCTCAATGCAGGTACGATTGCCGGGGCGGCATTGGACGTGTTCTCCAAAGAACCGCCGGATAACATGGGATTCCAGAACTGCCCGACGTGCCTGGTGACACCGCACCTCGGTGCCAGCACCGAAGAGGCACAGATTGAAGTGGCCGTTGAAGCAGCCCAGATCCTGTGCGATGCCATCAAAGGCGGACCGATCAGCAATGCCCTCAATGCACCCGCCACCAGCGGTGCCATGCCTCCGATTGTTTGCTATTACTCTGATTTGGCCAAATACATAGGCAGTATGATGAGTAAAATGGCACCCGGACACATCAAGAGCGTCAAAATTGAGTTCCGCGGTTCGATTGCCAATAAGCCGGTTGAATCTGTCGCGACGGCATTTACTATCGGCCTGCTTCAGCCCCATTTTGATACGGTTGTCAATACCGTCAATGCACCCGTTTTTGCGAAGCAGCGGGGTATCAGCATTGATCAAACCAAGAATGAAGATATCAAAGACCTCGAGTCCAGCTTTACCGCCACCGTTCAAACCGACAAGGTCACACGCACCATCAGCGGAACGGTGTATGGCGGCAACCTGCTGCGTATCATCAATATTGACGGGTTTGCATTTGAAGTGACGCCGGAAAATAACATGGTGATCATCTTCAACGACGACCGTCCCGGTGTCATCGGATCGATTGGCTGTGTTCTGGGCAATCACGGCGTGAATATCAATACGCTGGGTGTCGGGCACAAGGGCGACGGAACGGCTATATTCGCGGTCAGTCTGGATAAACTGCCGAACGAAAAATGTGCCGCTGAAATGGCCAATCTGGATTTTGTAAATGAACTGTATGTCTGCAAACTGGGATAACCCTTAATTAAGTCGAATCATCGAGCGGTTCGGTCTCGTTGGGAGACCGGACCGCTGCGTTCTTTCTGAGGAGTCGATGGAATGGCCGCCAGAAAAAAAACGAACACAAAGCAAATGAGTTTTGATTTTGGTCAGGACGCTGTGTCCGACCGGAAGGATCCTAAGAAAATCAAAAAGACATCAGCCAAAAAAACCAAAAAAGCGACTGTTAAAAAGAAAACAGCACCGAAAGCAAAATCAAAGAAAGCAGATACTGCGGCAAGACCGAAGGCAGTTCCAAAACGGAAGCGGACAAAAGGATCCGTGGCGGCAACCGCGGAATCCATGGCTGCCAAGCAGCGAGACATCAGCGTCAGCGAATTTTTCGCGAAAAACCGTCACCTGCTCGGATTCGACAACCCGCGAAAAGCATTATTAACGGCAGTGAAGGAAGCTGTGGACAATTCTCTGGATGCGTGTGAAGAAGCGCACATCCTGCCGGATTTGAAAATCATCATCATACCGCTTGAAAACACCGACAATAAATTCAAATTGACGGTGCAGGATAACGGGCCGGGTATTATCCCCAAACAGGTGCCGAATATTTTTGCACGGCTTCTGTACGGCAGTAAATTTCACACACTCAAAATGAGCCGCGGCCAGCAGGGGATCGGTATCAGTGCGGCCGGTATGTACGGATTGCTGACCACGGGGGAACCGGTGCAGATCATCACCCGGACCAGCAGCAATAAACTGGCACGGCATTACCATGTGCAGATTGATACCACTAAAAACCGTCCGGAAGTGATCAGTGACGAAGAATGTGAATTTGAACTGTCGACCGGGACGAGTGTGACGATTACCCTTGAGGGGAAATACCTTAAAGGTAAACAAAGCGTGGATGAATATATCGCGCAGACCGCCATGTCCAATCCGCATGCGACGATTGTATATCATGCCCCCGGCGGTGAAGTGTTTGAGTATGAACGCCAGACCAAAGAAATGCCGTTTTTGCCGGTCGAAATAAAGCCCCACCCCTATGGTGTCGAGCTTGGCGTGCTGTTTAAAATGGCCCGTGAAAGCACGAGCAAAACCATGTCAGAGTTTTTACGCAGTGAATTCTCTCGCGTCAGTCCGAGACTGGGTTCGGAAATTGCCAAAAAAGCCAAGTTGTCGGTGCGGTTACGGCCGAGTAAAATCACACTGAAAGAAGCAGAACGGCTGCATGAATCCATTAACACAACAAAAATTATGGCGCCGCCAACCGATTGTATCGGCCCGATCGGTGAAGATAAAATGATCGAAGGTTTGGCACGGGTTGTGGAAGCTGACTTTTATTCAAGCTGCACACGAAAGCCCAGCGTCTATCGCGGCAATCCTTTTATTGTGGAAGCGGCCCTGGCGTATGGATGTAAGGACATGAACGGCGGTAAAAAAGATGAGGACAAGGAACCGCTGATGCGAGTGGTGCGGTTTGCCAATCGCGTGCCGCTGCTGTACCAGCAGTCGTCCTGTGCGACTCATAAGGCGGTGCTCGAAACCAACTGGCGCAATTATGGGCTCAGTCAAAGCCGCGGGGCGCTGCCGTCCGGTCCTATCATGCTGATGGTGCATATTGCCTCGGTGTGGGTGCCGTTTACCTCGGAAAGCAAAGAAGCCGTGGCTCACTATCCGGAAATCATCAAAGAACTCAAACTGGCGATCCAGGAATGCGGGCGAAAGTTGGGAATGCACGTTCGCAAACAAAAACGCATCAAGGCCGAACTGGTCAAACGCAGCTATATCGAAACCTATCTGCCGCATATCGGCCAGGCTCTGAAAGACATCCTTGTCCTGAAAGAACCGCAGGTTAATAAAGTCGTGGATAACCTGACAGAGATTCTGGAAAAGACACGCGCACTACCCTAAGGATACTCATGGCACAGGAACTCATTATCAGTATCAGCGGAATGCGGGGACTCGTCGGAGAAAACCTGTTTCCCGAAACCGCCGCGGCATACGGAGCGGCGTTTGCCACATTTTTGAAACAACAATACAACGATCGGAAATCGATCACCGTTGCGATAGGGCGGGATTCCCGGCCCTCGGGGCCCATGATCTTTTCTGCTGTAGCAGCCGGGATGACGGCCTGCGGCGTGGATGTGATCGATCTGGGCATCTGCTCGACGCCCGGTGTCGGTGTGGCCCTTCGACAGGCCGAGTGCGCCGGTGGCGTCGTGATTACCGCCAGTCACAATCCGACGCCGTACAACGGCATTAAATTACTGCTAGATAACGGCATTGCTCCGCCAAAATCCTTGGCCGAAAAAATCATCGAAATGTATCATCAAAAGCAGGCCGACTACACGGATGCGACCCAATGCGGTTTTGTTTCTGTGGATGAGGGCGCTGCACAGGCACATGTGGACAAAGTACTTCCGACCATAAATAAGAATGCCATTGCCGCCAAACGGTTTAAGGTGGTGCTGGACAGCGTCAACGGGGCAGGCGGACCGGAAGCGATTTTACTGCTGGAGGCCCTCGGTTGTGACGTGGTTCAAATGAACACTGAGCCGACCGGGTTATTTGCCCATACGCCGGAACCGACACAGGAAAATCTGACGGATTTATGCCAACAGGTCAAAGCGGTAGGGGCCGATATCGGATTTGCACAGGATCCGGATGCGGATCGGTTGGCGATTATCGACGAAACAGGCCGTTATATCGGCGAAGAATTTACGCTGGCGTTTGCGGCCAAAGCCGGGGCGGCGCTCCACGATGAAGCCCGCCTGTTCCAGCCCGCGCCGCACGAAGCCCGCCGCCGAATAGGTGGCCGCGGAGCCCCCCGGCACGGTGTGGCGGGCGACCTGCGTCATCAGCCCGGGGCCCCACAGCTCGGGGTTCTTGGCGGGCGAAAAGCCGTCGAGGAACCAGGCATCGGCCCGGCCCGGCCAGAGGGGCAGCGTTTCGCGTGCGTCGCCGATGATGATCTCGGCCAGCAGGTCGTCGGTCTCGATCCGGGTTTTCCCAGCCGCCCAAGCGTCAAGCAAGGGGCCGGCCTGCGCGCGCGCCTCGGGGAAGGCATCGAGCGCGCGGGCCATTTCCGGGGCCTCCATGGGGAAGGCTTCGAAACTGGTGAAGCGCAACTGGCCCGCCGTGCCGCTCTGGCGCCAGGCGATGAGGGCTGCCAGCATGTTCAGCCCGGTGCCGAAACCCAGCTCGGCGATGTGGAAGCCGGGGCGGAAGCGCGCGGGCAGGTCATTGCCGGCGAGGAAGACGTGGCGCGTCTCCTCCAGCCCGTTTTCCAGCGAGAAATACGGGTCGTCGAAGCGCTGCGACACCGGGATGGCGCCGTCTTTCCATTCGAGCTCTGCGTGCTGGTCAGCGGTCATGGGATGCCTTAGGTCTGAACGGCGCGAGAATGATCAAGGCAGGGGCAAATGGCAACGGCGGATGTGACGGTGATGGGGGCGGGCGCCTTCGGGCTGGCGGTGGCCTATGCCTGCGCGTCGCAGGGCGCGCGCGTCCGCGTGATCGAAAAGCGCCGGGTGGGCGCGGGATCCTCGGGCGGGCTGGTGGGGGCGCTGGCCCCGCATGTGCCCGAGAACTGGAACGACAAGAAGGCCTTTCAGTTCGAAAGCCTGATCATGGCAGAGGATTTCTGGGCGGGCGTCGCGGCCGCCGGGGGTGTCTCGCCCGGCTATGGTCGGGTCGGGCGACTGCAGCCCATCGCGGATGACCGCGCGCTGGAACTGGCGCGCGCCCGGCAGCACAGCGCCGCCGAGCTGTGGCAGGGCAGGGCCGCGTGGCGCGTGGTGCCGGCGGGTGATTTCGCGGACTGGGCGCCGCAGAGCCCAACCGGCTGGCTGATCCACGACACGCTGAGCGCGCGGATGCACCCCCGCCGGGCCTGTGCCGCGCTGGCGGCGGCGCTGCAGGCGCTGGGCGGCGAGATCGTCCTGGGCGAGGGAAGGCCCGAGGGGCAGGTGGTCTGGGCCACGGGCTACGAGGGGCTTCTGGCCCTGTCAAAGGACCTGGGCCGCCCGGTGGGCAACGGCGTGAAGGGGCAGGCCATGCTGCTGGAGCATGATGCGCGCGAAAAGCCGCAGCTCTATGCCGACGCGCTGCATATCGTGCCCCATGCCGACGGGACGGTGGCCATCGGCTCGACCTCGGAGCGCGACTTCGAAGCGCCCGACAGCACGGATGCGCAGCTCGACGAGATTCACGCCCGGGCGCTGGCGGCCTTTCCGGTTCTGACAGGCGCGCGCGTGCTGGAGCGCTGGGCGGGCGTGCGCCCGCGCGCCAGGAGCCGCGCGCCGATGCTGGGCGCCTGGCCCGGGCGGCCGGGCCATTTCATCGCCAATGGCGGGTTCAAGATCGGCTTCGGCATGGCGCCCAAGGTGGCGCAGGTGATGGCCGATCTGCTGCTGGAAGGGCGCGACGCCATCCCCGGGGGGTTCCGGGTGGAGGCGAGCCTCTAGCCCTTTCTTCTTGGTCCAAATACTCAATCCGGCATCGCCAGCCCCGCGCGCCGGTCTGAGTATTTTTGCCAAGAAGAAGGAGGCTCAGCTTTCGGCCTCGGCCGCCATGCATTGCCGCCCGTCGGGGCCGCGCACCCAGAGCATCGTGCCCTTCTGGCACAGGGTGGCGGGCTCGAAATCCATCAAGGGCGCGGTGGCGCGGAAGGTGAAGGTTTTCAGCCGGCCGAGGTGGCGGTTGGCCATCAGCATCAGCAGTTGTGCCAGCAGGGGGCCATGCACGACGAGGCCGGGGTAGCCTTCGACCTCGCGGCAGTAGTCGCGGTCGTAATGGATGCGGTGGCCGTTGAAGGTCAGCGCGGAATAGCGGAAGAGCAGCGTGGGCGAGAAGCGGGCGTCCTCGGACGCATCCTCGTTTGTGGGGGCTGCGGGCGGCTTCGGCTGCGGGGTCGCGGGGTCCGGGTCCTGGCGATAGACGAGGTCCTGCCATTCGGTGACGCGAAGCCTGCCCTGTTGCCGGATGTCGTGGCGCAGGGTGACAAAGGCCAGCGGGCCGGTGCGGCCCTGTTTCTGCGCCACCTTCTCGATGGTGGTGGTTTTTTCGGCCGCGATCCCCGCGCGCAGAGGCTCGGCGAAGGCCAGCCTGCCGCCGGCCCACATCCGCCGGGGAAGGCCGAGATCGGGGATGAAGGCGCCCGTCCTGGGATGGCCGTCGCGGCCGAGGCGTTCGGGCGGCAGCGCCTCCCAGAAATAGACCTGGTGGAAGAAGGGCGGCAGCGGGTCGCCCACCCCCGGCGCGGGACCGCCGAGCGCCAGCGTCGCGTGCAGCGCCGCGGCGCGGGCGGGGTCGAGCGGGTCGCTGAGCGTTTGCGTTTTTCCGGCGGCCGGGTGCATGTTGGCCACGCTAGTCTCAGCCCGCCGGGGAGGCAATAGATGAACCCGTCCGTCACCGCGCTCGACCATCTCGTGCTGACCGTGTCCGACCAGGACCGCAGCGTAGCATTCTATGCGCAGATGCTGGGCATGGAGGCCGAGCTGTTCCACCCCGCCGACGGTTCCACCCGCATGGCGCTGAAATTCGGCGCGCAGAAGATCAACCTGCACGTGGCCGGGCGCGAGTTCGATCCCAAGGCGCGCGTTCCCATGCCCGGGTCGGCCGATCTGTGCTTTCTCTCCGGCGTGCCGCTTGCCGACTGGATGGCGCATTTCGAGAAGGCCGGCGTGCCGGTGGAGCAGGGGCCGGTGGCCCGCACCGGGGCCACGGGGCCGATCATCTCGGTCTATATCCGCGATCCCGACGGCAACCTGATCGAGATTTCAAACCGCGCCTAGCGGGCGATCTCGGTCCTGAGCGCGTCCATCAGCGCGGCCAGGGCCTTTTCGTAGCGCTCGTTCGTCAGGCGGCCGGCCTCGTCGAACTGCTCCTTGGCCTGGCCCACCAGCACCTCGGGGCCGGGCAGGACGCGCGCCCGGAAGGGGACGAGGCAGAGGCGCAGGGCGAATTGCGTGCGCTCGCCGCCCGCGCGGCCCCCGGTGGCGGACAGGATGGCCACCGGCTTGTCCTTCCACGGGTTGCCCTCGGTCCGGCTGACCCAGTCCAGCGCGTTTTTCAGAACGCCCGAGACGGACTTGTTGTATTCCGGCCCCGAGATCACCACCGCATCCGCCTGCGCGATCTGGTCGGCCAGGCGCTGCACCCCGGGCGGGATGCCCTGCGCCTCCTCCAGATCGCCGTCATAGAGCGGCAGGCGCAGGTCGGCCTCGATGAACTCGGCGGGGGCGAAAAGCCGTGCCGCCTCGCGCATCAGCTTGTGGTTATAGGAGCCCGCGCGCAGCGAGCCGCAGATGCCAAGCAGGGTGTGGGCGGCCATGATCTCTCCTTGTCCTTTTGCGACAGCCTAGAGGGCCGGGCGCGGGGCGCAAGCCGGGCTTGCCCTTTCGCGGGGCTTGGCGCAGGGTCGGCGCGGCAGAGATCCGGAGAGAGGTGAAGATGGCACGGCATGGCGGGCAGATCCTGGCGGACCAACTGGCGATCGAGGGCGTGAGGCGGGTGTTCTCGGTGCCGGGGGAGAGCTTCCTGGCCGCGCTGGACGGGCTTTATGATGCGGGGATCGCCAATATCGTCTGCCGCCACGAAGGGGGCGCGGCGATGATGGCCGAGGCCCATGGCAAGCTGACGGGCGAGCCCGGCGTGCTGTTCGTCACGCGCGGGCCGGGGGCGACCAATGCCTCCTCGGGGTTGCATGTGGCCAGGCAGGACAGCACGCCCATGGTGGTCTTCGTGGGCCAGATCGCGCGCGGGCACCGCGACCGCGAGGCATTCCAGGAGGTGGATTACCGCGCCTTTTTCGGCCCGCTGGTGAAATGGGTGGCCGAGGTGGATCAGACCGAGCGGCTGCCGGAATACATCTCGCGCGCCTTTGATGTGGCGCGGTCGGGGCGGCCGGGGCCGGTGGTTCTGGCCCTGCCCGAGGACATGCTCAGCGCGGTCGCCGAGGTGGAGAACCGCCCCGCCGCCACCCCTGCGCCCCCTGCGGTGACGCAGGCGCAGGTCCAGGCGGTGCTGGACGCGCTGGCCGGGGCCGAGCGGCCGCTGGTGGTGGCGGGCGGGCCGGGCTGGTCGGCTGAGGCGGCGGCGGATCTGGCCGCGTTTGCCGGGCGGTTCGACCTGCCGGTGGCGGTCTCCTTCCGCCGGCAGGACTACATGGACAACCGCCGGCCGCATTACGTGGGCGACCTCGGCGTGGGGATGAACCCCAGGCTGGGCGAGCGGCTGCGGCAGGCGGACCTGGTGCTGGCGCTGGGCACGCGGCTGGGGGACACCCTGACCAATGGCTATGAGCTGCTGGATCCGGCAGCGCCGGGCGTGCGGATCGTGCATGTGCACCCCGACCCGGACGAACTGGGGCGCGTCTATCGCCCCGATCCCGGCATCGCGGTCAGCGCGCCCGCGCTGCTGGCCGAACTGGCACAGGCCGAGGGCCCGGCCCCGCGCTGGTCGGATTGGACCCGCGCCGCGCGCACCGACTACGTCGCCTGGCAGACGCCCAGGGAAACCCCCGGCGCGGTGAAGATGGAAAATATCGTCCGCTGGCTGTCCGCGCATCTGCCCGAGGACGCCATCGTGACCAATGGCGCGGGGAACTACGCCGCGTGGCTGCACCGCTATTTCACCTTCAAGGGCTATCGCTCGCAGCTGGCGCCGACCTCGGGGTCGATGGGATACGGCTTTCCCGCCGCGATCTCGGCCAGTATCGAGCATCCCGATCGAACGGTGGTGTGCATGGCCGGCGACGGCTGTTTCCAGATGACGCTGAACGAGTTTTCCACCGCCATCCAGCACGGCGCGAAGCCGGTGGTGATCGTGGCCAATAACGGCCGCTACGGCACGATCCGCATGCACCAGGAGCGCAACTACCCCGGCCGGGTCAGCGGCACCGATCTGGCCAACCCCGACTACGCCGCGCTTGCCCGCGCCTATGGCGGGCATGGCGAGGTGGTGGAGCGCGACGCGGAATTCCCGGCCGCCTTTGCCCGGGCGGCGGCGGCGGGCGTGCCGGCCGTGGTTGAGTTGCGGCTCGACCCCCAGGCGCTGAGCACCGCGCTGACGCTCGACGAGGCGCGGGCGCTGGGCGAGCGCGGCTAGAGCGTCTTGCGGAAGGTCAGGCTGGTGGGACGGTCATAGCCCGGATGGGCCGTGGCCCCCGCCTGCGAAAAGCCCATGGCGGCAAAGGCGGCGTGGTTTTCGGTCAGTTCGATCCGTGATTGCAGCTCCAGCGCGGGCAGGTTCAGCGCGCGGGCGCGGGCCTCGGCCTGTTCGACCAGGTGCCGGGCGAACCCCTGGCCGCGGTGGGCCCTGGCCACCGCGAGCTTGCCCAGATAGAGCGCGTCGGGGCGCGGTGTGAGAAACACGCAGGCCACCGGCGCGCCGTCCTCCTCGAACACCCAGACCTCGCCCGTCCGTGCCTGTTCGGCGATCGCCCCGGGTGTCAGCCGGTGCATGGACGAGGGCGGATCGATCCGCCCGTCCATGTAGGCGAAACTCTCCTGCACAAGGCGCAGCAATGCCGCCCAGTCATAGGGCGCCGTGGCGCGGAGCGGGCCGCGCGTCACAACAGCCAGCCGACGATGAGCGGCGCGAGGATGGCGGTCAGGATCGCGTTCAGTCCCATGCCGATGCCGGCGAAGGCGCCCGCGGTTTCATTGACCTGAAAGGCGCGCGCGGTGCCGATGCCATGCGCCGCGACCCCCACGGCAAAGCCACGCGCGCGCCAGTCGCGGACGCGCAGCAGGTTCAGCAGCGGGGTCACCACGATCGCGCCGATGATGCCGGTCAGGATCACCAGGACGGCGGTCAGCGTGGGCGAGCCGCCGATCTGCTCGGAAATCCCCAGCGCCACCGGGGCGGTTGCCGATTTCGGCGCCAGCGACAGCAGCGTCTCGCCCCGCACCCCCAGCGCCCAGGCGATGCCGAGGGCGCTAAGGATCGCGGTGACCGAGCCCGCCAGCAGCGCCGCGATCAGCGGCAGCGCCGCCCGGCGGACGTGCGAGAGGTTGGCGTGGAGCGGCGCCGCCAGCGCCACGGTGGCCGGGCCCAGCATGAAATGCACGAATTGCGCGCCCTCGAAATAGGTGGCGTAGGGCGTATCGCTGGCCCAGAGCACGGCAGCCAGGATCGCCACCGCGATCAGCACCGGGTTCACGAAGGGCTTGCGCCCCGAGGCGCGCGACAGCCCGTCGCCGATCACATAGGCCCCCAGCGTGGCGGCAAGCCACAGCAACGGGGTTTCGGACAGATAGCTCCAGATCTCGGCGAATTCGGTCATTCGCTGTCTCCCGTCAGGCGCAGCACCCAGACGAACACCAGCGCGCCCGCCGCGATGGCCAGAACGGTGCTGCCGATCAGCGTCAGGAGGAGCTGTCCGCCCTGCGCGCCCAGCAGCCCAAGGTGGCCCACCACGCCCACGCCGGCGGGCACGAAAAGCAGCGACAGATGCGCCAGCAGGCCGTTGGCCGTGGGCTGCACCGCGCGGGCCAGCCGGGGCGAGGCGAGAAAGGCCAGGACCAGCGCTGCCAGCCCGATCACCGGCCCCGGCACGGGCAGCGCAAGGGCGCGGGCGGTGACCTCGCCAGCCAGTTGGAACAGCAGGATTATGGTGAGATGCAGGATCATTGGGCGCTCCGTTTCTTTGCAGCGATGCTACGGGGGAGCCGCGTGCGATCAAGCCCGCAAATGTAAACGGGGGTGCTGGGCGATCAGCCCCTCGCTCGGTGGGAAATGGCCCCGGCGCATCAACGGGGTGCCCGGAACAGTCATGATGGGGACGGTTAACGCAGTTTTAGGCCAGCGCCATCCATGCTCGGAACGTGCGGGGAGAGGAGCCAGCCATGCGCCTGACGATGATCCTTGGACTGCTGATCCTGGCGGGCTGTGACAGCCCTTCGCCGACCATGCGCGGCGCGCTCACCCGGCGGGTGGAAGTGGGCGGCAGCCTGTTCAGCGTACATATCCTTGGCGACCGGGCCGAGGCGATCCGGCTGAGCCCCGAGACCGGCCGCCGCGCCCGCGGCGTGATGGCCCGAGGTTTCGCCGCGATCGAGCGGGCCTCGGGCTGCACGATCGTGCCGGGCAGTTTTGACGGCGACCCGGCGCTGATGCGCGCGCGGGTGGCCTGCGACGGCAAGGGGTGATCCCGATTCTCTGGTGCCGAGCGGCGAAGGGCGCGTTGCACGCCCTGCACCCACCAGATCGGCGGTGTGCCACCAATATTTTGTGGATAACTCGCGGGAATTCGCCAGATGATGGGGTGAGTGCTTGACTCGTGGCTGCTCTGTCCGAAGGATTTAAGGCCCGAGGAATCGAATGGTCTAAAAGTGCGCTTTACCCGCCTCAGACTGAATGGCTTCAAAAGCTTCGTCGACCCGACCGATCTGCTGATCGCCGAGGGTCTGACCGGCGTTGTCGGCCCCAATGGCTGCGGCAAGTCCAACCTGTTGGAGGCGCTGCGCTGGGTGATGGGCGAAAACCGCCCCACCGCCATGCGCGGCGGCGGGATGGAGGACGTGATTTTTGCCGGGGCCGCCACCCGGCCCGCGCGCAATTTCGGCGAGGTCAGCCTGCAGATCGACAACACCGAGCGGCTGGCGCCCGCGGGGTTCAACGACAGCGACATGCTGGACATCGTGCGCCGGATCACCCGCGACGCGGGCTCGGCCTACAAGGTCAACGGCAAGGATGTGCGCGCGCGTGACGTGCAGATGCTGTTCGCCGACGCCTCGACCGGCGCGCATTCGCCGGCGCTGGTGCGGCAGGGCCAGATTTCCGAACTGATCAATGCCAAGCCCAAGGCGCGCCGGCGCATCCTGGAAGAGGCGGCGGGGATCTCCGGCCTCTACCAGCGCCGCCATGAGGCCGAGCTGAAGCTCAAGGGCGCCGAAAGCAACCTCGCCCGTGTCGACGACCTCGTCGATCAGCTCTCCAGCCAGTTGGCGCAGCTGGCCC
>ENA-ORCT01000984-ORCT01000984.1-marine-metagenome-genome-assembly--contig:-NODE-984-length-11895-cov-3.636994_pt1 | contig 11895 bp, 4 predicted proteins | sample MGYA00248632_ERZ508511 | MGnify/ENA primary metagenome ERZ508511 (study PRJEB26182, sample SAMN06268839) | marine metagenome | isolation source: Tt an P1-techrep anaerobic enrichment on pine from sediment...
CTGGCTCGTCGGTTTTCGGGGTAACAGGGATATTCCCTTCTGGGAATTTTTCCCAAACTCACCAACCGATGACCCTTCGCGTGCCAAGGTGATCGAGGATATGGTGCAAATTCAGATTGACTTACTGAAAGAGAAAACCCATCGCGAACATCCGCTGATGCGTCTGACGCTTTACAATGAGATGTCGCGGCTGGTTGCCAACAACGATTTTCATATCCCGGATGAAGATTCGCTGATTCACAATTTTGTAGCAGCTCGCCGGGATCATTTTCCCAACGAAGATTTACTGACCTATTCATTCAATAATGAATTGGTCGGATATTATATGAATTTACAGTTCAATTCCAGTGGTTCTCATCTGGCGCAGGCTGAAGGCCCCCGTAAAATAGAGCAGAATTACAGGATGGTGGACAGCATTAGCGGGGGCAACCTCATCTTCTCGGTTGTCAATGCCGGCAATATCCGCGAGCATTTGTTAGGGCTTTCGGCCAATGCCTCCATGATGTGGAATTTTGAAGATTATCGCGCCGATTCATTTTTAAAAGAATTCAGCACCACATATTACGGTGAACAGTTTGGAGAAGAAATAGCTGAACTGTACAATGATTTTTTCAATTCGTACTGGCAGCAGAAAAAGGGTGACTTGCCTGGATTCGAGCGGCAATACCTGTTTCACGACTTGCGCTATGCCCGGGCAGCGGAGATGATTCTGACCGATCTGGAAGCCGGAAAGTACCGGCCCAACGTGCTGCATGGTCACAAATTAGACGATCCCGATAAAGGCAGCGTAGGATATTTCCGGGTTGTACCGGAGGACAATGGTGTAGAAAATCAGGTGGAAGCCATGCTGAAAGGTACGGCTGCATGCATCGCGAAGCTGGAGCAGGTAACGGCAAAGGCCGACGAAATCTATCCAAAGCTGGAAACCGGCCAGCAGTTTTTCGATGATAACCTGCGCGGACAAGCTTACCTGATGTTACACCTGAACAGGATGCTGAATAGTTTGACCAGCGCCTACCGGGAAACCGACGATGTTCAACAACGGAAACAATTCCTTCAGCAGAGCATCAGCGAAATTCAACAGGTTAAGCAGCTATTGAGAAAAGCTGAACATGGAAAATTTGTTGATTGGTACGCGCATGAACGGGTGTTTGGAGTGGAAAGGCTGGAGCAGCGATTGAAAGATTTTGCTGCTAAACAATAATTAGTAATCCAAAATGGGAAAATCTATTATTCGATATCCTCACCGAACTTTCAATAAAGGGGGGTGTCTCTATAGGGAGCAACAACCTCAATAATGCATATTTGATCACAAAGTTGATCAAATTGGTTACAAATAGCTCAAACCAAAACTTATGTCAAAGCGTGTATTCAGGCCAATAGTCAATTTCAAATTTCTATTTGTAGTTGTCCTTTTCGTGCTCGTACATTTTGCTGCAGAAGCAACCAGCAAAAAATATGGATTGGTTGGGCATTGGGAGTTTGAGACCGACGCGTGTGAAGATTTAAGCGAGAATGGAAACAATGCTTTACTGAATGGCAATGAGATTTACCCGATTCAGAAAAAAGAAGCATGTATAAAACTGGTCCGGGAATCTGGACCAGTCGTAATTCCGGTAGAGGAAAATTCAGTATTGGCCTTGCAGGAAGGAACCTTTTGTTTCTGGCTGAACGTTGCCGGGGAATCTTCTGAAATCCTTTCGTTTGATAATGGGGCCGTACAGCTTAATATTTATCGGGGTGATTTACAGGTACGTTTTAAAGGAGAAAAAGAATTCAATTATAGCTCAGGCATTTTAGATGATAACTGGCCAAAATACGACATGCGCGAATGGGCTTTTTACGGACACCCGAAAGCTGCAGTGCAAGATTGCAGATGGCATCATTTTGCGGTAACCTACGATTATCAGGGGAAGCAAATCGTTGGGTGGAGAGATGGAGAACTAATTGCGGTTGTTGATTTGACCGAAATAAATATTGAACCCCTGAAAAAAGACGGATTAACCACGATAGAAATAGGCACTGATTTAGTTGGTTATTTTGACGATTTAAGAATTTATAACCGAAGAGTTTCGGATGGTGAAATTCGGGCAATTTACGAATTGAAGAAGTCCGTTTTTAACGATTGGCAGGATCCAAATCAATCTGGTAAAAAAATTGAGACCTATAAGTATCAGAAAAGGGACAGTCTTTTGTATCGTGCGTGGTTACAGCATTACCCGGCCCCGGAGAAATCAATCGGGAACTGTTTAAAAACCATTGTTGCCCAAAGCGAAAATTCAACAGTACAAACAGCGGCAGACGAATTGAAACACGCAGTTGTAGAAATCTGCGGTTTTTCGCCACAGATTGCACCCCATGAGGTTTTAGGTTCAAAAGTAGTCATTGGCACACCCGAGACATCAGAATGGATAAAAAAACATCAGGATGAAATTGGGGTAGACAAAATTCAGGCTGATGGATTCATATTGAAAGAGCTGGAAATTAACCAGGAAAAAATTGTGGTAGTTGCGGCTACCATTCCCGCTGGTTTAATTTTTGGGACGTTTGATTTAATTCGTCGTTTACAATTTGGTAAAAATATAGATGGACTGGATGTGTTGGAGAATCCGAAAATCCCAATTCGATTGATCAATCACTGGTCGTATTTCAGAGGATTGCCTGGCGACAGGTGGAGAAATGGCGGCCGCGACAATTCAATATTCAGTTGGGAAGAACTAAAAAACGGTGACACAAAACTCATCCGCGACTGGGTTCGTTTAATGGCTTCTGCCGGTTGGAATGCCATTTGCCCCAGTGAGGTTAACTGGCATTTTCGAGATAACTTTCTTGAGCATTTGGATGAAGTCGAAATCCTTGCCGGAATTCTTCGTGACTATGGCATAAAATTGTATTGGAGTCCCAGCTATTTAATTGCCCTCGACCCGGCATCAGCAGATTCTTTGTATTCCCGCGTGCCTGATTTTGGCGGATACATGATGAAAATGGGATCGGAAAAACAAAACGGCGATCCCCGTCCAAACATGGTAAACCGGATCGCAGACAATTTAAAACCTTATGGTGGGATGTGTCTTTTGCGAGGTTTTGTCTATGGCAACTACCGCTACACACGAGAACCCTACCGCCATTTACTACCAGTCGATATTTTCGCATCGGAAGACGGAAAATTCGGCGAAAATGTGGTGTTGCTGCCAAAAGGAAGTGCCGGCGACTGGGATTTTTCTGCACCAATCCCGGCAATCGACGGTGCTTTGCATAAAACCTTGCGAGGTGCGGAGTTGGTGATTGATAAGAATTTCCCCAGCTCGTGGGTTGAAAAATGGAAGTGGTGGCTCGAACAGGATACCTACCGTGACGGCCCGGGCAGCCTCAATAAATATGGAGTTCATTGTATTATGGGCGTTTCAATGATTAGTCCTTCGCCGGCATGGACAGACTCGCCATTAAACATGGTCAATTATTACGGACTTGGTCGCCTGGCGTGGAATCCTGATCTCTCACTAAAAGAAATATACGAGGAGTGGGGGAAACAGACTTTTGGTATGGATCCAAATGTTGCCGAAACTGTAAATAATATCTTATTGCTTTCCGACGACGTCGCCCGAAAATTATATATGTATCGTGGATATCGTGGCATTTGGATTGATTCGGGTGATGAATTAATGGTGGAAAATAAAACACCCTATTCCATCAACCAGAACGGAATTGGACCTTCCACGCCTGAACTTCAAAACAGAATTCTAAGGCAATATAACAAAGGATTGCAATACATTTATGGTGATACGCTACGGGGAGAAGAGTTTTTTTCAGCCTTTCATTTCAGGCCGTATAATTATCAGCTTTCAATTGGCAGAACACTTATCCAGGACATTTACGGGGGAATGGAAGAAGCCGTAAAATTGTCGGAAACGGTGGTGGAACTTTGGGAATCTTTGGAAGGAAAAATAGATCCTGATCGTTTTGAGTTCACATTGAAAAATCTGAAGGATTTTGTTGATGAAGCCAAAAACACCCGAAATGAAATGGCTCAAAGTTTTGAAAAACACACCGGACAGAAGCAACAGGAAGCGTTGAATGCATTAAAAGCGAAAAATCTGGCGAAAAATAAAGTGTTTAATGTTCGTCATTTTGGCGCAAAAGGAAATGGCCTGGTTAACGATGCAGCAGCAATTAATAAAACCATTGAAGCATGCAGCAAAGCTGGAGGTGGAACTGTTTTTATCCCTTCCGGAATTTATACAACCGGCTCCATTCATCTAAAAAGCAACATTAAACTGGTATTGGATGCAGGCGCTGTGGTAAAAGCCATGGCCGGACAAATGGATCATTGGGAGCCAAACCCAAACGATCAGGGATTAATGGATCCTGCTTATTATCATTGGGAGGCATCCTTGATTTGGGGTAAAAACCTGAAAAATATAAAAATATACGGCTCGGGAACTTTGGATGGTTCCTTGCTGACACGAAGCAGCAAAGTACCTAACGGAACTGGTGATAAGTGTATTGCGTTAAAATTATGTGAAAATGTTGAAATTAGAAACCTGAACATTAAGGAAGGAGGACATTATGCAATTTTGGCAACCGGTTGTTCTGATGTGTTGATCAACAATGTGAACATAAAAACCAGCCGCGATGGTTTGAATCTTTCTCAGTGTAAAAATGTTGAGGTAAAACATTGCCATATCGATGCAGTTCGTTACGAAGATGGTCATCCGGCAGGCGGCGACGATGCTATAAAGTTTGGCAGCGATCTTTCGTTGGGTAAAGCGCTGCCGAGCGAGAATATTGTGGTGAAAGACTGTTATCTCGCCAGCGGTTGCAACGGCTTACAATTTGGTTCGGAGACCATTGCTCCATTCCGGAACATTCATTTTGAAAATATTACCATACGCAGAGCAGGAAAAGCAGGGATAAGTATTACAGCAAACGATGGGAGCAACATTGAAAATATTCATTACAAGAATATTAAAATGGAAAAAACGTTCGCACCCATTTTTATTAAAATATCAGATGTTGCAAGAGTTCCGGAAGAAACATACCAACGCGGGTCGATTCGGAATATTTCTTTTGAAAGCATAACGGCAACGGATTGCTATTCTTATTTTAAAGGGCGTGAAATGCCTTCGTTGATTTGGGGAAAACCCGAAACTCCCATCGAAAATATCCGGTTTAAACAGGTTACGATTACTGCAAAGGGAAATCATCCGGTTGAAGATGCCGAGGTGGAACCCGCCGAAAACGACGAACGATTTCCCCGGCACATTGGAACTATTCCTGCCTATGCCTGGTATTTGAGGCACGTGAAAGATATTAGCTTTGTTGATTGCAGTTTTCCATTTGAAAAAGCTGACGGCCGACCGGCTTTTGTTATTGATGATGGAATAAATATTCTAATCGATAATACTTTGCTACCCATTGGATCGAAATGCAGTTCAAGGATAAATATTTGTGGCGAATCAAAAAATATTGAAATTCGGGATTGTAAAAGTTTATCCAATAGAATGCTGCATTCAGTTCAACAGGTAAGTTTTTAACCGGATCTGTGATGCAAAAACGCTAGTTACGAAAATTTGATTGAATTCAACAAGATAGTTGAAACAATGGCTTGTTGAATAAACGATGAAAAACGATTCAATTCATAAGCTTTCTCTGTGATGACTGGGGTGATGATGTAAACTAATACGCCCGAATCTGCTTATCGGGAAAGGTTTGACCTTGAATTACCGGATTAATGCCTTCTTGGTTCTACTGGCATGAACTCATCTTTTCAGTTCCAATTTTCGACCAAAATGGCGAGTTGTTGCATTTCTTACAAGTTATTGAGGCAGCTTTTGGTGCATTCCCATTAAACAATCATCAACTGGGTTCCATTCTATTAAGTAATTATCTTTACTTTTAAGTTCTCAATTGAAATCAGTTTTTTTGAAAGAACGTCAGCTATATCAGGATAAAGAATTACTTGAGGAGCTAAAATTGAGTTCCTCCTTCGCTTTTCAGGTGCTGTTTGACAAATACAGTGCGAGAATCTATAAATTTTCGTTAGGCTATCTGAAAAATAAGCTGGAGGCGCAGGAAATTGTGCAGGAGGTCTTTATGAAAATATGGAGTGTCAGGGAAGAGCTTTCAACAGAGAAATCGTTTGATTCGTTTCTCTTTACGATTGCGAAAAATGCTGTATTAAATACAATCCGAAAGTCTAATTATCATCAGGCTTATCTGAACTATGCAATGCTTAATCCCGGTAAAAATGTGCTCCTGGACGAAGAGTTAAATTTCAATGAATTGAAAAAAGCATACCAGAGGTCAATCGAGAACCTGCCGCTTCGTCGTAAGGAAATATTCGTTCTGAGCAGGGAGCAGGGCATGTCAAATGCTGAAATAGCTGAATCCCTTGGAATTTCTGTTAAAACTGTCGAAAATCAAATGACCTCTGCACTGGCCGATATCAGGCGTAACCTGAAGTCTTCAGGGTTTTCGGGACTCATCTTCTTTGATCTTTTTTTATAAATTTTGATTTTCCGATAGGGGGAAATAAAGTAGTTGTGTGTATACCTATATGAATTGCAAAAATATCATATGGGGTCAGATCAGATTCATATCGAAAAGATATTGGACAAATTAGCGGCGGGAAAAATAAGTTTGTCTGAAAAGAAGGAGCTTCGAACATACATCCAATCCACTTTCAAGAATGAAAAGTTAGATGATTTGATGCGTTTGCATTGGGATCGTGTTGATTCAAGGGTGGAAGATGGAGACAAGGCAATCCTGACGGAAGTTCGGGCAAAAGTACTCACAGCAATCGAAGGTGATCGGCGTTCAACCAAAAGCGGACGCCATTCATCAATAGAAAGGTGGAGAAGCTACCTGACAAGGGCGGCGGCCATATTATTTATTCCCCTGCTTGTTTATTCAGGATATCTGGTATCAACATTGTACAAGCAAAAAGCAGTCGTTCAGGAGCAGCTTGTTATGCAGGAGATTTTTGCCAGCCCAGGCTCGCGGGTCCATTTTACCTTGCCCGATAGTACGGAGGTTTGGCTAAATTCAGCAAGCAAATTAGAATTTCCGGTAACATTCAGCAATCAGGAAACCCGACGTGTGAAATTGTATGGTCAGGGGTATTTTAAGGTCTCACCTGACAAGACGCATCCTTTTATTGTTGAAACTTCCGATATCAATATCAAAGTGCTTGGAACGTCATTCGACGTGGCAAGTTATGCAGATGATGTAAACCTTGTCTCTACCCTGGAGGAGGGCAGCATTGCCATCCTTAATTCTTCCGGAAAGGAAGTTGCCAGATTAAATCCCGGAGAGCAGGCAAATCTCAATAAAGACACACGGGAGATGAGTATTGAAGAAGTTGATACTGAAATAACCACATCTTGGAAGGATGGCCGCTTATTGTTTAAAAATGCGCCACTAGTGGATGTAGTAAAGCAACTGGAGCGTTGGTATAACTGTGAAATATTTCTCGCCCCTGAACTTAGAAAGTCTGATTTTCAATACACTGCGACCATTCAGGATGAAACATTGGGAGAAGTGTTGCAAATGATCGAAATATCAACATCTGTTAATTCAAGTATTAAAAACAGGGAGGTAAGAATATGGGCTAAATAGCAAAAAGGACAGTGTTGCGACCACTGTCCTTTTGAATTAATCATATCAAATACAATTAACTCATCGAAAAATCAAATTTATGAAAAAAAAATGGTTCTTAAAGGACTACAGGTACCTATTTGCCTGTATCGGTAAACTATTAAAGATTATGAGGTTAAGTGTTTTATTAATAGTGGTTTCTGGCTTGCAGTTATTGGCTGTGAATAACTACGCGCAAGGCCGGAAGCTGAATTTGCGAGCGCAGAATGTGACGATTACAGAAGTATTGGGGATGATTGAAGATGAAAGCGACTACTTCTTCTTTTATAACAATAAACTTGTTCCCCTAGATCAGGTTGTTTCTGTGGATCTTGCAGATAAGTCAATTACAGAGGTGCTTGACGTTCTATTCGAGGATCGCGGGATTGATTATACCATTTCAAACCGGCAAATAATTCTTTCAAGTAGGAAAGGCTCATTACCATCTCAACAGGAAAAGGAAGTGACCGGTAGAGTGACCGACTCGTCCGGGGAACCGCTTCCGGGTGTAACCGTTTTAGTTAAAGGCACCACAAATGGAACGATTACTGACTTTGACGGAAACTACACAATTTCAAATGTCTCAAGTGATGGCACTTTGGTGTTTTCTTTTGTGGGGATGCAAAGCCAGGAGCTTGTCGTTGGCAATCAGTCAACCTTCAATGTAGTGATGGAAGAGGCTATGGTAGGAATTAACGAAGTTGTCGTAACCGCATTAGGTATTGAAAGGGAATCAAAAACTTTGTCCTATAACGTTCAAAAGATTAACGCGGAGGAAATAGTTTCTGTAAAAGATGCCAGCTTTGTTAACAGTCTGGCAGGGAAGGTGGCAGGAGTTACAATCAACAGTAGTTCTGCCGGAGTTGGAGGTTCTACCCGGGTGGTCATGCGAGGTGTAAAATCAATTTCGGGCAACAATAACGCGCTTTATGTGATTGACGGTATTCCAATGCCAAATCTTTCAAGCCAGCAACCGGCAGATATTTTTTCCGGAGCCGGCCAGACAGGAGATGGAGTTGCCATGTTAAACCCCGATGACATTGAAAGCATCTCGGTACTTAGTGGGCCTTCAGCAGCTGCCTTATACGGAAGTTCCGCTTCAAACGGTGTTGTTTTGATCTCAACGAAGAAGGGTCAAAAAGAGAAATTATCAGTGAATCTGACAAATACCACGCTCTTTTCATCTCCACTTATTCTTCCTGAATTTCAAAATACTTATGGACAGACAGAGACCGGGAGTTATTACAGTTGGGGAGAAAAGCTTTTAGCTCCCTCAAGTTATGAGCCATCCGATTTTTTCCAGACAGGCGTGAATATTTCCAATTCAATCAGCCTGTCAACAGGTTCAGAAAAAAATCAGACCTATGCATCGGCAGGAACTGTAAACCACGAGGGAATCGTTCACAACAATAACTACGACCGGTATAATTTTTCGGTTCGCAATACCTCTGTTTTTTTGAAGGACAAGATGACCATGGATCTTGGGTTTATGACCAGCAGTATCAAGGAACAAAATATGATTTCCCAGGGGCAGTATTTCAATCCGCTGGTTGCCGTTTATCTGTTTCCCCCGGGCGACGATTTCTCGAAGGTTGAAATATTCGAACGGTATGATGCTTCCCGTAATTTCAAGACTCAGTTCTGGCCCTATGGCGATCAAGGCTTGTCTGTGCAGAACCCATATTGGGTTACTGAGCGGGGGATTTTCGTAAACCACAAAGAACGCTACATGTCCAATGCGACACTTAAATATGAGTTTGCAGATTGGCTTGACCTTTCGGCTCGTGTTAAGATGGACAGGAATAATGATCGGTATGAAAAGAAATTTCATGCATCCACCAATACACTGTTTGCTTCGGAGAATGGGTATTATTCTTTAAACACAACGGAAACCCGTCAGCTATACGGCGAGACCATCTTGAATATCAATAAGTACTTTAACGACCAGATGTTTGCCTTAAACGCAGTTGTAGGGGCAAGTGTTGAAGATATTCTGTATAATCAAGACATGTATGGAGGTAAACTTCATGGTGTTGCCAATTTGTTTACCTATGCCAATGTTAACCGGTCAACTTCAGAATCATCGCAAAGTGGACACCGAAAACAAAAACAGTCCATTTTCGCGAGTGCTCAGTTGGGATATAAAGATCTTGTCTATCTCGATTTGACTGCTCGTAACGATTGGGCTTCAACATTGGCCGAGTCGGATACGAAGTCCTTTTTCTATCCTACCGTTGGGCTTTCGGGAATTGTCACCGACATATTTGATATTGATACGGATGTGATGCCGTTCATGAAATTACGTGTTTCCTATTCGGAAGTGGGAAATGAGCCCGATTTGTTTCTGACTATTCCCACCTATCCGGTTGCAGCCGGATACCCCCAGACGCAGACCCGGATGCCAAATACCGATCTACGGCCTGAGCGCACCAAATCCTGGGAGGCAGGTGCTAATTTTGTGTTCTTCAGAAATAAACTGAAACTTGATGTTACCGCATATAAGTCAAGTACGTATAATCAATTTTTTGAGCCGACCTTGTCATCGTCTTCCGGTTTTACAAGTGTAATTGTTAATGCCGGACAGATTGACAACAAGGGAATTGAAGTTTCTGCCCGGGTTAATGAAAAAATAGGCAAGCTGAATTACAGCTCTTATTTGGTTTATTCGCTTAACCGGAATAAAATAGTAGAGCTGTTGCCTGGGTGGACCAATCCGGTGACCGGAGAGATCATATCGTTATCGGAACTGGATATGGGAGGAACAGGCAGCTATAAGATGGTACTGAAAGAAGGAGGATCAATGGGCGCCATCTATGTTAATACGCTCAGAACCGATGAACATGGGGCGATTTATGTTCATCCATCTGATCAGGTTGTTGTCCCCGAATCTAACAACTTTGTTTATGCCGGGAAAAGTAGTCCGAAATATAACCTGGGTTGGGGAAACGACTTGAGTTGGAATGGCGTTTCTCTTGGATTTTTGTTTACCGCAAGAGTGGGAGGTATTGTTGTTTCAAACACCCAGGCAATTATGGATGCTTTTGGCGTTTCCAAAGCCTCTGCTGAAGCTCGTGATGCAGGTGGAGCTTTAGTGAATGGCAGCCGGATTCCAGCGAGGGATTATTACCAAACCGTCGGAGGAGGAGCTTCCGGGGGAGTTGGCTCAGTGTATACCTATAGTGCGACCAATGTGCGTTTGAGTGAGATGACCCTGGGATATAATGTTCCGGTTAGAAAGTGGAATGACTGGGTTAAGGAATTGCATGTTTCCGTTGTAGGCCGCAACTTATTTCTACTATACAATAAAGCGCCCTACGATCCTGAATTGACAGCAAATACAGGAACCTATTATCAGGGTGTAGATTACTTTATGTTGCCAAGCCTTCGAAATATCGGCTTTTCTGTAAAAGTCAATTTTTAATCAACTTAAATGGGAAAATTATGAATGCAAATAAAATATTTCATTGGAAAAGCTTATGTCTCCTAGGGGTTTCTCTATTTATTCTTGGTGCCTGTACCGACTCTTTTGAGGATTTTAATACGAATAAGCATGAAGCTACTGAAGAAATGATGTCGCACGACAACCTGAAAACCGGAGCCTTCTTTTCGCAAATGCAACGAAATGTGGTCTTGTTTATGGATGGAACAAATTTGAGTAGCGATTATCAGGTGGCTCAGGGTTTGACAAGCGATCTTTATTCAGGATACATTGCTCCCACAGGAACCTGGTTTGCCAGCGTTCACAACGGATCATATAATTTTATCACCAATTGGATTGAGAGAACATTCACTTCAGGATTTTCAAGTGTTATGCCCGCCTGGCAGTCCATCACCGAAGTTGCCAATGAGCAAGGACTTCCCGAAGTGGCGGCTCTTGCAACAGTTGTCAAGGTTGAAGCGATGCACAGGGTAGCAGACTCATATGGGCCAATTCCGTACATTAATTTTGGAAGCGGATCGTTGCTGAATGAATATGACGGACTGGATGAAGTTTATATGCGATTTTTTGAGGAACTGGATGAGGCAATTGATGTATTGACAAATTATGTGGCCGGAAATCAGTCTGCCCAAATTCTTGATAAATACGACCTGATATACGGAGGTGATGCGGTGAAATGGGTCAGATTTGCAAATACACTTCGGCTTCGTCTTGCTCTGCGCGTTGTTTACGCGAATCCTTCGCTTGCGCAGCAAGAGGCGGAGAAGTCAATCAGTAATCCAATTGGTGTGATTGAAGATGTAAACGGAAGCGCTGCTCTT
>ENA-ORCT01000985-ORCT01000985.1-marine-metagenome-genome-assembly--contig:-NODE-985-length-11895-cov-2.693941_pt1 | contig 11895 bp, 12 predicted proteins | sample MGYA00248632_ERZ508511 | MGnify/ENA primary metagenome ERZ508511 (study PRJEB26182, sample SAMN06268839) | marine metagenome | isolation source: Tt an P1-techrep anaerobic enrichment on pine from sediment...
CAGGTCGGCGGGGGTGCTGCGGTGACCTGGGCGGCCCCTGAGTTGGTCTTTCTGGGCGCGAATACCGCGCTCCTGACGGGGATTTTTTTCCGCATCGGCGGCTTGATGCGTGGTCATGAGGACCACGGGCGGCGGCTGGGCAAGATCGAGGATAAATTGGAGGTCTGAGACATGGGCAATTTCATCAAGGCGCTGGTCACGCGCCGGGCGCTGGCGGCGGTGGTGCGGCACGGGATGACCGCCATAGGCGGCTATCTGGTCGCCTCGGGCATGGTCGAGGCCGACACGCTGAACGGGACCGAATGGGAAGCCGTGCAGGGCGGCGTGGTGGCCGCCGTGGGGCTGGTCTGGTCGATCGCTGACAAGGCGATTGACTAGCCCTCGCTGCCGCGAATCGCCTTGGCGATGACCCGCGACACCGTGCGCGGGCTGACATTCCCCACCTGGCGCGCGATTTCCGCGTTGGTATGCCCGCGCCGGGCCAGCCGCACAATCTCCCGGTCTCTCCGGGCGCGGGCGGCGGCCTTTTCGGCGCGGCAGGCCTTGGCGGCATGGTAGTGAAGCGAGCAGGACAGGTGGCCGGTTTCGGCGGCGTGCAGGGCCGTCTCCACTGTTTCCATGTCACGCATCTCGCCGACCAGGATCACGTCGGGATCCTGGCGCAGGGCGTACTTGAGCGCGGTGGGGAAGTTCTCGGTGTCGCTACCGATTTCACGCTGGTTGATGATCGACTTGCGGTCTTTGTGAAGGAACTCGATGGGGTCCTCCACGGTGATGATATGCACGGTGCGCTGGCTGTTGATGTAGTCGATCATCGCTGCCAGGGTGGTCGATTTGCCGGAACCGGTGGCGCCGGTGACCAGCACCAGGCCGCGGGGTTCTTCGGCAATTTTCTTGATCACCGGCGGCAGGGTCAGGTGTTCCAGGCTGGGGACAGTAAAGGGGATGACACGAAACACCATGGTGATGCTGCCGCGCTGGCTGAAGATGTTGGCACGGAAACGGCCCAGTCCCGGTACGCCATAGGCCATGTCGACCTCGTGGGTCTCCTCGAACTGGCGGCGGCGCTTCTCGTTCATGATGCCGAAGGCCATCTGCCGAGTTTCGTCGGCGCTGATGCGCTCGGCCTTGGGCAGCGGCCGCAGGGCACCGTCAATGCGGTAGATGGGCGGCAAGCCCGGCTTAATATGAATATCCGAGGCCTTGGCCTTAAGGGCTACGGTGAGGATTTCATTCAGTTCCATGTTCCGCGTCCGCTGCAACTTCGACCGGTTCGGTCAGGCCGAAATGCTCAAAGAGTTTCTGTTCGATAGCCTGGCTCATGTCGGGATGTTCGCGCAGGAATTGCTTGGCGTTTTCCCGGCCCTGGCCGATGCGTTCGCCGCCGAAGGAATACCAGGCGCCGCTCTTGTCGATGATGTCGTGGGCTGCGCCGAGATCGACCAGGTCGCCCTCGCGGGAGATGCCCTCGCCGTACATGATGTCGAATTCCGCTTCCTTGAAGGGCGGCGCAACCTTGTTCTTGACCACCTTGACCCGGGTGCGGCTGCCGATCATGTCCTGGCCCTGTTTGAGGGCGGCGATGCGGCGGATGTCCATGCGAACCGAGGAGTAGAACTTGAGAGCGTTGCCGCCGGTGGTGGTTTCCGGGTTGCCGAACATGACGCCGATCTTCATGCGGATCTGGTTGATGAAGATCAGGCTGCAGCGCGATTTGCTGATGGTGCCGGTCAGTTTGCGCAGCGCCTGGGACATGAGGCGCGCCTGCAGGCCCATGTGGGAATCGCCCATTTCACCTTCGATTTCGGCGCGCGGCACCAGGGCAGCCACCGAGTCGACTACCAGTACATCGATGGCGCCGCTGCGTACCAGTACCTCGGCAATTTCCAGAGCCTGCTCGCCGGTGTCGGGCTGGGAAACCAGCAGATCGTCGGTCTTGACCCCAAGTTTGCGGGCGTAATTGATGTCGAGGGCGTGCTCGGCATCGACGAAGGCGGCGATGCCGCCTTTTTTCTGCGCCTCGGCGACAATATGCAAGGCCAGAGTGGTCTTGCCCGACGATTCGGGACCGTAGATCTCGACGATGCGGCCGCGAGGAATGCCGCCGACGCCGAGGGCCAGGTCGAGGCTCAGAGCCCCGGTGGGGATGACCTCGATGTCGGGCATGGCGGTATCCTCACCAAGGCGCATGATGCTGCCCTTGCCGAACTGTTTTTCGATCTGGCTCATCGCCAGGTCGATGGCACGATTGCGGTTGTTGTCGCTCATATGGCTGAAATCCTTTGACAGTTGAAAATTGCTTCAGGGTTGTGGACCGTTGAGGGTCGCTGTGCAGCGGGGCAGGTGCAGGGCACCTTGCGGCCGCAGTTGACTCTCGTACAGGACCAGTTTGTCGAGCCGCGCACGACCGCAGTCACGGTCGGCAAAGGGCTCGAGAATTTTACCGGCGCCGGGAATCGATTTTCGGGCGCGGCCGAGGGTCAGGTGAGGGACGAAACGCCGCTCTTCAGTCGGCAGTTGCAGGGCGTCCAGTTCCTGCTTCAGGGCTGCATGCAGCTGGCGCAGGGTGTCGCCGCCGTCAAGGCCTAGCCAGATGACCCGTGGCCGGGCTCGGGACGGGAAGGCGCCGATCCCGGAAAAAGTCGCAGTAACAGGCGGATACAAACCACTTATCGATAGCATAGAACTGGCGATCTTTTCAAGGGATTCTTCGGCTAAATCGCCGAGAAAGGCCAGGGTCAGATGGATGGTTTCCGGCTTTACCCAGCGCACTCCGGGCAGGGCGGTCACCAGTTCTTCCTGTAGCTTGCCGATCACGCCCAGGGTGGCTTGCGGCAGGGGCAAAGCAATGAAGGCTCGAACGGTCATGGCGGACTCCCGGTCACATTCGTGCAATCAGATAACGACGCACCCATTCCAAAGCCATGCAACTGGCCATGCGGCGCACTCGTTGGCGGTCGCCGCTGAAACGGTAGCCTTTGACCTGCTCAGTTTTCCCGTCGCACAGGGCCAGAAAAACCGTGCCAACCGGTTTCTGTGGGGTGCCGCCATCGGGGCCGGCGATGCCGGTGATCGCCAGTCCGAGATCGCTGGTGGCTGCGTTGCGAATGCCGTTGGCCATGGCAAGGGCGCAGGCCTCGCTGACCGCCCCCGGGTTCTGCAGGATATCCACCGGCACCTGCAGCCAATCGTGTTTGGCGGCATTGGCGTAAGTGATCGCGCCGCGTTCGAAGAAAGCAGAGGCGCCGGGTATTTCGGTAAGCATTTGGGCGACCTCGCCGCCGGTGCACGATTCGGCCAGGGCGATGGTCAGGCCCGCGTCGGTGAGCATTCGGGCGACGTTGCCGGCCAGAGTCTCCTGGCCGGTGCCGAAGACATAGGGCTCCAGCAGACGGCGAGTCTGCAGCTCTGCGCGGTCGAGCAGGTCGCCTGCCGTTTCGCCGCTGGCGCGCAGTTTGACATGGACAAAGGGAAAGTCGACGCCAAAGGCCAGGGTTATCCCCTCGGGCATGGCTTCAGTGTTGAATACCTCCTCGACCCGAGGTTCGGAAAGGCCGAATACTTTGAGAATACGTTCCTGCATCGGAGCATTGCCGCCGCTGCGCTCCAGCAAGCGCGGCAATACCTGCTGCTCGAGCATGTCGACCATTTCCTTGGGCACGCCGGGCAGGAAGAACAGGTCGCAGTTCCGGTTCCGCAGGGTGAAGCCGGGTGCGGTACCGAGGCGGTTGCCGAGGATCACCGATTTTTGCGGCAGCAGAGCCTGCTTTTCATTGCGCGGATTCATCTCCATGTGGCGGTGGGCGAAAAAGGCTCGGATCTGTTGCAATGCCTCGTCGTTGAGGACCAGTCGGCGATCGAAGGCCCGGGCCGCTACACGCGCCGTCAGATCGTCCTCGGTGGGGCCGAGGCCGCCGGTGACGATGACCACTTCGCGCCGGTCGGCCAGATCGAGCAGGGCCCGTTCGATCTCTACCTCCACATCGCCCACCACCCGCGACTCGCTGATGACGTAGCCCTGAGTGCCCAGGATGGTGGCAATGCGCGAGGTGTTGGTGTCGGCCATTTCGCCGTTGATCAGTTCGTCGCCGGTTGCAAGGACGGCAATGTTGAGGCTCATGAGAGTGACTCCAAGGAGGTTATAGGGCTAATTGGCCTTATAGGTCATTTAGACTTTTTACCCCAGCCAGAGCAGCACCAGGCGCAGGACGATAGCGCCATATAGGCCGGCTACGACATCGTCCAGGACCACGCCGAAGCCGTTTTTCAGTCGGCGGTCGAACCAGGACGCCGGAGGCAGTTTGGTGATGTCAAAGATGCGGAACAGAACAAAACCCAGCAGGGCATTGGTCCAGGAGAAAGGCAGCAGGGCCACCGTGACCAGGTAGCCGACCAGTTCGTCGATGACGATGCGGCCGTCGTCGGTTACGCCGTATATCTGGCCGGCCGCTCCCGCCGCCCAGAAGGCCAGGAATAGCAGGGCGCTCCAGGTGAGAATATAGAGAGGCGCGGGGAAGGACGCAAGCAGGTAGAAGGCCGGGATTCCGGCCAGGGTGCCGACGGTGCCGGGGGCGATCGGGCTGTAGCCGAGACCGGCGTTACTCGCCAGACAGAGGATAAAGCGGCGCATGCGGACTCCTTGTCGTTCAGCAGGATGGAAATGGGGACTGAGGATAGGTCCACAGACGCCCTGCATGAATTACCAAAATAGCAATTCGGCGGGGAAAACTAAAGGGGAAATGTCGCGAGGGGACTGATAAGGGAAGGCGGGAAGCCGCTTAAGCTTCCCGCCGAAAGGGTTATTTGCCGGGGTGCATGGCCTGACCGACGGGCCAGACCGGGTAGAAACAGGGGAAACCGCCGGTTTTCTCCTTGCCGAACTCCGCCATGAAGTTCTGGATCTCGGCGGAAAGGATGAAGTCGGCCAGGGCCTTGGCGCCCGTATGGTTGACCTGCGGGTGGCGGGTCGGATTGGCCTCCATCAGGATATAGGGACGGCGCATGGTCGGGTCCTCGTCAACCAGGATCTGCGACTTGCCGAAGGGGTGCTTTTGATAGGCCGAGGGCATGCGGCCGAAGATGAAATATGAATTAGTGCCATCGGCAAACATTGGGATATCTTCCGCGTGGAGAGCCTCGTCCTGAATAAACCAGTCGCCCCGAGGGCGGATGCCGGCCCGCTTCCAGAGGGTATGGCCGACTTCGCGGGGGCCGTTGCTGTTGACGTCGAGGAAGGTGCTTTGGGTGGCGGCGATGCGTTTCAGTGCCTCGGCGCCGTCCTTGAGGCCACGGATGCCGGCCGGATCGCTGGCCGGACCGTAAATGACAATGTCGTTGCGGGCGCAGGGCCGCATGTTGATGCCGTGACCGTCGGCTATCAGGTCGGTGGTGATGTCTCCGGCATGCATGACCAGAAAGTCGGCCTCGCCGCGCCGGAAAGGCACCGAAATTTTTGGCCGGGGACCGGTGCTGATCAGCTTGACCTGATAGGGATATTTGGCCTCGAAGCGTTTGACGATTTCGTCCCACAGGCCGGTCATGGTCATGCCGCCGATGACACTGGCACGGACGATCTTGGGGTTAGCTTCGACGGGCGCTGCCGACTTGTTCTCCCCTCTCGCCCATGCCGGGTTTTGTACCAGGAGGATGCAGGCCAGGGCGGCCAGCAGGAGTCTCGTCCCGAACTTGAGTGGTCGGATCATGTGGTTAATGCCTCCTTTTTTCAAAGGTTTTGCCTGTTTCTCGTGTTGTACAGTTGAAGTGGCGCGCGCTGATCCCTCTTTCAGGGGATCTTGAAACACCTGGTGATAAATCATGATTTCAGAAAGCGTTATTTAGTAGACCATATTTCGCCAGCACGGGCACAAGCAAGTTAATTTTTTTAAAGGTTGGGTGGGTTTTTTTAGGTGGTTTTGGGGAAAAGGCTGCAGTTGTCAAGGATTACTGATTTGACCTAAGCGTTTTTGGATGGAGAAAACGGCCGGTCCCGAAAGGGTCCGGCCGTTTGTTGTTTGTTGAATGGGGGAGGTGTGGATCGGACTAATGGCTATTTCAAGCCAGTTGCTCCGATAGCCCGCTCCACCAATCGATACACTTCCGGTAAGGGACGGCCGCTTTCGGTCGCCAGCTTAAGGCAACTTTCAAATTCCGGTACGGTGCGCAACAGTTTCTCTCCTTCGTAGAAGTTTTTAACCTGTGCCTCGCCAAGGACGGTGGTTATGGTGGCCGCTTCGCTGCGCAGCTTGTATCGGCGAGACTCCCGCCAGCGCACCCCAGCGGCGCTGCTCTGGCGCAGGATGATTCGCGCCAGTTGTTCGGTCAGTGAGGGCGGTGCGATAACCGTCAGCGCCAGGCCGGGTCGGTTCTTCTTCATTTGCAGGGAGCTGTAACCGACGTCGAGGGCTCCTGCTTCAAGCAGGCTGTCCATCAGGGCGCCTAGCCATTCGGGGTTGGCGTCGTCGAGGTGGCTTTCGAGGACCGTTACCCGGTCCTGATCGAGGGCCTCCTCCGATGCTGCCTGACCGAGTAGGCCGCGTAGCAGGTTGGGCCGGTCGGCCAGGTCCCGTTCGCCGGCGCCGTAGCCGATGGTTTGCAGAATCATAGCCGGCATTGCACCAAAGGTGGCGATTTCGGCGGCGATGGCAGCTCCAGTGGGTGTAACCAGTTCAATGTCGGCGGCATCGTCCACTACCGGCTGGCCCTTGAGAATTTCCAAGGTGGCCGGAGCCGGCAGGGGGAAATTGCCGTGGGCGCAGCCTACCGTGCCGCGAGAGAGAGGCAGGGGGGCGCAGACTACCCGTTCTATTGCAAGCAGGTGGATGCCGATCGCCGCGCCGACCACATCGACGATGGAATCGAGGGCGCCGACCTCGTGGAAATGGACTGTCTCCAGAGCCACCCCGTGAATTTTGGCCTCCGCTTGGCCGATGCGGCGGAAGATGCGCCGTGCAAGGTCTCTGGTTTCCAAAGGCAGGGGGCCTTCCTCCAGCATTCGGTCGATATCCTGCCAGGTGCGGTGATGATGCGATTCCTCGCAGTGTACGGTCAGCTTGCTGGCGGTGATGGCCTGTTTTTGGACTTTCTGCAATTCGAGGCGATAGCCGGTAACAGGAAGCTTCTTAATCTCTTTTTCGAGTTTTGCCAGTGGCAGCCCGAGATCGAGCAGCAAGCCGAGGAACATGTCCCCGGAAATGCCGGAAAAGGTATCGAGAAACAGAGTCTTCATGATCTGTCCTGTCGGTTGATGCGGGCGGCGGCGCAGGCGGCTCCGAAACCGTTGTCGATGTTGACCACGGTGACGCCGCTGGCACAGGAATTAAGCATGCCGAGCAGTGCGGCGATGCCGCCGAAGCTGGCACCGTAGCCGACCGAGGTTGGCACCGCAATGACCGGTACCGCCACCAGGCCGCCGATAACCGACGGCAGGGCGCCTTCCATGCCGGCCACAACGATTACTACTGACGCCTGGCGAAGGGTATCCAGTTTGTCGAAGAGGCGGTGAATGCCGGCCACCCCGACATCGACCAGTTCCTCAACCTCGTTGCCGAGCATACGGGCGGTGACGGCTGCTTCGCGGGCCACCGGCAGGTCGGATGTGCCGGCGCAGACCACCAGAATTCGACCTTTGCCGACGATCTCGACCGGACTTTGTTCCAAGGTAAAGGTTCGGGCCTCGGGGTCATAGCAGCCCTGTGGGAACTCGGTCAGCAATTTGTCGGCTTTATTGGGGGCGAGGCGGGTGATCAGCACGTTGCTGTCGCGACCCACCATGGCGCCGACGATGGTGATCATCTGCTCGGCGGACTTGCTGGCACCGAGAATGGTTTCCGGGGCTCCCTGGCGGAGGTGCCGGTGATGGTCGAGACGGGCCACGCCGAGATCCTCGTAGGGCAGGGTGGCCAGCCGTTCCAGAACCTGGTCGACGGAGACCTGGCCGGCGTTCAGGGCTTCCAGCAGTTTTTTCAGGTTGTCGGGGTTCAAGGGATCTCCAAAAAATATTTGGGCAAAATCACAATCTCTATCTCACGCCCGTTCGCTTTGCTCACTCAAGACCCAAAATTGCAAAGAAAAACCTAGAAATTGGGGTTGGTTTTCTTGGTGTCTTTGTGGCCTTGCGTGAGAAAAGGTTTCCAGATTTTTCGGGTTTTGCACCTGATAGATTAATTGGCCTTGGTGGAGTATTGAGAAAAATCAGAACAAACCATCAATGGCTTCAAAATCCAAATCCGTCTCGGCCAGTGTTTGCAGCAGCGAGATCTTTTCTCGGTCTTCGGCGTTGATTTTGGCAACGTCGTTGGCAATGGCGGAAAAGACTTCGGCACTGCTGTGGCTCTCGGCGCGCATGTAAGGTATCTGGCTGCGATCGAGAATCTGCTGTGTGACTTTGGAAATGGGAAACAGGCCGGGAATCACCAGCCCGGCGATCTTATGCCGGTATTCGGGAATGTTGTACAGGGAAGCCAGGGTCACCAGTAATTCGTTGCGGGTGCTGGTTACGATCAGTAACGAAGAGTCTTCCAGGAGGTCGTGGACCCGCTGGGTGGATGCGGCTCCTAACTGCACGTGATGCACGATGCTGTGCTCGGCGCCCTGTTTGCCCTTGAGATAGACATTAAGCAACTTTGCAATGTGTTTGAGGGTCGGGTTGGCCAGTATCGGCGAAAAGTCGAATCCGGCCGCTACCTTGAAGGGCATGTCGGCAAATGCCTGTTGCAGGTACCCCATGGTTCGCTGCCGTTTATCCGGTAGCAATTTGTTGACCAGCAACAGGCGCAGATCGGCCTGTTCCTGACGGAACAGGGCCAGGTTGAGGTGGACGTTGTCGACCACCCTGCCGATACCGGCATCGGTTACCATCAGAATCGGTGCATCAAGAAGCCGGGCCATGCGTGCGTTGTTCAGGCCAACTACCGAACCGACGCCGCTGTGTCCGGCCCCTTCTATGATCAGCAGATCGCAGCGCTTTTTCAGTTCGCGGGCCGCCTGCAACAGTTCCTGTTCCAGTTGCTTGGCCGCAATCTTGCGGTCGAGGATTTGGCGGGTTGAATTGGGTTGCAGAACCACCGGTGACATGTAATCGAGGTCGTCTTCCAGGCCGTAGATTTTGGCCAGCAGGGCTGCATCCTGGTCCACCCAGCGGCCGCGAAAGATGGTTGGTTTTGGCCCCAAAGGTTTCATGAAGCCGACCCGGCGATATTTTTTGCGGGCCATGTGGAGAAGGGCGATACTGGTGGTTGTCTTGCCGCACTGCTGGCCGGTGGCGGCGACGAAGATTTTTTTACACACGGCTCTGCCTTCCGGAAAATGGCTGATCTCAACCTGATTTCGCACCATTATAAATGGAAGTTGGGCCATTTTAAAGCCCTGATGCAAACCTGGGCCGTGAAGCTGAAGATTGCTGGTCGCTGCACAGGCAGGAGGTCTGTCGCAAATATTTTAATCCTTTCTTTATGGGCTTGGGTAAACATTTGACTCAGCAATGTAAATTCGCTATATTCCGCCGGGAATAGCGGAGGGGGAAGTTGCATATTCCGGTTTCGGCCGATTCTGGCAATGGTACAAGGAACGCCTGGCAGGTCTGCGCTTCGCCAGAGAAAACGGATAAAATCGACCGATGAGCGTAATTCTACGGCTAAAGGACTTTACTTTTAGCTACCCCGAGGCGGTAGCACCGGTTCTGAACCGCCTCAATCTGGAAGTCGAGACCGGCCGCTGTTATTGCCTGACCGGGCCGACTGGTTCGGGCAAAACGACCCTGGCTCTGGCGCTCAAAGGGTTGTTGAGTGATGGCAGTTACGATGGCAAGATCGACATGCCGGGTCAGACGGATGGCAATAGCATGGCGGTCGGCATGGTGCTGCAAGATCCGGAGGTGCAGTTGCTGACCTCGACGGTCGGCGCCGAGGTTGCCTTCGGTCTGGAGAATCTCTGCGTGTCACCGGCGGAAATGCCACAACGAGTGACAGCCGCGTTGCAGGCGGTAGGCCTCCACAAACCTCTCGACTACCCGGTCGACAAGTTGTCCATGGGACAGAAATATCGTCTGCTGATAGCCGCTCTGCTGGTCATGGAGCCGCAGTTGCTGATCCTCGACGAACCGGGCGCGCAGCTCGATCCTGATGGTTTGGAGCTGTTGCGTAACAGCCTTCGGCACCTTAAGGACAGCGGGGTGGCTATTCTGCTTTGCGAACACCGGCCCGATGAACTGTTGGCGGAAATCGATATTTTTTGGCAGCTCGATAACGTCGGCAGCCTGCAGCAAGGCCGCTATCAAAAGGATACGGCTGCTTCCACTATACAACCGCCTGAACCGGTGTGTGAAGCTGGTGAAGTGCTGCTTCAGGTGGAAAACCTGGCTTTTCTCGGCGTCGACGACCAGCCGGTCTGGACCGACGTCTCTTTTTCGGTGGGGCGAGGGTCCCGTTACGCGCTGACCGGATTGAACGGCACCGGCAAAACCACTCTGCTGCGCTGTGTCGCCGGTTTTCTCAGCCCGCAGCAGGGGCAGGTCCGGATTCTCGGCGACGCGCCCGATGCCTCGCGCCTGCGCGGCCGACTCGGTTGCCTGTTTCAGAACCCGCAGAAACAGATCTTCGAAACCACGGTCAGGGCTGAAATCGCCTTTCCTCTGAAACGGTTCGGTCTGAAAACGCCGGAAATCGAAAGCCGGGTTGCGGAGGCGCTGGCAGCCTGCGCCATCGGTCATCTGGCCGACCAGTCGCCGCACAAACTCAGTTACGGCCAGAAACACCTAGTAGCCTTGGCTTCGGTGTTGGCACCGCGCCCCGAATTGCTACTACTCGACGATCCTCTGGCCGGCCTAGACGATTTTCACAGCCTGGCCGTCATGGAGCTTCTGATTCATTACAACCGGCAACACGGGACCACCTTGCTTTGGACCTCGCACGATCCCGAGGCCTGGTCCGGTTGGGCTGATCAGGTACTGCATTTGGAAAGGGGGCGTCTTGTTGCCCGGTAGGATTTTTTCCTTGCGTCAAGTGAACCTCACCCCGGCTCCCCCGCAAGGGGCAGCAAGTTCCGGGGATGTGGCCCGGGTCGGGTTGCGCATGCTGCTCGCCCTGACCCTTTCCTGCCTGGCTTTCGTCGCCCGCACGGTTCCTTTTTTACTGGTCCTGACCGCAATCGACCTGGTTTTGCTCTGGTGGCTGCGCAGCGGCCAGTTGTCCCTGCGGCGGGAGCTCAAGGCTTTCGGCTGGCAAACACTGGTCATCCTGGTTCTCTATCTGATCCGTTTTCAGGATGTGACCGGACTCTGGGCCGGCTTCAAGATTTCCTGGCAGCTCTTTCTGGCGTTGCTGCCGAGCATGGTCTTTGTGCGCACAACCTCCCAGGTTCGCATCGTCCAAGCGCTCAACAAGGTGATGCCCTGTCGCACGGCTTTCGTGCTTAGTACTTGTCTCAAATTCGCGCCCAATCTGCTGGCAGAGATCAAAAGCATTTACGAAGGGCAGGTGCTGCGCGGCGCGCGTATTCTACCGCGCGATCTGACCAAGCCCTGGAACTGGCTCGATTTCATCCACTGCGTGGTGGTGCCGGCGGTTGTCCAGGGCATGGCCCTGGCAGGAAACATCGCCGTCGCTGCCCGGGCCCGGGACTTCGGTGTCCGGCCGCGACGAACTTGTTGGCCCGGTGCCTGACGATCAAAGATACGGCACCATTCCAGGTGCCGACGAGGAGTTGAGTATGAATCCCATTGCCGAACCAGCCGACGGTCTGTTCCGTCTCTCTCTCAAGGAGGCTTTATTCATCGGCTTCTGCGCCGTTTTTGCAGTGCTGGCCCGAGTAATGCTGCGGCTGCATCTGCATGTTTCCGGTCATGCCATGCTGGTGACCGCTTTTTTTCTTTTGTTGGCCCGCGGCAGCGTCCGCTACCGT
>ENA-ORCT01000986-ORCT01000986.1-marine-metagenome-genome-assembly--contig:-NODE-986-length-11894-cov-3.094863_pt1 | contig 11894 bp, 8 predicted proteins | sample MGYA00248632_ERZ508511 | MGnify/ENA primary metagenome ERZ508511 (study PRJEB26182, sample SAMN06268839) | marine metagenome | isolation source: Tt an P1-techrep anaerobic enrichment on pine from sediment...
TCAGACGGCCCTGCTGCTGCTTGGCGAGGGGCACTCCCGGCGGGACTACATGTTCCACTACAGCGGCGGGGAGTTAGGCGCCATTCGCTGGCGGAATACCAAAGCCCTCATTCAGGGCACAGGCCACGGCGGACTCCCCGGAATCGTTGTCACCAACGTGCGACGTGACCCCGGTGAAAAATTCACATCGATGTATCCGTATCTCTGGACTGTGGCACCGTTCCAGAATCTGGTCAAAGGCCATAAGCAACTGATCGAGAAGTTTCCCCATCGCGTATCAGAAGCAACACCGGAAGGAGCGGAACTCACCTCCCATGATTAGCGGCACATGGCCTTCAAGGGCCTGGAATGACCGGAGTTCAAAAAGATAAGCCGAAGCCAGGATCTTGCCGGGGAATCGCCTGATGAAAAGGGATCTCGAAAAAAAGAAACCATTGCGCGCATTGAAACCAGTTGCGGTCGCGCTGACGCTCCTTATGCCCGGTCCCGTTTTCGCCCACCTGGTGAACACGGCGGTCGGTGAGTTCTACGGGGGCATGATGCATCCCCTGACATCGGCCGAGCACCTGCTGCCGATTCTGGCTCTCGGCGTGCTGGCCAGCCAGAGCGGCAGGCGGTCGGCCAGAGTCGCATTGATCGGTTTTCCCCTGGCCCTCATGGCGGGAATCGGGATCGGGAGCCAGCTTCCGGCAATGACCGCTGTTCGGGTCGTAAACCTGGCACTTCTGATTGTGCTGGGGGGGCTGCTGATGGGAGTGCGGTACGCTGTCCGGGGGGTGGTTGCCACCGTCGCCGCGGCTACCGGCCTGATCCTGGGCTGGCGCAGCGGCGTCGACATGGCCGCTGCAGGGGTGGGATTTCAATTTTTACCCGGTGTCACCCTGACCGGCCTGATTCTGGTTGCGCTCGCTGCCGCCTGGATCCCTGAGGCGACATCGAAACGATCCTGCAGGTTGCGATCCCTCCTGGGGGGCGTGTTCGCTGCTGCCGGCATACTCATGGTGCTCACTGCCCTGGCCGATGTCGATCTTCGATCCGTGCGCGGTGTGGGATTGCCCGGCGAGCAGGATCTTCTGGCCATGATGCAGGGCAAGGATCTGAGCGTTTCCGTCGTGCTGGCAACCCTGGCCGGTGCGATGATCTGGGGGGCCGGACACGCGCTGACTCCGGGGCACGGAAAAGCCATCGTGGCAGCCTACCTGGTCGGCGCCCGGAGTACACCCTGGCATGCAGTGTATCTGGCCATCACGGTCACGGCTACCCATACCCTGACCATATTTGCCCTGGGGCTTGTCACGCTGCTCGGATCCCGCACCATCCTTGCCGATCAGCTCTACCCCTGGCTGAGCCTCGTGTCCGGCCTGATTATCGTCTGGATCGGAGCCGTGATGGTCGTCACGCGCCTTCGGGGGCTGATGCGGGGCGCCGGACACCATCATCATATCCACGTGCACAGCGGGCACCACCATGACCACGAACACGGCGCCCCGGGCGTTCACCACCATTCGCATCCGACTGGGGATTCTGAACATGGCCATTCTCATCATCCCCACTCCCACATGCCGTCGGGAGCGGACGGATCGCCTGTAACCTGGCGATCGCTGCTCGGTCTGGGGATCTCCGGGGGGCTGCTGCCCTGTCCCTCGGCGCTGGTCCTGCTGCTGGCCGCCGTTTCTCTTGGCCGCACCGGTCTTGGCATGGTCCTGGTGGCCGCCTTCAGCACGGGGCTTGCCACTGTTCTCATCGCGGTCGGGCTTCTGTTTGTCAAGGGCGGCAGCATCATCGGGCGGACGCCCCGGTTGCTCGCCGCCGGGCGGTGGTTGCCGGCGATCAGCGCTTCTGTCATACTGGTAATCGGAACGATCATCACCGTGGGGGCGATGACCCGGATTTCACTCTGAAGGCAGCCGGCACCGGAGATTTCCCGTTTTGAAACGGGCCGGCAGGCCTGAGGAACGCGGGGGGCAGCCCCTCCCTGATGGACACCATGCCGCGCTGCAGACCCTTGCCGGCGACGCTGGATCAAGGAGGATTCATCCCATTACCATGAAATTCTCTTTCCATACCCCTCGGATGGCAACGGCGATTCTTGTGTCCGGTCTCCTGCTGATGACGGCCGGTTGCGCGACGCCGGTTGGCGTCCGTCGCCTGGATCCGGAGGCGGGCAACCGGACGTTGACGACCAGTGTACTGTCCGGGGGGGCCTTGAGTGCATCCACCACTCAGATCCTCAACCGGTCGGGGTTGGCGCAGCAATTCCAGAAAAACCCGGCGGCGGTCATCGCCGCGCTTCACCGCGGCCTGCCAACAGCCCCACCGGCCGATCAGCGGTTTGCCCTGGCGGAGCTTTCCTTTCTCCACGGCACGCGAAGCGGGGATTCCACATATTTTCGTGCTGCCGCGATTTACGCGTACGCCTTCCTGTATCCCGGCGACGGCGATGTTTTTCCCCATACTCTCGATCCCCGCCTTCGATTGGCGGTGGATCTATATAACCTGGGTATCGCCAGGGGGTTGGTCGTGCCCGAATCCGACCGCGTGACCCTGAAGAGCGGCTGGCGCAAACTGCCCTTCGGTGATCTGACCCTCCGCACGGAAGAGGATGAATTCCGCTGGGGACCCTACCGCCTGACGAACTTCCGGGATGCGACCCGGATCGGCGTGAGAGGGCTTCGGAACCGGTATCGGTGGCCCGGTATCGGTGCGCCCCTGGTGGCAACCCTGAAACCCATGCCGGGAGAGCGGACGCCCGCCGATGCACGGATTCCTCCCAGCCTCCGGGTGGCGGTGACGGCATTTATCGAATTCGACGATCTTGAAGGAGGATTCGAGAGCGGACACTTCACCGGCACGCTTCGTCTGTTCACCCCCGGGGAGGTTACCGACCTCGAGTTCGCGGGCCGCAGGGTTCCCATTGAATACAGCCAGACGGTCGCTCTGGCGGCCAGTCTGGACGGGTCACAGGCCTATCGGTTCGAGATCCGGGGGTTGCTGTCGGGGGAATTTGACCTGTTCAGTGAATCGAGCTGGAAAACGGACAATGTCATCCTGCTGGAACCCTACCGTCCCGGCCGGATCCCGGTGGTCTTCATCCACGGTACGGCATCCAGCCCCGCGCGCTGGGCCGAGATGCTCAATGAGCTCCAGAACGACCGGGCGCTGTGGGACCGATGCCAGTTCTGGCTGTTTACTTACAATACCGGCAACCCGATCCTCTATTCCGGCGGTATTCTGACCAGCAGTCTGCGTCAGGTGGTCAGTGAGCTCGATCCCGACGGACGTGACGACGCCTTGAGCCAGATGGTGGTGATCGGCCACAGCCAGGGCGGGATGCTGGCCCGGATGACAGCTATCGACAGCGGCAGCCGGTTCTGGGATGATGCCTTCGCCGTTCCCATCGACCGGATGGATATTTCACCCGATACCGAGAGTCTCCTGCGCCGCAGCATGTTTTACAAGCCGCTGCCCTTTGTCAAACGGGTGATTTTCATCGCCACTCCCCACCGGGGCAGTTTCGTGGCCGGCGGCCGGATCGGTCAACTGGCCAGCCGATTGATCGATTTGCCGTTCCGATTGATCAGTCCCATCACCGAGGTGTTCGAGAAATCGCCGGAAGCCGTGGCCAAGCGCTCCATTGAGGATATTCCGCGAAGCACGGACAACATGACCCCCAGTGATCCGTTCGTCCAGACCTTTTCATCGATCCCGGTTTCACCTGGGATTGCAGCCCACTCCATCATCGCCGTGAAGAACCCGGAGGATCCGAAGGAAAAGTGGAACGACGGCGTTGTGACCTACCGCAGTGCCCATCTCGACGGCACCGCATCAGAGATCGTGATCAAGGCTGGGCACTCCGTTCAGTCCGACCCCGGGGCCATTGAAGAGGTGCGTCGGATTCTAATGGAGCACCTGGAACAGGTGACCCGGGCGTCGCTGCCCACCAGTCGCTAATGTCTCGTATCGACTTGTTTTGCATCGCATTTGTCAGGTTTTCAGTGCAGCGGGTTTTCCGGTGACAGGCTGCGGAAGAATCAGCCAGATACCCAGCATGAGTGCACCGGCCCCGGTGCCCAGGAGGCCGACCACGTGGATTTTGTCGCTCCAGTCCAGGGATATCAGCCACATGGCAAATGCGCCCAGCATGAAGTAGATAAAGATCAGCAGCGACGACGCGGCCCCGGCATGCCGATCGACCTGCTCGAGAACCAGGTTGTTGCTGGGCGGTCGGCTGAGGCCAAAGGAAAAGGAAATAACCGCCATGGGAATGGCCAGCCCCCAGGGGGCCGGAAACCCGCGCAGCAGCATCCCCAACCCGCCGATCAGGATGCCGGCAAAACCGGCGGTTAGCAGTTGTCTGGACGATATCCGGCGCAGCAGCCGGGAACAGGCAAAGGATCCTGCCATGATGGCCGCGGCGTTGAATGCGAAAAAATAGCCGAAGGTCTGCTCCGAGAGGCCAAGGCGGGTGATGTAGATATCCGCCGAGCCGGCGATGAAGGCAAAGTGCGGCAGCACGATGATCGACATCATCAGTGCATAACCCACATAGCGCCGGTTTCGAAGCAGGTGCAGATAAATCCCGGCCGTCTTGAGGGCGCCTGTGGCCGACGGCGACTTAAGTGTTTCGGGCATTCGGCATACACCGATTCCGGCAATTGCCGCGATTGCGGCCTGGCTCACAAATATCCATCGCCAGGAAAAAAAAGTCAGAATCCACCCGCCGAAAACCGGTGCCAGCATCGGCGCCAGTGCCATGATTACCCCGATATACGCCAGAATTCGTTCCCGTTCGCTGCCATCGTAAACATCCTTGCTGATTGCCAGGGCCAGGGTCGATGCCGATGCCGCTCCGGCAGCCTGGATGACCCGGAAGACAATCAGGCTGACGACATTGGTCGACAGTGCGCACAGCAGGCTGGCAACGATGAAGATACCGATTCCGGCCAGCAGCGGACGCCGACGGCCGAACCGGTCCGACAGCGGCCCGTAGAACAGCAGGAACACGCAGTAGCTGACAAAAAAACCGACCAGCGTCAGGTTGACGATGGCCAGCGGCTGCTGCCAGGCCTTCACAAGCAGAGGAATGGCCGCCAGATACATGTCGGTGGACAGGGGCGGGAAGGCCGATAACAGGGCAAGCAGCAGTAGCAGTCGGGTTTTGTTCATGGTGTTTTAAGCCCCGCACATTATTTAAAAAGAACGCCCGGCAGCCAGGTGGCCAGCTGGGGAAACAGAATCACCAGCGCCAGGCCCGTGATCTGTATGAGAACAAAGGGGATAATTCCCCGGTAGATTTCACCGGTCGTGACCTCGGGCGGGCAGGTGCCCTTGAGATAAAACAGTGCAAAACCGAACGGCGGGGTCAAAAACGAGGTCTGAAAATTGATGGCGATTAAAATGCAGAACCACAGGGGATTGATACCCAGATCCACAACGATGGGTGCCAGGATCGGGATGACAATAAAGGTGATTTCGATAAAGTCCAGAAAAAAGCCCAGGACAAAGAGTATGGCCATCACCAGAAACAACACGCCCCAGGTCCCTCCGCCGATAGAGGTAAGGAATCCCCTCAACGCGTCATCTCCTCCCATGCCCCGGAAAACCAGACCGAAGGTTGTAGCTCCTAGCAGGATGATGAAGGCCATGGACGTAAAGGCGGTGGTGGATTCCATCACTTCCCTGAGAACTTTAAGATTCATTCTTCCCCTCAGTATCGTGAGGACCATGGCGCCGGCCGCTCCCACGGCGGCCGCTTCGGTCGGCGAGGCCACGCCGAAAAAGATCGATCCCAGCACGGCCATGATCAGAGCGCCCGGAGGAAGCAGGGATTTGACCACCCGGGCGGCCAGTTGCCTGGCGCTGCTTTGAGCAATCTCCTCTTCGGTCATTCCCGGGGCGGCATCGGGGTGCAGCATGGGATAAACCAGGACGAAGATAATATACAACGCGGTCAGGAGAAGCCCGGGGATCAGGGCGCCCATAAACAGTTCGCCCACGGAGACGCCCATGATGTCGCCGAGGATGACAAGAGCAATGCTCGGGGGAATGATCTGGCCAAGGGTGCTGGCGGCACATATGGTTCCGGTGGCCAGCTCATGCTGATATCCTTTTCTCAGCATCAGCGGCAGTGAGATCACACCCATCGTGACCACTGTCGCCCCCATAATGCCGGTGGAGGCCGCCAGCAGTGCGCCTACCACCACTACCGATGTGGCCATGCCGCCCCGCAGTCTTCCAAAAAGAGCCGACATGGTATCCAGAAGATCCTCGGCCAGGCCGGAACGATCCAGCAGCACACCCATGAAGATAAACAGCGGCACCGCCACCAGGGTAAAACTGGTCATGCGGCCCCAGATGCGCATAGGCAGGAGGGTAAAAAAATCAAGGCCAAAGCCGATGACGCCGAAGATCAGGGCCAGGCCGCCCAGCGTGAATGCCACCGGATAGCCGACCATAATCAAAAGCCCCAGGGCGCCGAACATCAAAAAGGGAAATATTTCTGTCATGAGCGTTCACCGTGAGCCGTGAGGACCAGGACGTTTTTCACCAGCAGTGAAATGCCCTGGAGTCCAATCAATAAAAAGGTAACCGGGATGACGGTTTTGAGCAGGAACCGACCGGGGAGACCGCCCGGATCCGGTGAACCTTCCAACAGGGCCCAGGAATCCATTACATAGGGTACCGACGCCCAGATCACCATGGCGCAGAAGGGAAACAGCAGTAGCAGGGTACCCAGGGCATCTACTGCCGCCTTTGCCCTGGGGGAAAATTTTGCGTACAGCACATCCACGCGCACGTGGCCATCGCGGAGCAGTGTCCACCCGCCGGCCAGCATGAAATTGGCGGCAAACAGATGCCACTCGGCTTCCTGAATCCAGATGGATCCAGATTTGCAGACATAGCGCATAAATATGTCATAGATGGTAATGAGCACCAGCAGCAGGGTCATCCAGGACACCGCCCGGCCCACCTTCCGGTTGAGGGCATCGATAAAATCGATTGGCTTGCTTGGCCCGTTCATGTCGTATGCCTCCTCTGGAACGCGAATTTAATTAATTACAATTTCTTGCTTGCCTGGTGGCCCATCTTCGGCGTTGCGTCAACGGCCCCATACGTACAGTATGAAATCGCTGACGCGCCTTGAAGATGAACCACCATTCGGCGCAATATTCTTGCAATTAATTAAATCCGCGTTCCTTTGCGAACCGTTCAGCCGCAGCTTGCCTGCCGGAATGCGGATCGATGCCGGCAGGCCCGCGACGAAAAAAACTACAGGTTGTACGCTTTGATGTACGCCCACTCGGAGGCTTCCATCCAGTAATTGAAATCGGCCTGGAAGGCTTTTACCGAGTCATAGACTTTTTTGAATTTGGGGTTTTTGGCGCTTTCCCCGGCCATGATCTCGTCGGTAATCCGGTGAAGTTCCCGGATCACGTCCTCGGGGAACTCACACAGTTTAACGCCTTTTTCATTGACCATTTTTTTCAGGATCGGTCCGTTCTGGGCATCGGCCTCGGCAAGGCTCCACGATACGCTTTCTGCGCAGGCCGCCTCAACAATCATCTTCAGATCATCGGGCAGCTCGGACCAGGCTTTGGTGTTTACCACCAGGGGCACGGTGGTGGCGGCTTCATGCCAGGCCGGGAAGTAGCAATATTTGGCGGCCTGATAGAGGCCCAGGCGATAGTCATACAGGGGGGTGACCCATTCGGTGGCGTCAATAACGCCGCGCTCCAGGGCTGTATACACCTCCGAGCCGGGCAGGTTCACCACGTTGACCCCGGCTCGTGCCATGACTTTGCCTGCCAGACCGGGGATGCGCATTTTAAGTCCCTTGAGGTCGGCCAGCGACTTGATTTCTTTTCGGAACCACCCCCCCATCTGGGTGCCGGTGGAGAGCATCATGATCGGGTAGAGATTATACGGTTCGTAAATCTCGCGGAAAAGGTCCATGCCGCCGCCGGCCTCCAGCCAGGCCATTTTGCCCCGGTGGGGCATACCGAAAGGAAAGTCCGAATAAAACTGCGATTCGGGGACCTTTCCGGCGTAGTAGTAGGGAGCGGTGGAGCCGCACTGAACCACCCTCCCCTGGCTGACTGCGTCAAAAACCTCCAGCGGAGGGACCAGTTCGCCGCCGGCGAAAACCTGAATTTTGAGCCGTCCGCCGGACATTTTGTCAATGTTTGCGGCCAGCCGGTGGCAGCTTTCCTGCAGGATGGGAAATTTCGGCGGCCAGCTGGTCACCATTTTCCATTTGATGGTTTTCCCCCTGGCGGCAGTCGCCGGCTTCGCAGCGATTCCTGTGGCAGCGGCGGCTGCCAGTCCCATTCCGACTTTTCCCATAAACTCCCTGCGCTTCATGAAAACACTCCTTTCTCACCATTGATGTTGCGATTCATACGATATCCGTTCAGATTCAGCAGGTGAGCCCCCGGCCCGTACCGGAGGTTATCTGTTGACTGCAACGCTATAATTGTCGGCACCGGGTGGTGCCTGTCGGCGGGCCGTGTTGAATGATCGATTATTCGGTCTGCCGGCAGTGGGTCTCCCGGGTGAAGAACAGCAGGGCGACAGCCAGTACCGCCCAGGCGACCATGAGTGAAAAACCGGCCTGGTATGACCCCATGCTGTAGATGCGCACACCTTCCTGCACTTCACCGTTCCAGGTCCGGTCCAGCATCCATCCGACCGCCGGCTGAAGCAGCATCGGCCCGGACATGACGCCCATGTTGACCACTCCCGAAACCGTTCCCGACAGCTTCCGGGGGACGGACTCCTTGGCAAAGGCAAAACTGAGGATCATGCAACCGGAGCAGAATCCCGTCAGCACCAGCACCGCCACGAGAACCGGGATGGGCAGGTTTTTTGTGTAAATCGTGATGATCCATCCGGCCAGGGCCAACGCACTGCCGATGATGTAGAGGGGTTTCCGGCTGCCGATTCGATCCGAAAACCAGCCGAAAAAGGGGCCGCTGATGGCCCAGGCGACCAGCAGAGCCGTGGTGAGCGAGGCTGCCCGGGCGGGTGAAAGACCGTGGTGTGTGGCGATGAACGGAACCCCCCAGAGGCCGGAGAATGTCAGCACGGGGCCGACAATGCCGGCCGGAATGAGAAACAGCAGCGCTGTATTTCGATACCGGAATACATCGATAATTCCCGACGCAACCGATGGGTTGCTGCCTTTGGATTCAGTCCGGTCATTTTCCCGGTGTTGATATCCTTTTTCATGTGGATAATCCCTGACATATATCCGGATGGCCGCACAGATGGCAAATGTGACCAGTGCGGATGCCATGATGGCGCTCCGCCATCCGAAGCGGTCGACCAGCAGGCGGAGCGGCGGGCCGGCGCATACCGCACCGATAATGCCGAAAAGGAGAGCCATACCGGAGACCATGGCGAACTGGCGCGGCGGGAACCAGTTGGAGGACAGTTTCAGCAGGCCGACAAAGGCGACGGCGACCGATCCGCCAATCAAAAGCCGGCCTGCTCCGGCAAGGGCAATCCCGGGGGCCAGGGCAAACAGAAGGGTGCCGGCCCCGGCGACCAGTGCACCGAGGGACAGCAGGCGCCGCGGCCCCCAGATGTCGGCCAGGATGCCCGTTGGGATCTGCATCGCAACGTAGCTGTAAAAATAGAAGGCCGACAGGTTGCCCAGTGCCGCGGCGCTGATATGAAACTCGCGCATCAGCTCTCCGGTCATAACGGCAGGGGCTACCCGCTGAAAAAATCCCATCAGGTAAAATAAGGCGCCCAGCCCCCATATAAACCAAGCGGTGCGGGGTGGCGGTGCAGCGGCAGATTTCATTGGTTTCCAATCCTTCCCGTTGTTCGAACGACCAAACCCGATCGTTTACTCGAAATCAGGCGGCTTATCAACACCCGGTTCCCTCGATTCGCATTCCTGATGCGATAGTCGGCGCCTGACAATTCATTGACAGGTTATTCGCGGGAATTAGTTTTGGATTTGAATTTCATCACCAACCTGAAAAATCGCTGAGGCAAAAAATCGATTGAGGAGATACCCATGAAAATCATATGCACGTACGTCGCCGGTGTGTTGATGGCAGCTGTCGGTTTCCTGGCGGTATCTGCCGGCATTGCTGCGGCCGCTGAAACCTATACCGTGGATTCCGAACATACCTACATCCTGTTCAAGGTCAAACATGTGAATATCGGAAATTCTTACGGTCGGTTCAATGGTGCCGTGGGCCGTTTTACGGTGGATGATGCAGTTTCCGGCAACAATTTTATCGAGATGACTGTCAATGCAGCGGATGTGGATACGGATGTGGACAAGCGTGACGGGCATATTCGCGGTCCCGATTTTTTAAATGCCGAGAAGTATAAGCATATTTCATTCAAAAGTACGGCGATTAATCCGGTCGATGAAAATACGTTTGAAGTTACGGGCGATTTGACGCTGCTGGGAAAAACGCGGTCAATAACCGTTAACGTCCGGCAGACGGGCGCAGGAAAGGATCCATGGGGAAATTACCGGAGGGGCTTTGAAACCGTATTCACCATCAACCGGAGCGAGTGGGGCATGGATTTTATGCTGAGCGGGGTGAGCGATGCGGTGGAGTTGATTGTGAGTGTGGAGGGGGTGAGGGAATAGTTTTGGGTTCCGAGTTCCGAGTTCCGAGTTTCGGGTTTCGGGTTCCGAGTTCCGGGTTTCGAGTTCCGAGTTCCGAGTTCCGAGTTTCGGGTTCCGAGTTTCGGGTTCCTGGTTTCGGTTTTCGGGTTCAAAGTTCAAAGTCGGGGTAGATGTTGCGCGTTGCCTGTATGGGGGTTTGAATGTGTAGGAGCGGTTTTAACCGCGATTTCGGGGATTGCTTTGAGTGGCTTGGCGTTTCGTGCTCGTGCTCAGCGCAGCGGTGCTCGTAATCGTAATCGAGTTCCGTGTTCCGTGTTCCGAGTTCGGGCTTTCCAAGTAACGGTGTAGGGGCACAGCGCGCTGTGCCCCTACAGGTTGAAGGTAATCTATATTGTGGAATGATAAGCGAATGGTATTTTCCATATCCGATTCGGCCGATTGGTCAGTCCGCCTGCTAGTGGGGTTGATATGCTTGGTTGCTCTCTTTGTGGTTTCAGCCGATGCCGGCACTGAATACGAGCAGTTGATCGTGTTTGTGCAGCCGGGGGCATCCGGGGTGGATGCCGTGTTTCAGGAGCGGCAGCTTCCGGAGATCCGGAGAATTGCCGAGTCCATGGGGGTTGCGGTTCATGTGGTTGATGCCGGGGGCGGGGTGCCGGCGGAGGTGGCGATCACACCATTGGTGGCCTATCAGAATTATCGCGGGCGCTCGGTTTTCCAGGGCCGGACCACGACCACCGGGAGAATCCGGAATTTTATCCGAACATCCCGATTTGTCCCACAGGGAGATGCGCCCAACCGGCGCCGGTCGATTCCAATCCGGACCATGGGGCGAACACGGATATGGGTACCGCTTAAAATTTCCGCCGTTACCGGATCGCCGCCGGAAAATTATGACAACGAATCCTTTCAAGCCGAAGCCCGTGAGAACATTGCCAAGGGCTTCAATCATTTCACGATTCAGGATCAGGCCGAACTCGGCCGGGCGGACCGGGGCTTTTACATGGATTTTTATCCGTGGCTGTCCGAGGACGGGACACTGTTTCTATCCCTTGCGGTTTACTCCCAGTTTCACTGCAAGGAGCCGATTTTCGAAACGAAATCCAATCCGCTCACCGGCCCCTGGGAGTCGCGGGGGCGGCTATTTCAGCAAGCGGCGGCACTGATGGAGGATGTGGTCGCCGAGCAGATTAAACAGCCCGAGACCGGCGATGCGTTTGATCCGGTCCCCCGGGATGCGGCCGCGAAAACATGGGAGGATCTTGGCTATCCCCTCCCGCCACCCCCGCCGAAACAG
>ENA-ORCT01000988-ORCT01000988.1-marine-metagenome-genome-assembly--contig:-NODE-988-length-11842-cov-2.781810_pt1 | contig 11842 bp, 4 predicted proteins | sample MGYA00248632_ERZ508511 | MGnify/ENA primary metagenome ERZ508511 (study PRJEB26182, sample SAMN06268839) | marine metagenome | isolation source: Tt an P1-techrep anaerobic enrichment on pine from sediment...
AGCCCCGGTGTGTACAATAAACTCGTTCAGCGAATAAGAATTGGCACTTGCGGGAGGACTCTGAAAGATTGATGTCCCTGCGCTGAGACCGGCAGCTGTTATGTTTACACGGAAGAAACGGGCTTTGACTTCGGGAAAAGCGTACGTCTTAAGCCCGCCCGGACGATATTGAACGGCACCCGGTAATTCCACGATGGGACGATAGTATTCCCCACCGTCACTGATCTCGATCGCACCGAAAGGAACTGATCCAGGGGCAATCAGTGTCACCGCCCTTGCGGTGATCGGTTGACCAAACTCGTACTGAAGCCATGCATCGCCATCAGGTCCGGCGGTTATCCTCACACCCGTGTCAAACGAATCGTCCATCAGAACTGCAGCATTGATCTCGCCGCCGCTGCTGGTAACAATGGGATTGAGTTCCTGCATCAGCGTTTCATCCTGTGGTGTCCGAAAGGCAATGACAGCACTGTCACGGTAAAAATTCGCAACTTCACTGCCACCATCTCCGCCTCGCCCTGGACCACGAGCAACAGGAACGGTTCCACGCAGACTGCTAAGCATCCCCCTGCCTGAGGGCGGTTGCTGGATATTTTCGTTGAAAGTAATCGGCCCCTGAATCTCTGTTGTGCTCCAGACAAGTTTTTTCATGCCCTGTTCAGGTTTCACCCACGGTCCACCAGTCAGACTCCAGCCGGAGGAACTGAATATCCCCATTTCAAGACCCAATCGATCAGATTCCGAAGCGGCGTACTTGATAGCATCGAACCACTCTGGTGTGAAGAAGGCGATTGGATTTTCGATGGTTTGTCCGCCGCCCATACCAATATCAGCCGCCTGTGCGCCTCCGATACCGACTCGTTTCATCCATTCCAAATCCTTTGTAATTCCTTCCTTGGTCACGTTGCCGCCCGTCCAATGCCACCAGACGCGCGGCTTGGCTGAATCGGGGGGATTCCGGAAACCCTGTTCGAGAGCATTACTCTGACTTTGAGCAAATATACGGGGCGGAAATCCTGATGCGATGATTACTATGAACATTAGCGCCGTATAAATATGTTTCATGATTTGATCCTTCCAAGTCATCTGACTGCTTTTTTATCAAATTACTCCCACATTGATAATAACTAACTGCATTATTGAATCTTGCCTGATATTATTCTTCTACATAGAATACCGATGTTAGCGCTTTTAGCTCTAAGGGGACTGACGTAACAGATTGGTCAGCTTTTTTTGACACATTCGTTTTTAATTCTTCCTTTTTTCCGGAATAAGGATCCCAGAGGGCAAGATTCTTTTCTCCCCTCAAAACAACACTCGTCTCGATTGGCTGGTTTGTTGAATTCGCAAAGAAATAAATATCCTTGCCATCTTTTACCTTGTGAATGTAGGTCAGTGCACCATCATATTCCATATTCATTTTAACCGGCCATGTCGGCCTCATTTGTATATTAACATCCCGTACAGGAAGCGATTCGTTTAAGACATCGGTTAGCATTTTTGGATCAGGGCGCGGTAAAAAGTAGGATTTTCCTCCAGCTTCATTCCGGTAAGTGAAATAGGTCTTAAAGTCATCCGTATAGGCACGTATCGCTGCTTTCATTGGACCATATTCGGGTATTCCGAAGACGTCTCCAATAACCTTGTGAACGTCTCTGTCTTTATCAAATTCTGCTGAATACTTCGGCAATACTCCTGTCGCTATCACTGTTCCGCCTCCACGATAAAAGTCTCTAATCTTTTCTGCCGTTTTTAAGGAGATTGTCTCGCATCCCGGCAAAATCAGGACTTTGAAAGTCTCTCGATTATCTTTATTGTCAATTGTAATTTGCTTATCTTCGATAACACAATTGGTTTGGAGAACCTCAGGATGCAAGTACGTATAATCAATTCGCAAACCCCGAAAGAGCATCTCGCCCATTTCCATATAATCATTTTCCGGTGTCACAATTCCTCCTTCAAGTGCAAAGTAGAAACCAGCATCAACGCCCCTGCTTGGACCCCCTTTAACCGGTTCAACACCGTCCGGATGGGCGAATTTATATGATGCCTGCAGCGAAGCAATTGGATAAAGTATTGCGATATCTGCCACATGCCGGCCGCCGCGCAAGAGATACTCCGTGCGACCAACGAACTGACCCATTTCGAGTGTATCCCCTTGCCTTGGGCGCCAACCGACCTGCTGATTAATTCCCATTGCGTGCTGATCCATTGCTGTACGCCAGGCGGCTTCAGCACTCTGCCATTTGGGCTGATAAGCTGCATACGTCTCAGCCTGAATGATTGGCCTGTCATAGTTAAATGCTGCTGAAGTTACAACTTTATATGAAGTGTTGGACCGTCCAGTGAACCAGATATCATCAATCGTGGGTATTTGCTGGTGTTTGAAGACTTTCATCAAGTCACCCACGGTCCCCACAGGATTGGGGGCTTCCTCCTGATCCATGTGACCCGATAAAGCGACTCCACGATCTTGGCACCATTTTGCTAATTGGCCGATGAAATTCTCAGTATATAATTCTGTTCTGAATCCATATAAAGCATTTCGCGCTGCGTTGGTTTCTTTGCCAATATCATACCACAGAGCAGGATAGTATTTCATGGGAGAGAAACCATGTTTCTGTTCGAAAGCCTCATTATAACCCGGTGTCCATAAACGTCCACTTACACTGTTATGCATCGAAGGCTCATCGAAAAATGTCTGTTTAATCATGGTGCCGAAATATTCTTTAAGATTTTCATAGTATTTGTCATACATGACTTCAATCAGTTCACTGACAGCTTTCTCAGAAAGATAATCACAAACACCCCGTCTGCGAGAAGAATCCAGATAAAACAACATGACCTTCCAGTCACCTTTCGGAACCTTCCCCTTGAATGTAAACTCGTCCCGAGTCACCTGGTCAGAGATATCGACGCACTCAAGTGTATCCAAATTCATCATCGTAATACCGACATATAGCGAATTTCGCTCCGGCATAGTAAGCTCAAATTCTGATGGTCCTGAAAGGTCCTTCTCTATTTTTTCCAGGCTTTTTTGAACATCTTCGGGGTAAGACGCGTAAAATAGTCCACCTGCCATACCTGTTGGAAATTGCAATTCATCATACAATATATCCATCGGCAATCCATATTTGAGGCCCTCTTCGATCGTCACTTTATAAAGCCTGAAAAATTCTTCATCAAGGTACGTTGCATTAGGTCCTGTGTTGGCGCCACCTACTCTGGGCGGCATTCTGCCTCTGTCAGGGGTAATCATATATCCCCCGTATGCATTGCTGTCAACAGCCCTCTTAATCATACCTATGACGGTTTCGTCAGTAAGATTGGCCAATTGGAAAGTGAACCATGCATGTCCCATGTATTGACGCGAGGGCTCTTTGAACTGATTATAATCAATGTCATTTTCATAAACACCAATTTCATCCTCCTGGTTTGAATTTGCTGCTGCACCTTGAGCTATAGCCTTAGTTAATAAATTCAAACTGATTACCAAAATCAGTAAATGACATAATGATTTGACAAGATGATTCATTTTCTGCCTCTTTCAGTGAAATAAAATGACAACTTACATTTGTATCAGCCCCTTTAAAGTATTTTTATCTTTTCAAATGACACTCAAGAAAATACGATATCAAAGCGTCGATTTGGAAATATTTATACCGAGTTTATCGTGCGTTTCGGCGGATCACAGCTTCTCCTTGTTCAACTTCAATCTGCAAGCCTGAAAGATCAAGGTTTTCGACATTTTCAAGAACGAATCCACGCTGAGCTTTAATAAGGCAATTTTCAAATGAGACGTTTTCAATAGGACTGTCTTTCAGTCCGTACATATTGCCTACGTTATCCGTTATCCCTGAGACATTAATAATTTTCACATTTCGAACAACAGGAAGCGGGTCTGAAGGCGCTTTGATGGGATTTCTCAGATTCCATGCCATATTAAACTCAAACGCCTTGAGAGTATTGTTTAACTCAATGTTCCTGTATGTAATATTTTCCACGACGCCTCCCCTGCTTGGCTGGGATTTAAATCGGATCGGTGCCCAGTTATCCTCTGCCATGATGCTGTCGCGAATCTCCACATTTCGGATTCCGCCGGACATCTCACTTCCCATCGATACACCGCCATGTCCATAACGAAACATGCATTTTTCAACAAGAATGTTTTCCGCAGGTCTGTTCACACGTCGACCGTCCTCATCTTTCCCGGATTTAATCGCGATACAATCATCATTGACATCAATATCAACACCGGTGATATGCACTCCGTCACAGGAATCGATATCAATACCGTCTGAACTTGGAATGTTGTGTTCGGCACGTATGATTAGATTTCTAATCTCAACTTGTTTACTATACAGCACAAACAAACACCAACTGGACTGGTTCTTGAACGTCAGGTTCTCTACGACAACATCATTGCAGTTTTGAATCGCAATCAGACGAGGACGTGCATAACCCGGTAATTGTACTTCACGCAACTCATAAGCAGGAGAATCCGGTGCGGCTGATAATCCACTTTTAATACCGAGACTGGGAGGACCTTCGCGAACCGGGCCGATATTGCTCGGGGAACTGGATTGTACTTGTCGTGCTCCAAATCCAAATCCGCCAAATCCTCCTCGACCCCGTGAAAACCAGACATCACCTGAACCGTCAATTGTACCGGAGCCGGTCAGACGGAAATCCGTCATGTCGAAAACATTCACAAGCGCACTTACCCAGATTCGTTCTTCCCCCTCCCATCGCGTCTGAACCAACTTATAATCAGCCATATTTGTCGTTCCCTTAAGAACGCCGTCGGCTTGGATTTCAAGGTTCACACCCTGTTTAAAAAAGACAGCACCTGTGACATAAGTACCTGCCGGTATGACAATGGTTCCCCCTCCGTCAGCAGCACATTGATCAATCGCGGTTTGAATGGCTTCTGTATTGATGATATTAGAATCGCTAACCGCCCCATAATCAGTAATCAAGTAGCGACTTGTTGGCTTTATGTTTTCTTGCTGGACACAAGAAAAAACAGCACCTAAAGATAATAATCCGATGATCGTCAAAAAATAATTAATACGTTTCATAGCTCAGACCTTTCAGATACAGCTAAGTTTTAGTAAATACTTTTTGAAATGATTATCATTAAGGCTCGAATCTTCTGTGCTGGTTTGTAACGATTGGTTCCAGTGAACTGTTTACCGGAACCTTGTTATGCCAACGTATTCATCTGGGATAAAAAAAACTCCAACCCCATCAACTAAAATCGATATTAATTCCCTTCTTATAATTATTTATTGCAGAATCTTCAACTGACATTTCACATTTACACGGTAAAAAACGATTAACTTCTAAAAGCATTTGCAATTTTAATATTCATCGCCGCTGGGTCAAGAAAAATCCATTTCATACCCGGTTTTTCTCGAAATTCCGTAAATATACAGAGCCCCCATGTTCTCTTACTTGAATTCATCACATTAGGACAGACCCGGACGGCTCTGTCATTTTATCCCCGATAAAGATAACACCTTTCAAAACTGTCCATCTTTAACATAAGCTTCTGTGGAAAGAACATATTACTAAATCGCATACATCTGCTTAGCCAGTTATCAAAACCGATCACCTTAAATGCTTAAAATATGATTCACGTTAAAAAATTTCAAGGTACATTTAATCAATGCACTTTGATTATTATGATTTCGGGCTCAAGCCCGTCTGCTTCGGCCCGCAGTCTAATGCTTCCAGTGCCGCCTGTGGGACGAAGGATGACCAAACACCGGCCTTGAGACGTTTTGCAGAAAGGTACCTGAAAACTGGCAGGCTCGTTTGGAACTCCGTTGGCCTGTGCGGCCAACTCACCGGCCCCACGAACAGAAAACCGCACCGTGATTTCCGCATTCGGCACACGCTGTCCGTTTGCATCGACCACTTCAACGGTCACGTATGCAAGATCGTTTCGGTCCGCATGAATCGTTGTCCTGTCTGCGGTCAGTTTTAATTGCTTCGACGTGCCAGTGGTTTTGAGCAGGGTCTGTGCGACGACTTTTCCGTCATTCAATCCGTACGCACGCAGTTCGCCCGCGGCATACGGTACTTCAAATCGGGTGGTGAGCTTTGTTTTTTCTGAAACCGGCTTTTCACCTATCATTTTTCCGTTGAGTTCCAGTCGGACTGTATCGCAGCGCGAATACACTGCCACTTGCAGCGGCATTCCCTCATGACCAGCCCAGTTCCAGCTTTTTGACTCATTCGGCCAGGCCCACCAACTGAGCGTCTCGGTTAGACCGGCAGGGATCGGGGAATGTACGAACATTTCAATCGGACTGCGCCGCCAGACAACGTCGCGATAGTAGGATTGAGGCTTTTTAAATCCGCATATATCCAGATCACCGCTCCAGGCGTTGACCCAGGGCCACGACATGAAAAAGCTGTCCTGCTCATTGCTCAGAAGACTGTGAGCAAGTCCGGCCTCGCCGAGGTAGTCCATGGCCGTCCAGACAAAATCACCGATCACATAAGGATATTTTTCAACCGCCTGCCAGTAGGCCAACGCATCCTTGGGAAACGATTCGGAACCGAACATCACACGATCCGGGAATTTTGCATGATCGGTCGCATAAGTATCAACCAAATAATTATAACCGCCAACATCCAGGTATTTGAATCCCGGTTCAGAGTTCTCATTTGCGTAGTTGCAAATGCCCTGTGTGACAGGCCGGGTTGTATCGTATGACAATACAGCATCACGCAGCCGCTTCTGTGTTTGTTCTGCACGAAACTGCTCCGGGATCTCGTTGCCGATGGACCACATGATCACCGACGGGTGATTGCGGTCCCGCCGCACCATCGCGGCGATATCATGCTCACACCATTCTTCGAAAAAGCGTTGATATCCCTCGAGCCTGTTTTCTTTGGGTTCATACCATTGGTCAAAAGCCTCGTCGATGACCAGCAGGCCTAACCGGTCACATGCATCGAGCAGTGCCGATGAAGGCGGATTGTGAGCGGAGCGAATCGCATTATAGCCGTTGGCCTTCAGCAGTTCTATACGCCTCTCTTCGGCGCGATCAATCGCCGCCGCCCCGAGCGGACCGTTGTCGTGATGGATACAACCACCCTTGAGCAAAAGCGTCCGGCCATTCAGCCGAAAGCCCCGTTCGGCATCAAACTCGATTTTCCGGATACCGAACGGTGTGACGACAGTATCACATGTTTTATTGTCTACAATAACTTCGACTTTCGCCGTATACAGATTCGGCATATCCGGAGACCAGAGCTTTGGCGAAGCCACCGTGATACGCTGCTCAACGGTGCCCGTTTCGTTCGATGGCAATGACAGTTTTCTCTCAGTGGAATCGATGACCTTCCTCGCAGCATTCAATACATGGGTCCGAACAAGAACATCCTCTTGCGAATCTCCGGCATTGTGAACTTCACTGGCGATTGATATGGTCGCCATGTCATTAGAAACCTCCGGCGTGGTGACAAAAACACCCCACGTCGGAACGTGAACCGGCTCATTGACTACCAGCCCTACATGCCGATAAATACCTGAACCGGAATACCACCGGCTGTTTCTGCCTTCGTTGCGGACGCGGACGGCGAGCACATTGTCCTGTCCAGGGGGATTTAAATAATCCGTCAGATCGAATTCAAAACCCGTGTAGCCGTGGGGATGTTCGCCGAGCCGATACCCGTTGATCCAGACTTCCGAATTCATGTAAACACCGTCAAACAGCACGGAGACTCGCTTGCCTGCTTCATCCACGGTAAAATGCTTGCGATACCAGCCAATGCCCCCGACGGTAAAGCCTGTGAAATGACCTCCGGCGCTCTGCTGCACATCAAACGGACCGATGCGAGGGGATTCGATCCCGGCCTGGTAGATACCGCCGTCGCCGGTGCCGTCAAAAACGCGAACCGCCAGAACATTCGGACCGTCCTGTCTCACCAGCGAAGCAGGTACACGATAACACCGCTCGTCACCCCACGCTGTCTGGTAATTCGGTGGAAATGAGCCGGTCCCCCCGATGCGCTTGCCGTTGAGCCACACCTCATCGACATCATCGATCCGGCCAAGGAGTAAATCAAAATCTTTTCCTTTGCAATCAGCGGGAATCTCCAGGCGCCCCCGGTCCCAGCCGTAAACGTTATCATCAGTATAATCGGAGTGACGCTCCCATGGGGACGGCAATGTTACCTCCTGCCAATTGCTGTCGTCAAAATCAGGATTTTTCCAGATTCCCTGATCGCCTTTATGGAAACGCCAGGTTCCCGGTACTGCCGAATATTCCGGGATGCTGTTTTCTTTTACCGGCAGATCCTCAATACTCCAATCATGCGGCAGATCAAGCATGCGCCATGTCGAATCATCGAAGTCGGGATTTTCTGCACCCGGGGCATCGGCGCGTAAAAAAAGCCAGTTGGAGTCAAAGACCTGATCCGCAAAAACAAGTCCGTCCTTGCCACCGTGTTCTGCGGCACGGAGTGATTCGCTGGACGAAACGAGCTCACATCCTCCAAGCCCCGAAAGCAATATACCCAAAGAAACAATCAAGCAGCATCCATATTTATTAAAGATCGACATAACATCACTCCTGTATGTAAAAAATATCTTCATTAATCTTTTTATTATCAACTGTCAAAACTGAACCGATAGAGACAAGTCCATCAACCAACCTAAAAGTGAGTATACAGATCAAACACACCGCCCGCAACATCAGTCTTCGCTTTAAATTTAATCGTAACACTGTCAAGTTTCTGTCCAAGCGCATCAGTCTTGTCTTTAATCAGATCGAAAGGGATATCATAATGCTCTTCAAAGAATTTTCCCGGCTGATTTTGAAACAGGCTTACGTCCGCAATTTTTCTGTCATTGGCAAAGATTCCAAACTCCCGCAAAACGCTTTCCCCTCCCCAGTAGCCAACTGTTAATTTCGTTTGTTTTTCAGTACTCACTTTCAGGTCATAACTAAACCAATTCTCACTATGACGCCATTTTTTGTTATTAAACTGTCCGGAAAAAGTCCGGTCGCCTTTTAGATTATGTTTTTTTTCAGACCTTTCATTTCCAATAAAAACATAATCGATAGCATTTTCAATTTTTTCACGCTGTTTGGTTATTGCTTCTACCTTCTCTTGATAAGCCTGGTTTAATGGGTCGTACAGCCATACTGCATACGTATAAGATTGGGGCGCCATTTCACCCGATTTTTCCTGTTCATTTTTATACCAGCGACCGATATTACAAAACGGAACCATCGTGGCATTTGCCGTTTGACCATCAGCCAATTGCACCGGGACTCGATAGAACGGGCCCATTGCCCGATCACCCGTTGGAATTTGAACGGGAGTTGAATCCTTTACAATTGCGACTTCCTCACCTGCATTAAGTGGTTTTTCAAAATTTTTATCATCCCACCATACCGTATCGAGTGCATAAACGACCGGACCACGCCTAAATGCATATCTTTTCTCGTCTGAATGCTTGCGCTCAACCCAGGAACTTGTCATCGGAAAATGAAGGACAATACGATCGCCGTTTTGCCATTGACGTTCAATGGAATGATACTGTCCGGCCCTGACACCTGTTTCTGCGTTGCCATTGACAGTAATAGACGGATTTTTACACCAGGATGGAATACGCAGTTGCAACGAAAATGGAGTCGGATCAGAACACGTAAGTGTTAGGGTTGATGAGTCGCTTTCAGGGTACTTTGTTAACTGTTTTAATCTGACGCGATTTCCATTGATATCCAGATTCACAGCAGATTCAACGTATTGATTGACTACGATCCCATCTTTCTTTGCAGCATAGAAAAAACCCGGAAGCATCGAAATTTGCCTGTGCCCGCTGGAGGTGCAACAATCGGGGCCATGAAAATAGTCGCTGGGTTTGAATCCGTTCGGCGGCGTATGATAGCGATTACTGTCACCGTCGACCGTCTGGGCAGCAAATACATGGTTGATCAAAAGCGTTTCAATCGCATCCGCATATCGGGGATTCCCTGTGATTTCCAGAAGCATTTGATTGAGCTGCAGCCACGACATATTGGCACAGGTCTCAACCACATGCCCCGTTACCGGTTTGTCGTATCCCGGCTCATAATGTTCGCCCACGCTTACACCGCCTGTAATATAAATCTGGCGGCTGGCGATATCTTCCCATGCACCCTCCACTTTTCTTAGCAATGATGTGTCACCGGTTGCTAGGTACATCCTCAGAAATCCCATAAAATTCATCTGGAAGGTATGAGAATGAACATAGGGTTGGAGTTGGTGAATATCAAGCGTGCCATCGGCAACCTGGTCCAGCTTTGAGAACGCATACCAACCACTCCAAATATCGATCTTTGAAACAACCCACTGACACCAGTCGAGAAAACGTTTTTCACGGGTCACCTGGTAGAGCCGGGCAACCGGATCGATAAACATTGTTCCTTCCCAGCAATAATGCGCTGTATGTCCCGCAATATCAGAATAAATGTAAACTTCCGGTGCCTGCTTTGTCCCTTCGGGGACCCAAGTATACTGGGCGCAAATGATGGTATTGTCGTTCTGCGGGGGACGGTAGGGACTGGGCCAGAACTCAGCTTTTCCCTCGCCTATATTCTCAAGATAATAATCGGCCAGTTTTATCGCGGCCTTGAGAGCATCTTCATCATTCCATGTTTCATAAGCCGTAATCAATGCATGAAGTGTAAAATACTGCTCATAGGGATCCATACCGCGTAAAGGTTTTTTGGCAGAGCGCAAATCATCAGAAGTTATCCCAAGATACCCATCGTTTGCCTGCGATTTGATCATCTCGCTGAGAACACGGTGGGATTGACTGATCAGATCAGTATCCTGCAGGCAGTTTCCACTCAAAATGCTGCTTTCAAGCCATTTACCGGGTTGCTCTCCCGTCCACCACCATTCACTGAATGTTCTGGTAGACAACATATCGAGCCAATGCTGAATGTCAAATTTCTTAAGATAGTTGTCCTTATTCGCTTGCATCCGCATGCCAAGGAATCCGCCCACATCATGTACCTTTACCGCAGAAACAGACTTTTGACTCGCTGTAATATTGCCTTCAAATGCAACACCAACTGCTGTAAATACCAGTAGATTTATGACGATACCAGCAACACATTGCTTCTTCATACCCGTTACCTTATTCGCTATTCATCTAATATCCTTACTTTATAACAGAACTACCGACCTCACATTTGAGGCAGCTATCTATTATAACCAACATCGTTTTTTCTGTAAAAGTACAATTCCCCAAATTCTCTATTATTTCTTCAGATAGAAACTCCGGTTGATTCAGTCATCGTATTCTAGGAGTTACGGTACTGCGATCATCTGCACTTGCTGCTCATTCAGAGCGACACTATGAATTCATAGATCGTCAACCAAGGGCCATACCCTAAGGTTTGCTGGAGGAAACAATCGGATTTTGACCAATAATATTGCGGAATGGGTATTAACCATTGTTTATGTGACTAAAGGTATCGTCGGTTGTGACAAAAAGACTGATGTATGTGCGTCAGCTGAAATGTTCACATATATTCAACTTTATGGGGATTCATGCGTTTTTCTACATATGGATATTGAATGACCGAATTGAATTAATTCAAAAAAGATAGGACAGGTCTAGCGATTAAGTATGAAACAGTTACTAATGACTTTACCTTTTTTACATGTTATATAAGTTTATGTTTTAAAAGACTTTACGGGGTCGGATTTGTGTAAATCAATAAGCTATCGGACTTTGCAGTTACAGTCGGTCTATAGGTTTATTGAGTTCTTTTAACTGCAAACCACTTATAAAACGACGGGATTACAAAAAGTGTCAACAGCG
>ENA-ORCT01000989-ORCT01000989.1-marine-metagenome-genome-assembly--contig:-NODE-989-length-11832-cov-3.573628_pt1 | contig 11832 bp, 8 predicted proteins | sample MGYA00248632_ERZ508511 | MGnify/ENA primary metagenome ERZ508511 (study PRJEB26182, sample SAMN06268839) | marine metagenome | isolation source: Tt an P1-techrep anaerobic enrichment on pine from sediment...
ACCGATCTCCTTACACTCTTTCACAAAAGCTCTGTGCTCTTCTTTGCTTATGTAGCCACAGTCCATGGCAAAATCCAGCCAAGTATCAGTTTCACTGTTTTCAGCATCCGAATCGGTCAGTTTACTCAGAAAATGGGCTTCATAACGCCTTTTGGCCCAAGCCTCTCTCAAATTAGCGCAAACAGATCGTGATGATCGCCGTATTTGATCCGTCAGAGAATATCTTTCCTCTACCGGCCAACGCTTGCTGCAATCAAATATCTGCATAGCAAGGGCGAATGCCTTTTTGTAGACTTTAAGTTCTTTTGCGGAATTAATCTGCAAACCACCCTCCGTCCTCTGACTGCCGTCCTCAGTTCTCCGATCTCCGACTTCTGATCTCCGACCACCGACCACCGACCACCGACCTCCGACCTCAGTCTTCAGTCCTTAAATCTGCGGATTGAATTCTGACATCGTCGCCTCCCCGGGTTGATTGATCCCCTCCCGCTTCAACACCTTGGCAACGGTCATTAAAAGAATCTTCACATCCAGCAAAAACGACCGATTATCCACATACCAGACATCCAGTTTGAATTTTTCTTCCCAGGTCAGGGCATTTCGGCCGTTGATCTGCGCCCATCCGGTAATGCCGGGTTTGACCTCATGCCGCCTTGCCTGCTCGGGAGTGTAGCGATCCAAATACTGCATGAGCAGAGGCCGCGGCCCCACGAGACTCATTTCGCCCTTCAGCACGTTGATAAGTTCCGGAAGCTCATCGAGGGAGGCTGATCTGAGAAATAATCCGAGGACACTCATCCGCTCGCTGTCGGGAAGCAGATCCCCCTGGGAATCCCGCGCATCGGTCATGGTGCGAAATTTATAAATCTGAAACGGTTTTCCGAGAAGACCTGGCCGGGTCTGTTTAAACAGAATGGGCGTGCCCAGTTTTGCTCTTACAGCCAGGGCAATAGCAGCCAGAAACGGACTTAAAACCACCAAACCAGCGACTGAAACAACGATATCCCGTGTCCGTTTAACCATTTTTCCATTTTCTATCCATTGGCGTTAATCAATGCCTGAACGATGCGTTCAGCCGTCCGGCCATCCCACAATTCAGGCCGAACCGGCGATCGCTGCTGCTCAATCGTCTCCCGGAACGCATCCCGGATCTGATCCACGTAATTACCAACCAGCACCGACGCCCCGCCATGCTCGCGCAGGGTTACCGGCCGCTCGGTATTCCACCGGAGCGTCAGGCACGGGGTCCCAAGCACGCAGCACTCCTCCTGCAGGCCACCCGAATCAGTGAGCATGATGCTCGCCGCCATATTCAGCCGGAGAAGCTCGTGATATCCCAGCGGGTCCACCATAAAAAGATTGTCCGTGGCCATCACCATGTCCCACAGGCCGAATGACTGGAGTTGTTTCTTCGTGCGCGGATGAATGATCCAGAAGAGCGGCAGCGCCCTGGTTAATTCATCGGTCAGAAACCGAACGATTGGCTCAAAAACGACTTTCTCGTCCACGTTTGACGGACGATGCATGGTCAGCAGAGCCAGACGATCAATGGATAGACTGTCAACGCGCGTTTTCTGACCGTTTTCCGAAATCAGGTTCCTGACGATGATCTCTTTAACATCAAGCCGCATCGCTTTGTCGCGGTTCGCCTCCAGGGTATCGATCATGATATTCCCGACAAACTGAACGCGGTCTTCCTGAACACCCTCGCTGATCAAATTCTGACTCGACATCGTATCCGGTGTCAGCAACAGATCCGACAACCGGTCAGTCACCAACCGGTTGATCTCTTCAGGCATGGTCATGTCCCGGGAACGAAGACCGGCCTCGATGTGTGCCAGTTTTATATTTTCTTTTTTAGCCGTGATGGAGCATGCGCAGGTGGCGTTCACATCGCCCACAACCACCACCCAGTCAGGCTTTTCCCTTCTGATCACCTTTTCGAACTCGATCATGGTTTTGCCAACCTGCTCGGCATGGCTACCCGACCCCACTCCCAAATTTATATCAGCCTCCGGGATGCCCAAAGATTCGAAAAAGGCCTTAGACATGCGGTCATCGTAATGCTGGCCGGTGTGAACCAGGACATGTTCGATTCTCTCGATATTCGAGGAAGCATTATGGGTTTTTATGGCCTTAATAAACGGCGCGATTTTCATAAAATTCGGACGCGCCCCGACGACGGATATGATTTTCATGGAGTGAAATCCTTTTTTTCAGGAGATCAGGGTGTCAGGTGATCGGGACTTCACAGGGCTGGAGGCACGGATCCGTTAATGGTCCGGCCCCCTGATAACCTGACATCCTGATCTCCTGAATTCATTCCCCCTTGTCCCTCTTTCTCAGGAACCGACCCGGTCGCTCGATCATTTCGCCAAGCATTCTGCCGACCTCTCTGTTCAGGGAGAGAAGCCTTGCGTGGGTGACTGAGTCGATATAGCCACAGTCTTTGGCAAAATCCAACCATGTCGAGGTCTCACCATTTTCTCCATCACAATCGGTCAATTTGCTGACAAAATGAGCTTCGTACCACCGTTTTGCCCATGCTTCGCGCAAATTTGCACAGACAGAGCGCGATGAACGACGGATCTGATCGGTTAACGAATACTTTTCTTCCCGCGGCCAAAGTTTACTGGCATGATAAATCTGCATCGCAAGCTCGTATGCTTTTTTGTACACAATCAATTCGACCGGCGACGCAACACTCACACTATGCTCCTAATTTCTTAAATTTAATTATCCTTGACTTCTGATAACCTGACGCCCTGAAACCCTGCTCCCACCATAGGCCTTTCCAAAAACGAAACCAATTGATCCGCTAACTGATCACGCGAAAATTCGTGCTCAGCCAACTTGCGGCTGTTCTGCCCCATTTGCCACCGCATTTCGGGTTTATCCGCCAAGCTAATCAGGGCATCGGCAAATGCGGTAGGATTTTCGGGCGGCACCGCAATGCCGCAGCGGTGCTCGGTTATCAGGCCTGCCAGCCAACCGGGGTAATTGTTAAGAACCGGGAGACCGCAGGAAATGTAGTCAAAGAATTTATTCGGTGACGTGCCATAGTAAAAGGCCGGGACATTATCGAGAATCATCATACCCACATCGACACGCTGAAGAAATCGGGCCAGCATGGTCTTTGGGATCGGATCCAGAAACAGGCAATTGCCCAGTCCCTCTTCGGCAGCCCGCTGTTTCAAATGCGGTTTAAGTTTTCCATCACCAATAAACAGCAGGTGAATATCGGATCGTTTCTTTTCTTTTAGTATTCTGGCACTATCCAGTACGGCATCCAGGCCATTGGCAATCCCGTGAGCGCCTGTAAAAATGCAGCGAAGACCCGTTTCCGGTATGGAGGGAAGCTGAACTTCTCCTTCAGCTCCATAAAGTGTACCCGGTCTGAACAGGTCGAGATCGCACCCGTTGGGGATCATGGCAACCGTCTTGCCGGCGCCCCCCCCCTTTCGCATGCCTTCCCGGATACCGGGAGACAGCGCAACCCCGGCGTTCATGGCCGCATAAGAGAATTGCTCGAGCGCCCACAGTCCCCCAAGCACGAACGGATTGGTTACCACGCCCATGGCTCTGGGCAATTCCGGCCAGAGATCACGCACTTCAAAAATAAATTTTTTTCCCGGTTTCAAAATCCGCATCAAAATACCGGGAATCCCGGCAGTCAGCGGCGTGGAAGTCGCATACAGCACGTCATAGTCTTCTCTCCAAGCGACGCTGATGCTCTTTAGCGCGAATTTGATGAAAATCAGAGCTCGTTTACCCAAGCTGTCGTAGTTTGAGTAGGGCAAGCAAATTTCAATGACGTCGATTCCATCCACCCGTCCCCGACGGAGGCCGTTTCGCGGCTCGCACTCAAGACCAGTGACCGCCATAAATCCGGAGCCGCACACCATGGTCACATGATGCCCCCGGGCGATCAGCCGTCTGGCCATCTCGTATGATCGGGTGCCAGTTGAGCCTTGTGGCGTAGAAAAATGCTGATGGAAATAAAGTACTTTCATAAGTTTGGTTTGTTATGGGCGTTGGATTATTCTCAGATTAAAGGTAAGGCCGAGGTTGAATATGGAAGTTTAAGGCTGAATGAATGCTAAAAGCTGAAGGCTGAAGGCAAGAGCTACTGATAAGCTTTGAGCTTTCTGCCTTCAGCTCTAACTGCAATTTCCGTCACAATTTCACTGCATGGTGTAATAGCGGTCAGTTCAAGGACCGAAATCGGTGATTTATGCTGGTAATAGAGCGATTCCCATCCTTCGGTCAGCTTCAGTCGCCGCAAGCCGGCATCGACCCGAACATGGAGCCTGCAATTTCCGCTTGAGCAGGTTGTGCCCGACAGACACCAATCCAGTTCCGGGGCCAAACGCCAACGAAGCACGGCCTTTTCGCCGTATCCGGATAGTGTGTCGATGACTCGAATGGTATCTTCCGACACCTCCACCCGTCGCTTGTGGCGACTGCCCTTCCAGTCGGTATACACGGCCTCTGCATGTGGTACAGAACTCCCGTTGATGAAATCAACGTCGAGTTGAGGCCATTTCCCGTATAGAAACCGGCTTATCTTTGGCATTTGATCATGGTCGTCAAACTGCACCGTGTTATGGGCAGCTACGCTTTTGAAATAATCTTGCCAAGGTTGTTCGCAGTTGTAGCTGTATGTCCCGGCATCTCTTAACAGGTTGATGCCGCCGTCCCACAGATCGACATGCAGAAGGTCACACTGTGCAGGCCTGTGGTGAAACCGCTCCGGGCAACGAAAAATCAGTTTTGTATCACCCCTTTTGAATACAGCATATCCGCCATGCCGAAGTACGCTAAGCTGAACTTTATCTTCATTCAGCCCAATCCCTTCTTTCACCTTTGCCTGCCCCGTGGAATCCGAAGGCCATTCCTCTGGGGAGCCTTCAGCTTTTTCCCCACCCCTCGCATTCAGCTTTAAGCCTTCAGCTTTCAACTCACTTCTTTCTGCTCGCTTGTCTCCCAGTTCGGGAACCAGCCACAGTGCCAGATCATCCCACGAGCCTGGAGAAAGCCAACGTCGCATGTCAACTACGGCCCCTGTTGCTTGAATCGTTGGGCGAAAATCAAGATAATCACAAGCCGAATAGGGTAGAATAAGTGCTCCATCGTTCGAGCCCAGATTCGGCATCCGTCCGGTCTGCGGATCGTACAGCGCCAGCAGCCATTTACCCGCTTTTCGTATATGCTCGATGAACTCCTCGCTGAATTCAAATCCGTTTGCCCGGCCAAGCTGAATCGCCCACAGGCACGCATGCAGCATCACGCGGTGATAGTTGGCCGAGTGTTGCGAAAACGATCCGTCACTGTAGACAAGGGCCTGCACCTGCTCTTCCAGGTGTTTAGCCCCCTTTTTTATCCACTTTTCCATGTTGAACGAAATACCTGCTGTGAACAGTCCGGCTGCTTCAGATATGCCGTGGTTGTTCTGCTGGCTGAGAGCGTAGCCGATGTTGGCTTCAATCCTTTTGGCCGACTCAAAAATAATCTCCGCCAAAAGTTGTGTTCTCTTGCTGGAGCACTTATCGGCCTCCACAAAAGCGAAATATGCGGTCACCAGTGCAAACATGCGAATGGCAATCTCCTGACCGCATTTCCAGTGAACGCCAGTGTTGGGTGGATTGTGATCAGCCCAGTCCTCGGTCAGTTGCCAGAATATATCGGAATAGGTTTTATCTGGAGCGATTTGATAGCCGCGAACCAGTGGATAGACCCATGAAAAACGGCTCAACTCCCAGATGCATTTGATATCGCCGTGGGCAAAATCGGATATTTCAGACCAGTGGCGATGCTGAAGTGTATCCGAGGGTTGATTTCTGCAATTGAACTGATTATCGAACCAGTTGGGAGGGAGTTGGCTCTGGACTGGTTTGTGGCAGAAGAAGCAGAGCCATCCGTTGCAAATAGCCTCTGCTTTAGAAGTGGCATAAATGCATGATAAAGCCGCTCCCTGTTCAGATACGAAAAATTGACCGGCAATATCAGGCGTCAGCTTTTTCCAATTAGCACAAGGCGTTCTTCTTCGAATAACACCGCTACGCAATTTAATCGCATAAAGCGTCCTGAATAAGGCCCATTTCGGTCCCAGCAGGTGTAGAATCTCAATAGTATTTTTGATCAACGGAAAAATTTTCTTAAAAAGATTTGATAATTTTCCCCACACCCGATCTGCTCAATGAGATGAAGTCAAAGAGGAAAAAATGGGCAGGATTATTTAAGAAAGCTTATAGCATATAGCATCATTGCCGCATTTCTGTATTTGGTTACTCATCATAATTGCGAGGCTATACGTATTGAAGATTTTGCATTTTTTATCGAAAATGATTTAAGAATCAAAGAAGGTTTTTCTATATATTTCCATGAAATAATTGCCGCCGAAAAAGTTAATAAGCAACAAACAAACATCGAATATATAGTTTTAACAGACCCAATTGACACTAGTATATTAACAAATACCATATGATATATATATATACCGTACGATATATCAAAATCTTTAAGTAACTTTTTGCTTAAACCACTACAACTGTAGGCAAAAGATATGATGATTAAAGCTAAATTAATCGAAAGAATCGGATTGATGTGGTTTCCAGTATTTTTAAAACCAAACCAACTAAAAATCAAACTCAACAGCATGTATTCCATTAACCAGAAATAAAATTTGTTTTGCAGATATCTTTTTATAAAAAAAATATTCTTTTGTATCAAAACACCAGTCAAGAACATATATAAATAGGGAAAAACTGTTACGCCAAATAATTTATGAATTAAAAGCGATTCAAACACGTTCAAAGAATCGTATACTTGACTTAAAATAATAGAAAGAAAAATAAAAATTAATATTTTTTTTGTGTATTGATTTTTTAGAAAGCTATAAATTAGTGGCAAGCAAAAATAGAACTGCAATTCTACTGGTATTGTCCATAAACTTCCATTCAAGACACCGACACCATAACCTCTTAGAAAGTCGGGATTATAGAATTGAACAAAAGTTGACTGCCCAACAACCCAAATCCAAAATTTTTTTGAATTGAAATCAATTTCATAAAAAAAGTATACAGAAAATATGGACACCAGCAAGGCTATCCATAAAGCTGGATATATTCTTAAAAATCTATTTTTTGAATAGCTTATTATATCAGAGTTCCTTTCCCAAGAAGCAGATATCAAAAAACCACTAACAACAAAAAAAATGGGAACACCTGGGAATATTCCCAAAAAATGGATCACTTTTTCAGATATATTAAGATGCAAATGATTTTGCATATGTACAATTGCCACTTGAAATGCCGCTAACAGCCTTATAAGGTCAAAATTATTATCTCTAAATTTGAAATCCTTCAAATGCTATAAACCTCTACTATAACGACCCAAAGTCGTTGGTTAATTGCATCACCTTCCCCTCAATGGCTGCGGTCACTGCTGCAAAACTGGCCAGGGTCGCGTTCACCATCTCATTAATGGTGATCAGGGGCTCGCCTCCTTCGCGTACCCGTTCAACGAAAGATTGGAATTCTGCATGGTGCCCCTTATCAATTGTCCGAGTCTTGAACTTGCAGAAGCCCTTAAACCCGAACCCGTACAGTTTGCGGAAATTGTCCAGCCTCAGGATACGGCCTTCGGAATAAATTTCCATGGTTTCCTTGGGATAATTTTTCGCCCCGTTGCCAAAGTAGTTGACCGTGCCGATCGACCCGTCCTCGAAGCTGAGAACGATGGACATTTTGTCTTCCTTGATTGCCACGCCCTGGCCCATCTGGACTGCACTGACCGAAGTTACAGGGCTGCCGGCAACATAGGAAAGCAAATCGATAAAGTGGCAAGCCTCACCAATTATCCGACCACCTCCGACCTCCGGATCATGAACCCACACGTTCGGCGGAATAATTCCCGCATTGCAGGAGAAATGCATAGCCAACGGCTCTCCGCGAACGGCAAGAAGTTCTTTAATTTTCTGAATGTGGGGACTGAATCGGCGGTTGAAGCCAACCATTAATTGCCGATTATCAGAGGTCGGAGATCGGAAGTCAGAATAGACTTGAGCTATTTCGGCCAATTCTTCTGTATTTAATGCGAGGGGTTTTTCCACAAACACATGTTTGCCTGCTTCCAATGCTTTGCAAATCAAAGCCGCATGAGAATTATGGCTGGTGGTGATAAAAACCGTATTGACCTCGGAATCGGACAGAATTTTATTCAGATTCGTGGTGGCGTTCTCAAACCCGTATTTTTTAGCAATATGTGCTGCTGCGGCGGCGTTGGTTCGAGCGGAAACGTATTTCAAACGGGCATTGGTTTTTGCCAGCGCCGGCCCCATGGTCATCTTGGCAAAATTGCCCGCACCGATCATGGCCGCAACGCATTTTGCCGCAGGCATAGATCGACTGGACTTATACGAGATGGTATGATTGGTCTCCATACTGTCCGGGTACTCAAGGATGATACCGAGCGCAGACGAATCATTGGAGATTTTTTCATAGGCTTTTTCTGCTTCTTCCAATGGATATCTGTCAGTAATCAGACGGGATACATCCAACTGCCCCGATGCCATGGCCCCCAAAACGGCCTGAAAATTGCGCTGCTCGGTCCAGCGGACAAACCCGATGGGGTAATCCTGCCCCTTCTGCTCATAAGCATCATCATATCGCCCCGGTCCATATGAGCAAGAGACCTGAAAGGAAAGTTCTTTTTCGTAAAAATCCCCCCGCCGCAGATTGAGGCCGACCACTCCCACCAGGATAATACGCCCCCGCTTGCGGCACATCTCGGCGGCCTGGTGAACTATGTCATCGGATTTGGCGCTGGCCGTGATAATCACCCCATCCACGCCAATCCCATCGGCCCAGGCATTGGCTACCGAAACCGGATCACCGGCACCGGCATTGCAGACTTTGGCCCCGTAACTTTCAGCTAAGCCAAGTCGCTGATCATTCAGATCAACAGCCAGCACTTCACACCCGGAAGCCCGCAGCAACTGTACCACCACCAACCCAATCAACCCAGCGCCATAGACGACAAACCGCTCCCCCAAGGTAGGGTTGGCCAACCGAATCCCCTGCAGGCCAATAGCTGCCAGCACAGTAAATGTAGCCTGCTCATCAGTCACATTATCCGGAATTTTAGCGCATAAATTCTTCGGCACGCACACCATCTCAGCATGCGGACCATTAGAAACCACCCGATCCCCCACCTTAAATTCACTGTTCCCTGCATTCTGTTCACTGCTTGCTATTGTTCCAACATTGCAGTACCCCAATGGCAACGGCTCATCCAACCGCTTAAACACCGTCTCGACGGTCGGCATCAGACCATCGGTTTTGATCTTATCAAAAACTTGTTTGACCTTGTCCGGCTGCGATTTGGCTTTGGCAATAAATCCGCCTTTGGAAAATTCAACCAGCATCCGCTCAGTACCGGCTGAGATAAGTGTTCTGCAAGTTTTTATCAGCACTTTTCCTTCCCCACAACTAGGTGTGGGCACGGATTCAACTCTCGTTTCACCGGATTTGAGATTTTGCAGGATTTGTTTCATTGTTTTTAGAGGAATAGTTGATTGGTAAATGGTTAATTGGTGAATTGGAGAAATAGAGGAATAGTTAAATGGTTAAATGGTTAAATGGTTAAACAGGTAACTGGAGAAATGGGTGCTTATTTGGCTGTGGTCCCTTTTTCTTTCTGTTTTTTCAGATACTTTATATAACCATTGATCATTCGGATTGTGGTTTTAATCTCGTTAACTTCCTTATTTCCTGTCTCCTGGTCAACATACGAACATTCAACAGCCACCAGCAAATGGTCTATCAATTCATACAGAGAGCCTCTCGATTGTCTACAAAATTGGATATTTTCCTGAAAATGATAACGGCCATACCCTTCGGCAATGCATGCAGCCGCAGATCTTGACGCCCGAATTAGCTGATCCGTAAGTCTGAACTTTTCAACTGCCGGGAATTTGTAACATAATTCCCAAATCCGTTTTCTTATTGAACAGCACCTTTGCCAAACATCAAGATCCCGAAAGTCATCATATTCCCTCATACCACGCCCTTCTCGATTCTCCACTCTCTATTCTCTATCCCCTACTCCCCATCCCCCACTCCAACCTATCATATCGGTCGAATCGAAGGGGATGGGATAGAAACGGATCATCTTGAAATTCTTTAACCAAATCATATCGCTTCTGGTTCATTTGGCGATAGTATTCTATTGATCTGCCTGGTTGCGTCATTCCTTTTACAAGTCCTAAATAGGACAAGGCTGAAGCTTCGTAATATTCAAACGCTCTTAAGATCAGTTGTGCCCGTTGCCTTTGATTATCGGTCGTCGCGTCCCGAACGGCAGCTTCCAGCAGTTTTCGGCTCGTTTCAATGTCCTCAAAAGTGACAAGGTCGAGATATCCTGGTTTGGTAAAACGTAAATATTGCCCTCCCCGGGAAAACCACTCGCCCGTCGGCACCCTCCGGGTCCAGAAATCCTCCCAGAGCTGATAATATTTCGAAAGGTGGACTGCCGACCGTTTTCCCACAGCAAGCGTATACCACTCATCCAGAAGGACATCGACGTCAAGATAGGGATTCCACCACAGTTTCAGTGTGATGTAGTACTTTGGTCCCTCGCCCCAGTTCGGATAGGCCTCCGCATACATGGCGCGGACCCCATTTTCATGCGCGTACCGGAAATTTTCAGCCATTTGATGAAAATATACCCGGGGCAGCATATACGGGGTGCCGTACAGATACTCGTACCATCCGATATTTTCGGCCTTTTGGGCCCACAGTTCAGAGATCTTTTTACCGGTTGCTTCTTGTCCGGCATCAACCCATTTCATTCGGTCATAGGTCACAAAGGGTATAATTCGTGGATGCAATTTAGTGTTGGCCGGCGGTTGGGCAACCTGACTGTAGGCCAGACACCCGAACCATTTATCCGGGTACTTCTCGAGAACCTCCGCCGCTACCGCATTGGCCCACCCGTAATACAAATCCGATCGATCGAGCGATCCAAAATAATTTTTTTCACCGGTAATTTTTTCCAGGCACTGATTGCATTCACAATGGCCACCGGAATCATTGACCCCAAGAGAATACGATGACACCTGGGGATTTGCCTTAAAAAACTCGCAGATAGTGTTTACGGCTTCATCGACAATTCCAGGCGCTGAAAAACAGGGCTGCCAGCGACTCTTCACGGCGTTTGAAGCAGGTAGATAGCGCTCGCCGCTTATCCATGGAAGTCCTTTAAGAAAAAATCGTCTCCCCTTTTTAAACGGGATATGTTTTCGAAGCGGAAAAAATTCGGGATGGGTTTGGGTGTATTTTTCAGGCGGAAACAATCTATATAAATTATGATGAAATTGAACGGTTCCATGCATCCGGTTGCGATGCGCCCAAATAGCAATCGAGTTATCCAACTGTCCGCCCCACAATTCAGGTGAACTGAATTGCCGCGAAAAAAAAGCCGGATCACCATAAACTTCCGTTTTTGGGATATCAATTGTTGTTACCTCGGGAACAAAATCACCTTTCGGCCCGGGAAACAGCCACCGGATTCCTATGTACCTTTCGAGAAATTCGTAAACCCCGAATACAACGCCCCATTCTGTTTTGCCGGAAATAAGAATCGTTGTATTGTCAGGGAAGGAAATGCGATATTCATCCTGATATAATGATCCCTGCTTATGAACCGGCCCTTCTGCATCATTTTGGCATTGAAGTATAATACTTACCGCTTCCCTGTCTGGTGCTGGATCGCCGGGGTCTTCGATTGAAATTAAAGCACCACTTGTTTTTCGGATGTATGTTTGAAGTT
>ENA-ORCT01000992-ORCT01000992.1-marine-metagenome-genome-assembly--contig:-NODE-992-length-11806-cov-3.634410_pt1 | contig 11806 bp, 10 predicted proteins | sample MGYA00248632_ERZ508511 | MGnify/ENA primary metagenome ERZ508511 (study PRJEB26182, sample SAMN06268839) | marine metagenome | isolation source: Tt an P1-techrep anaerobic enrichment on pine from sediment...
GATCTCTTACCGTCGATATTCGAGGGCTCAGTATACGCTTTCCACATCTTTTGGCACAAGGTCGTACCTGAACCCCCTGTCCCTACTGCAACCCCACCCAATAAAAATCATTTTCGTGGTTGATATCCCCAGGCTTCTGTGAATTATTTGATATTACAGGTGCCAACTTCCGGATCTTTTCCGGCGGCCAGCGAGATCTTCATCGCCCCCTGCCGGCACGGCCTGGTGCACGGCTGCACCCCGGTTATCGTCGAAAGGCATCATCTTGCCGATCGTATTATCGGTGAGGTGTTGTCCTCCCCCCCCGACAAGAAATGTTACCGGCAGCGGGCAACCGCATAACTCCACACCAGGGAGAACCTCATGTCGACCAAAGCACTTTCCCGCAAGATCGCCCGACTTCTGGCCCAGGCCGATATAAAAATCAACGGCGGCCGCCCCTGGGACATTCACGTGAACAACAGAGACTTCTATGCTGCGGTCCTTACCCACGGTTCGTTGGGGCTAGGCGAATCGTATATGGCCGGCTGGTGGGAGTGCCAGAAGCTCGATGAGTTCTTCTTTCGCGTTCTGCGAGCCGGCCTCGACGAACAGGGCAGGTCCTGGACCTGGCTGTACGACATCATCAAGGCCCGGCTCTGCAACCTGCAGAAACCGTCCCGAGCCTTTACCATAGGCCGTCATCATTACGATATCGGCAACGAACTTTATCAACACATGCTCGATCGCCACATGATTTACAGCTGCGGCTACTGGGAACAGGCCGAGACTCTCGACCAGGCCCAGGCAGCCAAGCTCGACCTGGTCTGCCGCAAGCTGCAGCTGCAACCGGGCATGCGCCTGCTCGACATTGGCTGTGGCTGGGGAGGCACCGCCCGCTTCGCCGCCCAACGCTACGGTGTCGAGGTGGTCGGCGTCACCGTTTCCGCCTGTCAGGCCGAATTTGGCCGCCAGCTGTGCCGCGGCCTGCCGGTAGAAATTCGCCTGCAGGACTATCGCGAACTGAACGAAACCTTTGATCGCATCGTCTCAATCGGCATGTTCGAACACGTCGGTTACAAAAACTACGCAACTTACATGAAAGTGGCCCGCCGCTGCCTGAAGAACGACGGCCTCTTTCTGCTGCACACTATAGGCAGCAACCGCTCCCGGACCCGCACCGACCCCTGGATCGCCCGCTACATTTTCCCCAATTCGATGGTGCCCTCGGCCCGACAGATCAGCGCCGCCCTGGAAGGGCTTTTCGTCCTCGAAGACTGGCATAACTTCGGTTCCGACTACGACCGGACCCTGCTGCAGTGGTTCGACAACTTTCACCGTGCCTGGAATGAGTTGCGGGAGCAATACGACGTACGCTTCTACCGCATGTGGAAATACTATCTGCTCGCCTCCGCCGGGGCTTTCCGCGCCCGCAGCAATCAGCTCTGGCAGGTGCTGCTGTCGCCCACAGGGCTGCTTGGCGGGCATCGGCCGTACCGGCACCGTTCGGCCGTCGGAAGCTGAGCAAACCCTTCCGCAAAAACAAACAAAGCCCCCCGGCGAGACCGCCGGGGGGCTTTTGTGTTGCTTTGTACAATTCAGTCAGCAAAGGCGCTTACATCATGCCTCCCATGCCTCCCATGCCGCCCATGCCACCGGGCATACCTCCAGGCATACCGCCCATGGGCTCTTCGGCTTTGGGCAGGTCGGCTACGCAGGCTTCGGTGGTCAACATCAGGCCGGCCACGGAAGAAGCGTTCTGCAGGGCGCTGCGCACAACCTTGGTCGGGTCGATGATGCCGGCCTCGATCATGTTGCAGTATTCGTCGCTGGCGGCGTTGAAGCCGAAGGCGTCTTTCTCGCCGGCGACCTTGTTGACGACAATGGAGCCTTCCATGCCGGCGTTGGCGGAAATCTGCCGCAGGGGCTCTTCGAGGGCGCGCTTGACGATGTTCAGGCCGAACTTCTGCTCGCCTTCCAGCTCCAGCCCTTCCAGAGCGGCGATGCAACGGATCAGAGCTACGCCGCCACCGGGGACGATGCCTTCCTCAACAGCAGCGCGGGTAGCGTGCAGGGCGTCTTCGACGCGGGCCTTCTTCTCTTTCATTTCGGTTTCGGTAGCTGCACCGACCTTGACCACGGCAACGCCGCCGACCAGCTTGGCAAGGCGCTCCTGAAGCTTTTCCTTGTCGTAGTCGCTGGAGGTCTCTTCGATCTGGGCGCGGATCTGGGCTACGCGACCATTGATAGCTTCTTCGGCACCGGCACCGTCAATGATGGTGGTGTTTTCCTTGTCGATAACGATGCGCTTGGCATGACCGAGCTGGTCGAGGGAGGCGCTTTCGAGCTTGAGGCCGACTTCCTCGGCGATCACGGTACCGCCGGTCAGGATGGCGATGTCTTCGAGCATGGCTTTGCGGCGATCACCGAAGCCGGGGGCCTTGACGGCAGAAACGTTCAGGGTGCCGCGCAGCTTGTTGACCACCAGGGTGGCCAGGGCTTCGCCTTCGATGTCCTCGGCGATGATCAGCAGCGGACGGCCCTGCTTGGCGACGGCTTCGAGGATGTTGACCATGTCGCGCATGTTGCTGATCTTCTTGTCGTGGATCAGGATCAGGGCGTCTTCCATGACCGCTTCCATGCGCTCGGGATCGGTCACGAAGTAGGGGGACAGGTAGCCGCGGTCGAACTGCATGCCTTCCACGGTTTCCAGAGTGGTCTCCATGGCCTTGGCTTCTTCGACGGTGATGACGCCTTCCTTGCCGACCTTTTCCATGGCTTCGGCGATGATGTTACCGATGGTGGCATCGCTGTTGGCGGAGATGGTGCCGACCTGGGCGATTTCTTTGTGATCCTTGATGGGCTTGGACAGTTCCTGCAGGTTGGCAACGGCCGCTTCGACAGCCTTGTCGATGCCGCGCTTGATTTCCATGGGATTGTGACCGGCGGTCACCAGCTTGACGCCCTCGCAGTAGATGGCCTGGGCCAGCACGGTAGCGGTAGTGGTACCGTCACCGGCCACGTCGGAGGTCTTGGAAGCAACTTCCTTTACCAGCTGAGCGCCCATGTTTTCGAACTTGCCTTCCAGTTCGATTTCCTTGGCGACGGATACGCCGTCCTTGGTGATCAGGGGGGCACCGAAGGACTTTTCGATAACGACGTTGCGGCCCTTGGGACCGAGAGTTACCTTGACCGCGTTGGCCAGCTGGTTGACGCCGTCGAGGATGTGGCTACGGGCATCCTGCCCGAATTTGATTTCCTTAGCGGACATATCTCTTTATCTCCTTTTAAATTCTTGGGAATGAATGAAGAAGCTTATTCGAGCACGCCGAGAATATCATCTTCGCGCATGATCTGGTATTCGATGCCGTCGATCTTGATCTCGCTGCCGGCATACTTGCCGAACAACACCCGGTCGCCGACCTTGAGGTCCATGGGCAGCACGGTGCCGTCTTCGGTTACCTTGCCTTTACCAACCGCCTTGACGATGCCCTGCTGGGGCTTTTCCTTAGCGGAATCGGGGATGATGATGCCGCCGGCGGTGGTGGTCTCCTCTTCTACCCTTTCGACGATGATGCGATCACGCAACGGTCTGATGTTCATGTGAAACTCCTTTCGCTGATTTAATAATGTCACTAAAAAGTGGCGTCGGGCATTGCCCGCGCGCGTTTTTCAGCCAATAATGATGCATTTGCAACACTTGCTTGGATGGCTAAGCAAAAATTTCGGCCTACAAGGCTTGGTGTATTTTCAGAAGCGCAGGCATACATCGGTATGTCGAGGTCCTGAAAAAACGCCGTAACGCCGTAGGGCGGCCTTTTTGCGACGCCACCCAAAAATAAAAAAAGCTCAGTTACAAACCAAGCCGTTTTCCCTACCGCCCATTAGCACTCAGATAACCGGAGTGCTAACAGCAGAGCTAAATATAATCAGCAGGCTTTTAATGTCAAGGTTTTTCTGGGGATTTTTTTGCTGAAATGTATACAAAAATTGCGCTGGGATTTTCTTGACAGACCGCAAAAAGATATGATACTTACCCGATCAATAGACAAGTTGAACGGTCTCCTGCAACTGGCGCTGAGGTGGATTACCACCGGGGAGCAGGACCACAGACCACGACAGCCGTACGCCTGGGCACCCTTATTAGAAAAAAGAGGGACCAGGCGTTTTCTATTTAAAGACATAAATTAAGTTCAAGCGTTTTCATATTTTTCGAATAAGAGGAGCCCATTGTCATGAGTAAAAAACTCTACATTCCCGGACCAGTTCAGATCAGTCCCGACGTCATGGAAGCCATGACCGCACCGATGATCGGCCACCGCATGAAAGAATACGCGGAGCTGCACGCCGAAGTCACCAGCGGCCTGAAGCAACTGCTGAACGCCCCCGGCCCGGTGTTCCTCGCCACCTCCAGCGCCTTCGGCGTCATGGAAGGTGCGGTGCGCAACCTGGTACAGAAGCGCTGCGCCTGCTTCGCCAACGGCGCCTTCAGCACCAAATGGCACAACGTCACCGAACGCTGCGGCATCGAAGCCGACCTCTTCAGCGTCGACTGGGGCCAGCCAATCACTGCAGAGCTGGTTGACGAGGTACTTTCCAGCGGCAAATACGACGCCATGACCATGGTTCACAACGAAACCAGCACCGGCGTCATGTCGCCCCTGGAGGAGATCGCCGAGGTGATGCGCAAATACCCCGAGGTATCCTTCATCGTCGACACCGTCTCCTCCATGACCGCGGTACCCATCGACGTCACCGCCCTCTGCATCGACGTCTGCCTGGCCGGGGTACAGAAAGCCTTCGGCCTGCCGCCGGGCCTGGCGGTTTTCGCCGTCAGCCCCCGGGCCCTGGACAAGGCGCGCACCACCCCCAACCGCGGCTACTACTTCGACTTCATCGAATTCGAAAAGAACGATGCGAAGAACAACACCCCCAGCACCCCCTGCATCAGCATCATCTACGCCATGCGCCACCAGCTGCAGAAGATGTTCGCCGAGGGCCTGGAGAACCGCTATGCCCGCCACCGCCGCATGGCCCAGGCCGCCCGCGACTGGATCATCGCCCAGGGCTTCGGCCTGTTTGCCGCCGATTCCTGCGCTTCCATGACCCTGACCGCAGGCACCAACGACGGCCGCACCGATCTGGAGCAGCTCAAAAAGCTTGCCGGGGAATGCGGTTACGCCATGGATAACGGCTACGGCAAAATCAAGAACCAGACCTTCCGCATCCCCCACATGGCCGACTTCACCATGGCCGACCTCGAAGAGTTTTTCAATGTGCTGGAAGAGCTACTGCCCCAGGTCCGCACAGCCTGAGCAACAGGCGCCAGCCTTTTACCACCAAAGCAAGACCAAAAAAGCTCCCGCAAGGGGGCTTTTTTGGTTTCGGGCTGCGCCACCTGCAACATTCTTTCACCCGACCCTCAACAGGAAAGGCTCCCCGAAGAGAGCCTTTCCTGTTGAAAATCCATTTGTTCAGCTTGAAGCCTGAAGGGACCCGGAACTTACCCCTTGCGCACCCGCTCCGTCTCTCCCGTTTTGTCACTATCGTAGCCGGGCAGCCCGGCCAGCAGTTTGCGATAGGAAGGGGAACGCACCACTTCGACAAGGGCACGAATTCGGGGGTCCTCCAGGAACGATCGGGGAATGCACAGATCGTAAGCCTCCTGGCTGACGGCGAGAAAATCGACCCCTTCTTCTTCACAGACCAGGCGCACCGAGACTCCGGCTTGGGCAAAGCCGTTGCGAATGGTCTGCACCACCCCCCGATGGTCCCTGGCGACATGAGCCGGGGAAATGCGTCCCTCGGAAAGTTCATCGAGAAGTTTGCGCGCCCCCGAGCCGGGCTCCCGGCCGATCCAGCACAACTCGGAGCGCAGAATGTCGTTGACACTGCTGGCCGCCAGGTCCGGAGCCAGCGCCAGCCCTTCCTCCCAGTCGGTAATACGAAGCAGGTCGAAATCCTGGCCGAGAATTTCCTCTGCTGCAGTCCGGTTGCCTTCTGCATTGTCGGCGCTGGCCAGATGCAGACCGGCTGCATGAACGAGGCCCGCGGCAAGAAGCTCCAACGCAGCGCGGCTGCCCCGTTGCAGAGCCAACATGCGAAAGGGTGTCTGCCGGGCATATTCGCCGGCCAGAAGGCCGACCGCCGGATCGCAGCAGGCCACCAGCAGAGTGCGCATCGGATCGGCGTAGGCATGATCATGACATTGTCCGTCGCGCCATACCCCGTCGTGGGGGACCACGCCGAGTGGGCTGGCCTCCACCGGATAGAGCAGCTGACGACAGCCGACCAGGGCCCGCCAGTAGCGGCAGGGCTGCTGGGGAGGCGGCCAGGCCCATTCGGCACTTTCTCTGCCTGCAAGGCTGAACAAGTCTTCCACCCGCCTACCAAAGGCCGCCGCCAGGGCCAGGGCCGCAGCGGTCGAAGGAACCAGCCGCCCCGCTTCGATGGCGCTGATTCCGGTGCGCGAAAGGCCGGCGCGATCAGCCAGTTCCTGCTGTGACCAGCCACGCTCTTCCCGCGCCTTACGAACAATATTCTGTAAAATTAAATTTTCTTTTGACATGATAATAACATTATGACAGTATCGTGACTATTCCGTTTCAGTTAGTGGCAGCCGTCATACCCTCTTCCCTTGTTCAGAAAGGAATCTGTGCATGCGCTCGCTGCTCATTGCCCTATTGATGTCTTTTTTCATTGTCTCCCCCGCCCTCGCAACGGAGGTTCGTCTCTCGGTAGCGCTGGGCCTGAGAGACGCCTTCAAGGAACTGGTGGCCGGTTATGAGCAGAAAAACCCGGACGCCACCCTGCTACCCAACTTCGCCTCCTCAGGGGCCCTTGCCAAACAGATCGCTCAAGGTGCGCCGGCCGACCTTTACGTTTCCGCCAACCCCCAGTGGATGAACTATCTGGTCGAAAAGCAGTTCATTCCCGCCAATAAGGTACTCATCTTCGCTTACAATTCCCTGGTTTTCGTCGGCCGACAGAATCCCGCCATTACCTCCCTGGAGGATATCACCAGGCTCCAGCGTATCGCCATCGGCAGCCCCACAAGCGTTCCGGCCGGCCAATATGCGGAACAGGCCCTGCGGGCTGCAGGACTCCACGAAAAGGTGCGAAACAAACTGATTCTGGCCAAGGACGTGCGCCAGGCACTCATCTATGCCGACCAGGGTGAAGCCGACGGTGCTTTCGTCTACAAGACCGATGCTCTGCTCGCCAATGAAGCGGTCATCCTGCTGTCAGTGCCTCAGTCACTCTACAACAAAGTCACCTTTCTCGTAGCCCCGACCGCCACGGGACTCCTTAGCCCGCCGGCTCTGGATTTTTTTGATTTCCTCCAAACCGACGAGGCCCGTGTAATTCTTAAAAAATATGGCTTCGTCATTCCCTGAAGCCTTTCTGGGCATTATGCCAATGATCGATTTCTTCCGGGCACCCTATCAGAGATCCTCCACAGATACGATTGTAACGATATGACAGTATCGTGCCTACGTCAAGGGGCCACCAGCACAGACAACGGCTTTTGGGGGGACAACGTCAACCATAGCAACATCTAGCCTTTTCAGAAAGGAACTATCCATGCGCTCGCTGCTGACTGCTCTAATACTGTCCCTTTTCCTGATTTCCTCCGCCGCCTCTTCCGAAGTCCGGCTCTCGGTGGCAGCAAGCATGACCGACGCCTTCAAGGAACTGGTCGCTGATTACAAGCAAAGAGTTCCGGAGATTACCCTGCTGGCCAACTTTGCCTCCTCGGGGGCCCTCGCCAAGCAGATCGCCCAGGGCGCTCCGGCCGACATCTACATCTCCGCCAACCCCAAGTGGATGAATTATCTGGTGCAACAGCGGTTCATCCCTGCCGACCAGGTAAGCACCTTCGCTCACAACTCCCTGGTTTTCATCGGCGGCGAAGATGCGCCCGTCAAGAAACTCGACGACATCACTCAACTGAAGCGCATCGCCATCGGCAGCCCCAAGAGCGTACCGGCCGGCCAATATGCGGAACAGGCCCTGCGGGCTGCGGGACTCTATGAAAAGCTGCAGGACAAACTGATTCTGGCCAAGGACGTGCGCCAGGCGCTAATGTACGCCGATCGCGGTGAAACCGACGGCGCCTTCGTCTACAGAACCGATGCTCTGCTGGCCCGGGATGCGGTCATTCTTCTGGAAGTGCCCCAGTCCCTCTACCAAGAAGTAACCTACCCCATCGCCGCCACCAAGGAAGGACTCGCCAACTCTCAGGCACTCGCCTTCCTCGACTTTCTGAAAACCGAACAGGCCAGCGCGATTCTGAAAAAATATGGCTTTGTGGTTCACTGACCCTTATTAATCGAAGACCCGAAACAGTATTACGATGATCGATTTTTCCCCCACCGACTACGAGGCCATGGCCCTTTCCGCCAGGGTGGCTTTTTCGGCCACCCTGGCCTCCATCCCTTTCGGCTTTGCCGCCGCCTATCTGCTGGTGTTCGTTCGTCTGCCGGGAAAGGCGCTGCTCAACGGCCTGATCAGTCTGCCCCTGGTGCTGCCGCCGGTTGTGGTCGGTTACCTGCTGTTGTTGTCCCTGGGCAGCCACAGCTGGCTCGGCGGGCTGCTCTCCGAAATGGGTATTCGCATCATCTTCACCTGGAAGGCAGCAGTAATCGCCTCGATGGTGGTCGGCTTCCCCCTGCTGGTGCGCTCGATCTGCATCGGCATGGAGGAGATCGACAAACGGCTCATCCAGGCCTCCCGCACCCTCGGCGCCCGCTGGTACGACACCCTGCTCACGGTGATCCTGCCCCTCTCCGGACGGGCGATCATAGCCGGCGCCACCCTTATGTTCGCCCGCAGCCTCGGCGAATTCGGAGCGACCATCGTACTGGCCGGCAACATTCCCGGCGTAACCCAGACCATTCCTCTGGCAATCTTCGATTACACCAGCACCCCGGGCGGCGATCGCATGGCTCTCGGGCTGTGCCTGGTCTCCATCGTCCTGGCACTGAGCGTATTGCTTTTCAACGAAGGTTTAATCAAACGCTTTCGACGGAGCAACCGGCCATGAACCTTGAAGTCTGTCTCGAAAAACGCCTCGGTGATTTTTCTTTCGCTTCGGAATTTTCCCTGCAGTGCCGCCGCGTTGGGGTGTTCGGCCCTTCAGGGAGCGGCAAATCGACCCTGATGCACATGCTCGCCGGCCTGCTCAGACCGGACCGCGGCCATATCCGCCTCGACGGCGAAACCCTGTTCGACGCTGCCTCGGGAGTGCATCGCTCCTCGCAACGACGCCGCATCGGCGTGGTCTTTCAGCACGCCCACCTTTTTCCCCACTTGGGGGTACGGCGAAACCTGCTCTACGGTTACAAGCGCCTGCCGCGATCCGAGCGCAAGATCGACCCCGAAACCCTTGTCGACGTTCTCAACCTCGGGTCCCTGCTCGATCGGCGGGTCACCACCCTCTCCGGCGGAGAACGCCAGCGGGTGGCCCTCGGCCGCACGGTCCTTTCCTGTCCGCGGCTGATCCTCATGGACGAACCTCTAAACGGTCTGGACGAAGGCCTCAAGTACCAGATCATCCCCTACCTGAAAAAGGTCTTTGCCGAATTCGACATCCCCCTGCTATTCATCAGCCATTCCCTCAACGAAATGCGCCTGATGACCGACCAGGTCCTGGAACTGGCCAACGGCCGACTCCACGCCCAGAGCTGCGCCCACGATCTGGCCCTGCGTCGCATGGGCAATAACGCGACGGGCTACGCCAACATGTTCGAGCTGCGCGACCCGCGCCCCCGCAACGGACTCTTTGGCTATCGCTGGGGAGAACAGGAATTGCTGTTGACCGCCGAAGGGGACGGGCTGTACGAACTCTCTTCCCGGGAAATCACCCTGTTCAAGCGTCATCCGGAGGCGATCAGCGCCCGCAATCTGCTGCATTGCCGCGTGATGAATCTTCGTAAAGCCGGCAACCGGCTTGCGGTAGAGCTCGACTGCGGTGGCCGGCAGCTGGTCTCGCAGGTGGTCGAGGACGCTGCACAAGACCTCGGCTTGGAACCAGGAGTGGAAGTCTTCGCCGCAATTAAAGCATCCGGATTCCGTAAGCTCTACTGAACCCACCTCCAACCCTTTTTTGCCAACTTACTCCCATTCCGGCTGACGGTTTTTGTCAGCCCTGTTCTCCATAAAACTTTTACGCTTTCCCCGAGCAACTACTCCCCCCTTTTTCTGCCCAGGCCACCGACACAACAATCTCAATCATTTCTGCAACTTGCTTGAAAAAGCAAGACCGGGCACAGGCCTTGCTCTATGTAGGACGAAAGCAAACCCCAATATAGAGGCCCACCATGAAAACCATTATAAGTCTGCAACTTAAAAGCCTGCCTATCCTCTTCATCGGTCTATTGATTTACCCCGCCCTGTCGTTTGGTCAAGTCGTTCAGCTCGCCTGGGACCCCAGCCCCAGCAGCGACGTGGCTGGCTACAAGATCTACTATAAGGCTGCCTCCAGCGAGTTGCCTCTGGATGGCGTCGAAGCTCTTGAAGGGCCTTCCCCCATCGACGTGGGCAACGTCACCTCCTTTACCCTGAGCGAACTTCCGGAAGGCTCGGTCTACCACTTCTGCGCCAGTGCCTACGACAGTGCGGGCAACGAAAGCGTTCTATCCAATATGGTCACCAGCGATTGGCTACCCGCCACCCTGGCGCCGACCATGAACGAAACCGTTGGCACCTCAACCGTCTTGGTCTGGAGTACGCCTCCAGCGGATCTCGCGCTGAGTTTCACCCTTCGATATGGCACAGACCCCAACCTTGAGACCAATACCTATGATGGCAGATGGTTTTCAAAATGGCTTCGTCGAAAACTTAAAAGAGATTCGGGGTTCATGGTGACCCGGACAATCAACGACCTGTCGGACACCGCCTATACGTTGAGCGACCTCTTTTCCGGGACTACCTATTACTGGCAAGTCATTGCCACGGATGACAGTGGGCAGCAATATACTAGCGTCATCAGCTCCTTCATTGCCGAATAGAAGGCTATTTGTTGGATATATAGAAGTAACGAAGTCTGCCAGAAAACAAAAAGGCCTCAGCTCTTTCGAGCTGAGGCCTTACCATTTAAGTGGCGCGCCGGGGAAGATTCGAACTCCCGACCTTCTGATCCGTAGAAAGCACAAATAGTGCTTTATTATCGCACAGAAGCACACAAAACACGTCTCATTTTACCCCAAATACTTGTTATTCTTCTGTTCCTGAGTTTTTCTGATTCTGGCCCCCCACGGTAAAGCACATTCCCGCACATTACAAAACATCCTTCATGGGGGGCCCCAGAGGGGGCCCCAGATTTTCAGAGGGGGGCCCCAGCCCCTTCAGGCAACCTAAAAACAAGTAGATACAATTTTTCTCAAAATGCATCCAGCCATAAATTCTTCAAACACACCAAGTGCCAAGCGAAGCAAATAAGGTGTTTCAGCCTGCTTGGATTTTGGTTACTTTCAATTCTCCCACCTTTACAACCACCTCAAAGCCCAAAAACCTTTTCAAATATCTTGTCCTTGACCTTCGCAGCTTAACTTTACTACATTGGCCTTGTCTTACCTTTGTCCTTCAAGAAAAAATTAGCTTGAAACGACCCAAACCAATCCTCAATCAAATGCCTTGAGCCAAAAGCAATTCTACTGGCGGCTCCTTTAAAGGCACGGCCATCACTGTCTCGCTGTTTAAAATTGTCGGGCCTTTTCAGCTCGCAAAAGCCTATTTCTGCCATTAAGAGGTTTCGATGACAAAACTCCCCCCTAAGAAGCAATATAAATTTAAGAGTGCGCTTAAGAGATCGCGACTTACTGAC
>ENA-ORCT01000993-ORCT01000993.1-marine-metagenome-genome-assembly--contig:-NODE-993-length-11803-cov-3.813491_pt1 | contig 11803 bp, 11 predicted proteins | sample MGYA00248632_ERZ508511 | MGnify/ENA primary metagenome ERZ508511 (study PRJEB26182, sample SAMN06268839) | marine metagenome | isolation source: Tt an P1-techrep anaerobic enrichment on pine from sediment...
GGGTGGAGTTGTCCTGCTGCGCAACCGTTCCCGAATGAGTCACGCTTTTACAACTTAAAATTGAAAAAAGCCGGGCATTTGTCCGGCTGTTTCTTTTGCTCCTACCTGGACTTCGGCCGCCGAGATGTCTTATATGTATGCTGCGCACAATGTGCTTGAATTTCTGGGCAGAATTAAATTCAGGTACGACCCTGGTCCGGTAAACAACCGACCTCTCACTACAGACAATGGCACAACAGCCTAGAATCTTCTGGTTGAACAGAAACCAGGTTTTTCCCATGTTCCCCCCAACCCAATTGGCCGGCCAGAAAACATATTGGGAAATCGAACAAAAAAGGGCCTGCCGAAGCAGGCCCTTCTTGATTCTGAATTCTGCGCAATCTTAGAAGCGGTAACGCAGACCAGCGCTGTAAACCCAGGGGTTGATTTCCAGATCGGACTTAATAGCGCCACCGGCGATTTCCATATCGGTATCAACATCCAGGTACATGACGTCAACATTGACGAACAGGTTTTCAGCAAGAGCAATGTCAGCACCGACCTTGACAGCCCAACCGAAGCTGTCATCAATGTCCAGGTCCACGCCATCCACCCCATTAAGAGTCAGCTTTTCGTCCCATGCATAAACCCAGTTGACACCGGCGCCTACATAGGGGCTGATCTTGGAGTCCACCATGAAGTGGTACTTGGCATAGAGAGAGGGGGGCAGGATCCACAGAGAGCCAACATTCTTGCCATTGATCTCGATATCGTGCTTGGCCACGGCAGCAACCAGTTCGACACCGATATTCTTGGTCACAAAGTACTCAAGGGTAATACCAGGAGTGATGGCCGGCTCAACGGACAGCCCGGCAACATCCGAATCTTCATCGGGGTCAATGTACAGACCATGAACACCAAAACCCCAGCGCTTGAAATCTTCGGCCGCCATGGCGTTGGACACCATGGAGAAAGCAAATACGATGGCGCACAGCGCGCCAACCAATACTACCAACTTGTTCCGGTTCACTTTTACCTCCTATACTTTCGACTGTCGTTATGACAAATCGAGAAGGCCCCACGCCTCCCCAAATAACATACTTCTTACACGGCCCTCACAGTACGCTAACCGCGCCCTGAGGACAAACACATGGCTCATACCAGCTTTTACGAAGCATTGTCAACCAAAAAGCCGCACATTCAACCGTGTTAACTTTGCCGCCAAATAAGCCAAGCCACTGAGATCTTTGCAATATTCTGAATTAATTTGGCCTATCAAGAAAATGTCAAATCGAAGTCGGCCCAGACGGGGCAATGGTCGGATGGTCGCTCCATGGCGCGAACATCGTAATCGATGCCACTGCACAGACAACAATCCATCATCGAGGCACTGGCCAGAATCAGGTCGATGCGCAAACCGCGTTTCGGATCCCGATCGAAACCACGACTGCGATAATCGAACCAGCTGAAAAGATCGGTCGACTGTGGATAGTACTTGCGATAGGTATCGCTCAGCCCCCAACTGCAAAGATTCTGCAGCCACTGCCGCTCCTCGGGCAGGAAACTGCACTTGCCGCTGCGCAACCAGCGCTTGGCGTTGTCTGCGCCGATACCCACGTCGGCATCTTCCGGAGCCACGTTGTAATCCCCCAGCACCACCAACCGGTCGGCCGGATCGAAACAACGCTGCAGATAATTAGACAGGTCGCTGTAAAAACGCTCCTTGGCAGGAAACTTGTCCGGGTGGCTCCGATTTTCCCCCTGTGGAAAATATCCGTTCACCACCCACAGCCTGCTTCCATCAGCCAGACCGTAAGCAGCAACCAGCAGCCGCCGCTGGTCACCGTCATTGCCGCCAGGAAAGCCCTTGTGCACTTCCAGCGGTTCAATCCGCGACATCAGCGCCACACCGTAATGGCTTTTCTGGCCGTAGTAGGTCACATGGTAGCCGAGGCCCTCTACCGCCTGCAGAGGAAAATCGGCATCCTGCACCTTGGTTTCCTGCAGACCGATGATGTCCGGCTGATGCCGGTCTACAAGCTCCTGCAACTGGTGCTGACGGGCTCGTATGCCGTTAACATTGAAAGATACAATTTTCACTTCAGGCTCCTTCACCCATATCCAAAAGCAGTCGTCAGTGGTCGCGAATGATCTCCAGAAAAGCCGCCCCGTAGCGCTCCAGCTTGCGCCGGCCGACCCCGTTGACTTCCAGCAACGCAGATTCATCCGTCGGCCGGGTACCGGCCATCTCCGCCAGCGTAGCATCGCTGAACACCACGAACGGCGGCACGCCATCCCGCTCCGCCAGCTGCTTGCGCAAGGCACGTAAAGCCGCAAACAGCTCAGGATCGGGCGAAAATTCCGCCGTCCCTTTACGGGCCGGCTTTTTAGAACTGCTTACCCGTATCCGCGGGCGGGCCAGGTTGAGCACCTCTTCTCCGCGCAACAGCGGGCGCGCCGCCGCGTTCAGCTTGAGAATCGAGTAGTTGCCGACATCCTGTTCCAGATAGCCGAGATGGATCAACTGCCGCAACAGGCTGCCCCAGTCCTCCTGGCTCTGCTCGCGGCCAATCCCATAGGTGGACAAACGATCGTGGCCGAGCTTCATAATGCGCTGATTGCGGGCACCGCGCAGCACATCGATAACGTGCCCGGCGCCAAAACGCTGCCCTACCCGATAAACGCAGGACAGCGCCTTGCGGGCATCCTCGGTGGCGTCATACAGTTCGGGAGGATCGAGACAGATATCGCAGTTGCCGCAATCGGCCTCCAGCTGTTCGCCGAAATAGCCGAGCAGCACACGGCGTCGGCAAATCTGGGCTTCGGCAAATGCCGCCATGGCATTGAGCTTGTGCAGGTCGATGCGCTTTTGCCGTTCGTTGCGGCCCTGTTCGATGAGGCCGCGACTGATGGCAATATCACCGTAGCCGAACAGCAACAGCGCCTCGGCCGGCAGCCCATCGCGGCCGGCACGACCGGTTTCCTGGTAGTAGCTTTCGATGTTCTTGGGCAGATCGTAGTGGACCACGAAGCGGACGTTGGACTTGTCGATGCCCATGCCGAAGGCCACCGTCGCCACGACCACCTGCAGATCGTCACGCAAAAAGGCCTCCTGCACCCGCCGGCGCTCTTCATCACGGAGACCGGCGTGATAGGGGGCGGCTGTCAGCCCGGCCTGCTGGAGACGTTGCGCCACCTCTTCGACCCGCTTGCGGCTGAGCGCATAGACGATTCCGGACTGTTGCTGCTGGCGGGCCAGGAAATCCATCAGTTGGCGGGCCGGCTTGCTCTTTTCCACCACCGAGTAACGGATGTTGGGCCGATCGAAGCCGGCAATAAAGCAGGCGGCTTCAGTCAGCCCCAGACGCTGCAGGATGTCGTCGCGGGTCTGGGCATCGGCTGTAGCGGTCAGGGCAATCATCGGTACGCCGGGAAATTCTTGACGCAGCTTGCCGAGTTGGACATATTCGGGACGAAAATCGTGCCCCCACTGAGAGACGCAGTGGGCCTCGTCGATGGCAAACAGGGCGATGGGCAACTGCCGCAAACGTTCCAGAAAACCATCGCTCATCAACCGCTCCGGGGCGACATAGAGCAGGTCGAGCTGGTCGCTGTGAAGCTGGGCCAGAACCTGGCGGGCCTCGGCACTGCGCAGGGAAGAATTGTAGAAGGCCGCACGCACGCCGTTGGCCTGCAGGGCATCGACCTGGTCTTTCATCAGGCTGATCAGCGGCGAGACGACGATGGCCGTACCGGGACGATGCAGGGCGGGAAGCTGGTAGCAGATGGATTTGCCGCCGCCGGTGGGCATCAGCACAAAAGCGCTTTCACCGGCAATCAGGCGGGAGACGATCTGTTGCTGAAACGGGCGGAAGGTTCGATAGCCAAAGACGCTATGCAGGGTATCCAGAGGATCCCGCTTCAAATCCGACATTTCATAACTCTCAAGGGAAAGGCCGCTGTTATCGCGGCCGCCGCTCGACAACCAGCAAGGTCGGCGCGGCCTGGCGATTGGGCGCGGAAAGCTGCAGCACATCCCAATACTCTGACGGCAGTCCGGCGAAGAGCTGCGCTACTTTTTCCGCTTCCGTGGCGCCCCCTGAATGGCCGACATAGCAGACGACCGCCAGACGGCCGCCGGGAGCAAGCAATTCGAGAGCAGCGCGCAAGGCCGAAAGAGTGGAAGGAGATGCAGTAGCGCAAACGGAGTCGCTACCGGGCAGATAGCCGAGGTTCGCCACAATGGCGGCAACCGGTTCGCTCAGATAACTGGCCAGGCGGCTGTGACAATCGTGCACCAGGTATATGCCCGGCTCGGCACAGGGGCCGCCGGGGGCAAGCCTGTCGGGTTGGACGTTCGCCCCCTCCTGCTCCAGGAGCCTGGCCGTCGCTTCGAGGGCCTCATCTTGTACGTCAAAAGCCTGCACCCGCCCCCCGTCGCCCACCTGGCGATATAAAAAACAGGTGTCTTTACCGTTTCCGGCAGTAAGGTCCACCGCAAGAGCGCCTGGTTGCAGCACCTCGGCCAGCAAGGCATGGGCCCAAGGGGCCATGCGTATCAGACTGACTGGAAGAGTCATGAGGGCACCTGTCGAAAAGAGCTACTTGTCGCAACAAGAGGTGTCGTCTTTGCGATAACGAATCACATGGGCAGACTCCATGGTGATCATACCGCCGTCCATCATGCTGTCGATACGGGGCATAATCGCCTGGATCTTTTCCTCGCTGTCGACCACTTCCACTATAATCGGCAGGTCGGCGGAAAACCGCAGCAGCTTGTCGGTATGGGTCACGCTGTGACAACCGAAGCCCATGATCCCCTTTAGAACGGTCACGCCGGCAAACCCTTCCAGCCGAAACATTTCCACCAGCGCTTCGTGCAAGGGTTTCATTTTCCAGCGGTCGCTTTCGCCGATGAAAATGCGCATCAGGACCTGTTGCCCCTCGAGCTTCATAAGCACCTCCCGGTTCAGATTTGCCGCGCCAGAAAAATGCCCAAGCCGGCAAATGCGACGGACAGCAGGACGTTCAATATAATGTTCACCCCTGCGGCGACAATGCTGCCATCTTCCAGCAGGCGCAGGGTTTCGTAGGAGAAGGTCGAAAATGTGGTGAAGCCACCCATGAATCCGGCCGCAATCCCCATCCGCAGGTCGGCCGGCAGCAGAGCGCTGCGCAAACCGCCCTCCATGATCAGCCCGAGAAGCAACGAACCGACGGCATTGACAACCAGAGTGCCGTAAGGCAAACCTTTGCCGATCAGGGCATACACCCAGCCGGAGACCAAAAACCGCGACAGGCACCCCAGGGCACCGAACACTGCGATATAGAGCAGATGCATGGAACCTCCGGCGAACATCGGGCCCGCTAAGCCCAATCGATACCAATCACAGAATTGCCGCCCCGAAGGCGTCTTATTATCTTATGCCCTTCGGGCACTGTCAACGCGCATCTGTGAGAACAATTATAACCGGCCCCCGCGGCCATCGCTCAAAGATATTGCTGTCTTGCGATCGGCTGAAGCGACTCTTTTTGCTTGCAGCGAATAATATGATTTGCTATATGTATTAGCACTCGGCCAACAAGAGTGCTAACAAAATCCAAACACAAATGACTCCGGGGAGGATTCTGCAATGAGCGCCCTCTACCTGCCAGCCGTTACCGACACTCTAGATCTCTATGTCGCCCAGATCAAAAAATTCGACCTGCTCAGCCGCGAGGAAGAATTCCGCCTGGCCTCGGCCTACCGCAACCGGGGCGATCGCCAGGCGGCCCAGCGTCTGATCTGCGCCAATTTGCGCTTTGTGGTCAAGATCGCCCACGAATATCGCGGCTACGGGCTGAAAATTCTCGACCTTATTCAGGAAGGGAACATCGGCATGATGATGGCCCTGCGCAAGTTCGACCCGGAGCGCGGGCTCAAATTCATCACCTATGCCGTATGGTGGATCCGTGCCTATATCAATAACTTTGTCATGAAGAACTGGTCGCTGGTCAAAATCGGCACCACCCAGGCCCAGAAAAAACTCTTTTTCAAGCTCAGCCAGACCCGCCGGGCCCTGCGTCGCCTGACCGGCCGCGAGGACCCTCAGGACATCGCCAGTGAACTGGCAGTGCGTGACGATGAAGTAGAAGAAATGGCACTGCGCATGGCCGCCCGTGACGCCTCTCTCGACCTTGAGCTGACTGAAGGCAGTGATTACACGCTGCTCGACTCCCTGGCCGACGAACGGGACAGCCAGGAGCAACTGTTGCTGGAACACGAAGAGGCCCGGCTCCTTTCGACCCGCGTCGAAGACGCCTTGACGGTACTCAACGAGCGGGAGCGTCATATCGTTCAGGCCCGCATTCTGAGCGATACGCCCCAGACCCTGCAGGAGTTGGCCGATCATTACGGCATCAGTCGCGAACGGGTTCGCCAGATCGAAAAAAACTCACTGCAGAAGCTCAAAGGCCAGCTCGTTCCCGCCAGCACTTGAAAAGTGACTCGCCGCTGCATCGCAAAGCTGTTTGATTGACAAACAGCGGCAAATCCCTTAACGTGTGCCGCAGCTTTTTCTCTTTCTTCGGTGAGGTTCGGACATAATGAAACTGGCATTGGTGTGCGCTCTACTTTCCCCGTTCATGCTGGCCGCCTGCATGGGCCCCGGCACTTCCCAGCCCAAAACGGCACAGGACTACTACCTTGAGGGAAAAGCCGAATACGATGAGGGCGACTATATGGACGCCGTCACTGCCCTGGAAAAGGCACGCGAGATCTACGAAACTGCAGAGATCAACACCAAGGCTGAACTTTTGCTGGCCGACACCCATTATGCCGCCGAGGACTACCCTGAAGCGGCCAGCGCCTACGAAGACTTCCTCAAACAACATCCGGGCCATCCCGATTCAGCTCGGGTACTCAGCCGCCTCGGCATGTGCTATTTCAACCAGATCCTCGCCATCGACCGCGACCAGACCGCAACCCGCAACTGCATCGTCACCTTTGAAAGCCTGCAACGGCTCTATCCCGATGACATTCGGGCCAAGGAAGCCCCGGCGATCATCCGCTACTGCCGTGAGCAGCTGGCTGAACACGAACTCTACGTCGGTCGTTTTTATCTCAAAACCGGCGAACAACGCTCCGCCATTATGCGGTTGAGCGCCATACTCGACAATTTTCCGGATTTTTCCGGCCTTGATCGGGTCAGCTTCTACCTTGGCCGGGCCTACCTGGAAAACGGTCATCCCGTCCTGGCGGTCAAAACCCTGGAAAAGCTGCTGAACGATTATCCCGACAGCAAGTTTTCCGCCAAGGCCGATAAACTGTTGCGCAAGGAACTCTGAACTCTGGCGCCAGCCACCAACAGCTGACCCTGGCCGGGTTTTCCCTTGACTGCCGTATACGTCGCTTTATATAGTTCAACATCACCGTAAACAACCCGCCGCAATTCCCGGGCAGTTCACCTGCATCAGACCCGATCGGGCATTTGTATTTATCTGCTGCAAGCCCCTGTTATCTGCTCTGCCAGCCCCGACCTGTTGACAGATCGGCAAAAATGACGGAATGCGGTATCTGCAAAGCAATACGCATTACCAGATCGAGAGGTACCACCATGTCCATCTTAGAAAACCGTATCGGCTGCCCCATCCTGCGTAACCGAGTAAAAACCGTCGACGAAGTCATTCCGCTCTTCAAAGACGGCATGAACCTCGGCTGGTCGGGATTCACCCCGGTTGGCTACCCCAAAGCCATCCCCAAGGCACTAGCCGACCATGTCGAAGCCAACAACCTGCAGGGCAAATTACGCTTTAACCTGCTGGTTGGTGCTTCGGTCGGCACCGAAACGGAAGACCGCTGGGCATCCCTCGACATGATTTCCCGCCGTTGGCCCTACCAGAGCGGCAAGAATATCCAGAAGGGCATCAACAGCGGCCGCATCCGCATGAACGACAAGCATCTGTCGATGTTTGCACAGGACCTTTTGTACGGTTTCTACACCAAGGACCTGGGCGGCAAGCTCGATCTCGGCATCATCGAGGCCTCGGCTATCACCCCCGAGGGCAACATCATTCTGGCCGGATCGGTCGGCATCGCCACCGAGATCATCCAGACCGCGGAAAAGCTGATTATCGAACTCAATACCGCTATTCCTTCCCACGAAGGGCTGCACGATATCGTCATTCCGGACCTGCCACCCAACCGCCAGCCGTTTCTCATCAGCAAAGTCAGCGATCGCATCGGCCAGCCCTGTGTACCCTGCGATCCGGAGAAGGTCGTGGCCATCGTCGAATCCCGCGAGCCCGACAACGGTCGGCCGCTGGGAGCAACCGACGAGATCTCCGAACGCATAGCCGGCCACATCCTCGACTTCTTCAACGCCGAGGTCAAGGCAGGACGCCTGCCGACCAACCTGCTGCCGCTGCAGTCGGGTGTGGGCAATATCGCCAACGCCGTGGTCGGCGGCCTGGTCAACGGCCCGTTCTCCGACCTGACCGTCTACACCGAGGTGCTGCAGGACACCATGCTCGACTTCTTCGACTCGGGCAAGCTGCAGTTCGCCTCGGCCACCTCCCTGTCCCTCTCCGAGGGCGGCTTCAAGCGACTCTACGACAAATGGGAGGAGTACACCGGCAAAATCGTGCTACGGCCCCAGCAGCTGGCCAACAATCCGGAAATCATCCGCCGACTCGGCATCATCGCCATGAACACCCCGGTCGAATTCGACATCTACGCCCACGCCAACTCGACCCTGGTGGGCGGCAGCCGCATGATCAACGGCATCGGCGGTTCCGGTGACTTTTTGCGCAACGCCTTCTTGTCGATCATGCATTCCCCCTCGGTGCGCCCCAGCAAAACCGACCCGACCGGCATCAGCTGCGTGGTACCGATGGTGCCTCACGTCGACCACACCGAACACGACCTTGACGTGCTGGTCACCGAGCAGGGTCTTGCCGACCTGCGCGGCCTCTGCCCCCGCGACCGGGCCCAGGTCGTCATCGACCGCTGCGCCCACCCCGATTACCGGCCGATCCTGCAGGACTACCTCGACCGGGCCAGCGACGAATGCCTGGCCAAGGGCTGCGGCCACGAGCCCCATATGCTCGACAAGGTATTCCGCATGCAACAGCACCTGGCGAGCCACGGCACCATGAAAATCAAGAACTGGGACTGACGAATAACCCGCCAGTCGCAAACAGAGACAAAAAGAAGAGCCCATCCACTTGCGTGGATGGGCTCTTCTTTTTGTTCCCAAACTGTCGAATCAACGGCTACTGCCATTCAAGGTTCGCTCACGCCATCGAATCCCCGAATCCGGCTGCATAGTCCTTGACTGACCATTGCTCGAGGTGCTTATAGACCATAACCTTGCCCTTGAGAAGCTCTTTGTGGCTGCAGACGAATCGCTCCAGCTGCTCTCGTTCGGCGACCAGTTCCACGAACATTGCCAGACGGGCGTTGGCGTGATCGGGATCAATCGCCTCAACGTCCCCCCGACCGGTGAAACCGTACAGAGTACTGTGCGAAGTGGCGTTAAGAATTCCGTCCCGTTTAGCCAGGTCAATGATGTGCTGGGCGAGGGAGCGACGGGGCAAATAGTTCAACCAACCCCTGGCCGGCATGCGATCCTTGCGGGCCAGATAAATGCAGAGATGGCCGATTTCGCTGGTGGCTATAAAACGCTTCGGTGCCATGATCCCCTCCGGTGCGGGAAAGTCCCTCCAGAGCTTCAAGGCTGCTTTTTTAACAGCCTGTTAGAACAGCCTGTCAAACAGGCCGCGACGACCCTCGCGAACATTGCGCAGGGAGGTCTGGTCATCGTGCTCCAGATGATTGCCTTTGGCGATGCCGATACGCTGCGACAGATAGATACCCGAGTGGCCGCTGAACAGGTAGGCGAAGAAACAGGCCATGGCAAAGTAAAGCAGATACTGGGAACCGAACAGTTCAACCCCCATGATGGTGCAGGCCAGGGGGGTGTTAGTAGCGCCGGCAAAAACCGCGATAAAACCGACACCGGCCAGCAGGTCGACGGGCACACCGAGCAGGCCCGCCAAAGCCGCACCCAGTGTTGCGCCGACGAAAAACAGCGGCGTCACCTCGCCCCCCTTGAAGCCGCTGCTCAGGGTAATGGCGGTCAGCAGCAGCTTCCAGAACCAGCTCCAGGAAGTCGCACCTCCGGTAAATGCGTTGACAATCGACACGCCCTCGCCGCTGGCGGTGGTGACGCCGATCCCCAGGTAGTCCCGGGTGCCCAGCAACCAACTGATCCCCAGCACCAGGGCGGCACCGATCACCGGCCTCAGCCAATAGGTGGCCACGAATCGCTTGAAAAGTTTTTGAAAGGAGTGGGTCAGCTCGGCAAAAAGGAACCCCGCCAGCCCGAAAGCCACCGAAGCGAGAATGATTTTGGCCGAAAGCAGCGGGTCGATGCGAAACACGGGCAGCGAGATCTTAATGGCCGCCCCGCTGATGTGATAGTGGGTGTGGCCGATCCCCCAAGCCGTACAGAAAAAGTCTCCCATGACACTCGCCAGCAGGCAGGGGATCAACGCGTTGTAGCGCATGCTGCCCAGGGCCAGCACCTCCAGGGCGAAGACCGCCCCGGTCAGCGGAGTGCCGAATACCGCACCGAATCCGGCCGCAACGCCGGCCGTCAGCAGAATTCGGGTATCGTCTTCATTGAGCTTGAAAAAACCGGTAAACACCTGGGCAATGCTGCCGCCCATCTGCACCGCGGTCCCTTCCCGACCGGCCGAACCGCCGAACAGATGAGTCACCACGGTACCCAGCAGCACCAGCGGGGTCATGCGCTTCGGAATGCCGCCGCCCGGTTCATGGATCTGCTCCATAACCAGGTTGTTGCCCCCTTCGGCATTCTTGCCGAAACGCTTATAAGCGGTGACGATGGCGATACCGGCCAGAGGTAGGAAAAAGACCAGCCAGGGATGTTCCCAGCGCAGCACCGTCGCCTCATGCAGCATCCACAAAAAAAGGGCCACGGCCGATCCGACCAGGGCGGACATGGGCAAAACCAGAAAAAACCAGCGCAGGACATATTTGCCCAGCGAAAAATGCTCCTTGAAATCCCAACGTATCGGCATAATGAATCGCTGCTCCGATGCAATAAACTAACAACCGTCCTGACTCCCTCCGCTCAGGAGGCAATCATGTCTTTCCTGCCGAAGAAGCCTGACCCTGACCAAATTGAAAACAGGCCATTTCATGAAAGACGTTCCTAACCTACCTCACGGTCCAGATTATTGGCAAGGCCAAACAACCCAGCTTTACCTTCACAGTCCTATTATGCTGCACCAAAAAACCGTACTCATTCCAGAACCAAACAAGCTTTTTGATTTTTCCACTCATCTAGATAAAAATTACGGTTTTGAAATCTGGCGCAGCATCCAATATGTCAGGGATACTGAAATAAAGGCGGGGCCTTACCGTTTGGTGATGCCCCCTTTTCCTGTTCCTGCCCCTTCTAGCTTGCCCTTGACGTAGGCCGTCATGGTATTGGGTGTTTGCGTGGACATACGCCAAACCATCACGCTAATATCTATTCTGTCGGGCAATAAGGGAAACAGTGTGGGGCCCTGAATGAAGAACCAGAAGGGAAGCAGATGAGCGCTGGGGATGAAGGTGGAAAGTCCTGATGCCTTCTAAATATCCCAATCAGTCAGGCACATGGAAATGCCTTGTTCATGAGCTCTATGGGAGTGGGTGAATCCGATGGCACCATGAATGTGGTCTTGGCAGCCAATCCGGGTGGGGATTTGCTTGAGAGAATGAACTTCCCATTGGCGTTTTTCGGAATAGTTGATCGCTTTCCTGGCTGCCGTT
>ENA-ORCT01000994-ORCT01000994.1-marine-metagenome-genome-assembly--contig:-NODE-994-length-11795-cov-3.354924_pt1 | contig 11795 bp, 7 predicted proteins | sample MGYA00248632_ERZ508511 | MGnify/ENA primary metagenome ERZ508511 (study PRJEB26182, sample SAMN06268839) | marine metagenome | isolation source: Tt an P1-techrep anaerobic enrichment on pine from sediment...
AAAATTCCGCCATTATTCCCCGTCGGCCGGCCGCTATATTCTGAGACGCTATCCGTGAAATACACGCCCAGATTGCCCCAGCGCAATGTAAACGTAACTCCGGCCTCACCCCTGAGAGACTTTCTTGTCCTGCTTCTCGGGTTGACCGCTATCCTGGTCGGTCTCTACTTTCTTCTGGGCCTGGCGGTCAACCTGATTGTCCCCTGGTTGCCCATGGACATTGAAAACCGACTGGCCGCTCCGATTGTTCGGCGCGTTGTCGTCAAGAAGGATGTCCCGGGTCAAGAGGCGGAGGTCCAGCGCCTGCTCGATTATCTGCAGACAGAATGCACCGATCTTCCCTATCGGTTCACCATCCATGTGTCGGATAATCCGCATGTCAACGCGCTCGCTTTGCCGGGCGGAAACATTGTCGTGTTTTCGGGTCTTCTTGACAAATTGAAATCGGAAAACGAACTGACCTTTGTTCTGGCCCATGAAATGGGGCATTACGCCCACAGGGACCATCTAAAAGGGCTGGGGCGGGCGCTGGTATTCATGACCCTATCTGCTGTGGTTTTTGGATCGGATAACCCGCTTGCCAATTTCCTGTCGCATGGACTTTATGTCACCGAGTTGAATTTTTCCCGGGATCAGGAGACCGCAGCGGATGAGTATGCCCTGGTTGCCTTGAACTGTACGTACGGCCATGTGAGCGGAGCAGGCGAATTTCTGCGAAAAATTGACGAGGGGGATGGTGGCGGCAATGGAGGGCACTATTTTTCCTCGCATCCTGAAACTAGTGAGCGCATCGCTCATTTGAAAGATTTTGCCAAAATGAACGGATTGGACGCCGGCCCGCTTGCGCCGTTGCCGGCTGACTTTAATTTGTAGCCGCCTGCTGGCTCCGCCTTAAATCAGAACGGCTGCCCATGGCAAAAAACGGCGCGTGATTTGATGTGAAAATCGGCGGGTCCCGGCGGACGATGCCGGCAATGGCTGGATTCTTTTTAAATTCTTTTTCCAGAAATCGGCGTACCTCGGCACGTTTCCATCCGGCAGGGTGGTCAAAGTCGAGATACAAGGACAGATCCGCATCGTCAAACGGGCGGGTGACGAGTTGCCCGGTATCCGGGCCGTTTTTAGGCATATTGAAAATGGCCAGATTCAAGAAACCGATACCACCGGCATTTCCGGCAGTGAATGTCAGGGTCTGCCGGGCTTCAGCAATGGTTTCTGCAGCAGTGCCGAACAACAGATAGACGTAGGTTGTAATCCCAGCGGTTTCCAGACAATGCAGCACACGTGAGGCATCGGAAACCGTAATTCCTTTCCGCATGCTATCCAGAACCCTCTGGTCTCCGGATTCCAGTCCCAGCTTCAGCATCACACAACCGGCATCTTTCAAGGCCCTGCAAAATCCCGGATCGAGCAATTGGCGCTGAACCCTCGCAAATCCGTACCACGGCGCTCCCAAACCGGTATCGGCAATGGCGCGAAGCAGTTTCGGGCTGATGGCATTATCGAGGATATGAATCAGTGACGGTCGCCACATATTGACCAATCGGTCCAGGTCGCTTATTACCCGTGACACCGGAACGGGATGATAGGGATTGCCTTCAGCCCGTTCCGGGCAGAAGGCGCACCGATTCCAGTAGCATCCGCTGGATGCACTGTAGGGCAGGACAAATCCCGGAGACAGGTAGTCGGATCGGGGAAATTGCTGATAGGCGGGGGTAACGGTTTTGAAGCGCTGCCGCATACCCAGCAATTCCAAAAGCGGCGCTTCCCCCGGGCCGGCAACGAGGTGATCAATCAACCCTTCGAACGGATTTTCCCAGTTGAAGCGCCGGCACCAGGAGGTGATCAGGCCGCCGCCAAGGGCGATCCGGATGTCGGGAAATTGGCGTCGGATGAGGCCTGCCATGGCAAATGCCGGTAGCGCCTGACTGAGAAAATTGAGTGAAATACCGATCAGCTCCGGCCGCGATTCATTTATGAGGGGAATAATCCGGTGCTGATTATAGTTGAAAAACAGGTCATGTTCCGGATGCTCTGAGATCCACCGCAGATCGCTACTGTTCAGGGGAGACAGACGAGAGGACTGAAAATTGGCAAGACCAAGGTCGATGCCGGCCGCCCGGCCGCGCATGTGCAACACCCGGTTGATGTCAAATACGGCGCGCTTGTAACGGTCCAGGTTGGCAAAGGCCAGACCGTTTCGAATGGACTCCAGGTTACGAAACCGGTTCCGGTCGGCACGCCGGGTCCACCGGTCATCATCGCTCGCGCCGTCTTTAAGAAGAAACAAGATGCTTTCAAGACTGGCATCCACCACCTGGTGGTCAATGCCGTGCGCAAGCAGCGAGCCGGCCAGGCGGGCTATGCCGGCCGGTGGTTCGCCGGGTTTGGAGACCGGTGGATAAATCAGTAAAACGCTCATGACAAATCGGTTCGGTTGCGGTTCAATAGCCGCTGGTCCATTCGGTTGCAGATAGTGCCCCCGGCTGCTGAGACAGCCAGGGAGCGGACTTGATGTTAAGCTTACAGTACTTAAACGGTTTTTTAATCGTGTTAAAGAGAAAATTTGGTTGATCCGGTATGAAATCAGCGGAACTTCCCATTGAAACGGTCATTGGTGATCTGAAAGAGGCGCTGCACAACGCACCCAACGCCTTGCTGACAGCGCCGCCGGGCGCCGGCAAAACCACAATTGTGCCCATACGGCTGCTGGCTGAGCCGTGGCTGGCCGGGCAAACAATTGTCATGCTCGAGCCCCGGCGGCTGGCAGCAAAGGCTGCCGCCCGCCAGATGGCGCGTCTGATGGGAGAACCGGTCGGCGAAACCGTTGGGTATCGGGTCCGTATGGAAAACCGGACCGGTCCACGAACCCGGATCGAGGTCGTTACCGAAGGAATTCTTACCCGGAGAATTCAGAATGATCCGTCCTTGAGAGGAGTTGGGCTGGTTATATTCGACGAGTTTCATGAGCGCAGCATCCATGCCGATCTGGGGTTGGCACTGTGCCTGGACGCTCAGGAGGGACTGCGCGAGGATCTGCGAATTCTGGTGATGTCGGCAACCCTTGATGTGAAACCGGTTGCCGGGCTTCTTTCCGGCGCACGGATCATTTCCTGCCCGGGGCAGCTGTTTCCGGTGAAAACCCGCTATGTGGCGCCTCGCCCAGGTCAGCAGCTTGTCAATGGCGTAATTCAGACTGTTAATCAGGCCCTTTCTGAAAACAGCGGAAATATCCTGGCGTTTTTACCCGGTGCCGGAGAGATTCGGCATGTTGAAAAGCTGATGGGATCGACCCTGCCACCGGACAAAGTCCGGGTATTCCCGCTTTTTGGCAACCTCCCCCGAGCTGCTCAGGAGCAGGCTATCGCACCGGCACCCATGGGCATGCGAAAAGTCGTTCTGGCCACTGACATCGCCGAGACCAGCCTGACCATCGACGGCATTCGCGTGGTGGTTGATTGCGGGTTTCGCCGGACACCGCGATTCAATGTCCGGACCGGGATGAGCCGTTTGGAGACGGTGCGTGTGTCCCAGGCATCGGCAAGGCAACGCCGAGGGCGGGCCGGTCGGCTGGCTGCCGGTGTCTGCTATCGGCTCTGGTCCAGGGGAGAACATCAGACGCTGGCCGATCATTCCCAACCGGAAATGTTGCATGCAGATTTGGCGCCTCTTGTGCTTGAACTGGCCCTCTGGGGGGTAAACGATCATCGGGATTTGAAATGGCTTGATCTGCCTCCGGCATCGGCGGTTGACCAGGCCAGAGCATTGCTTGGAGACCTCGGTGCGCTGGATACAAACGGTCGGATTACAGCTCATGGACGCCACATGGCCGAATTGGGAATTCATCCGCGCCTGGCCCACATGATGATCCGAGCTCGCCATATGGGTGTCGGTGCAACGGCATGTGAACTGGCCGCGATTCTCAGCGAGCTTGAAATTATCCGTTCACGAACCGGACCGGTAAGCACGGATCTCCGGCTTCGTGCGGAAGCGCTTGGCTGTGATCCTGGAACATGCAAAAATCAGCAGGTTGCCGAATACATAGATGCCGGTGCCTGCAAACGTGTTCACCGAAGCGCTGCCTTTTTCAGAAAGCGACTTGGGGTGACAGCTCGGGAAAACGACATGAATCAACTGGGTGTTCTGGTGGCCCATGCCTATCCAGACCGGATCGCCCAACGCCGGGCCGGCAGCATCGGTCGCTATTTGCTTAGTGGCGGACGAGGCGCCTATCTGCCCGATGGGGACCCTTTGGCTGTTGAAGAATATATTGCCGTTGCCCATCTTGATGGCGGTCAGCGTGAGGGACGAATATTTCTGGCGGCACCGATTGCGCCGGGTGTTTTTGAATCCGAGTTCAGCGATCGGCTCCAAGTTGTCGATTCAATCACATGGGACTCATCGCGTAAAGCGGTTACCGGAAGACGACAGACCCGCCTGGGGAGCCTGGTGCTGCGGGAGGATCCGCTGCAATCGCCGGATTCGGAAAAAGTTGCCGCTACATTTCTGGACGGGATCCGTCGTTCCGGAACAGCGGCATTGCCATGGACCCGAAAGCTTCGCTCATGGCAGATGCGCGCGATTTTTCTTCGGCAGCTGTCAGATAACGCGGACCGGTTTCCGGATCTCTGTGATTCAACTCTGCTCAGCACCCTGGAAAATTGGCTCCTCCCCTTTATTCCCGGCATGACGCGTCTGAACCAGTTGAAACCGCAGACTTTATCCAGTGCGTTAAAAGGGATGCTGACCTGGGAGCAGCAAAAGATGCTGGACGAACTGGCTCCAAGTCATTTAAAGGTCCCCAGCGGGTCGCTGATTTCGCTGGATTACAGCCAGGGTGAGGCTCCTGTCCTGGCTGTTCGCCTTCAGGAAATGTTTGGTGAAACTCAGACGCCGCGAGTCGCCGCCGGCCGGATCCCGGTTATCCTGCATCTTCTTTCACCGGCTGGGCGGCCGGTACAGGTGACGCAGGATCTGGCCGGTTTCTGGGCCGGATCATACGAATCGGTTCGAAAAGAGATGCGGGGGCGATACCCCAAACACCACTGGCCTGACGATCCGCTGCTGGCACAGGCAACGAACCGGGCGAAAAGGCCGCAAAAAAAAGCCCGGTAGCTTTCTAAGAGCCTGTTTAAGCAGTCAAGCCGCGAAAGGAGCGTGAAATATGAATCAACCTGGAAACCGCATGGAAAAACAGCCGCTGAACCTATACGAGTACGAGCTTCCCGGGGGGTGGACCGTATTGGCCGGTCGTAGCGATGCGGACAATGATCAGCTGAGTCTGAAGGTGGCCGGACCGAACGACTGGTGGTTTCACGTCCGGGGAATGCCGGGGAGTCATGTAATCCTGCGGGTTCAACGGGGTGAAGAACCCGGCCGGGACGTTCTCAAACAGGCCGCGTCCATTGCAGCGTTTCACAGCAAGGCTCGAAAAGGCGGTGTGGTGGCGGTATCCTGCACACGTGCCCGATATGTTTCCAAACCCCGGGGTGCCAAACCGGGTACCGTATCGATTCGAAAGGAAACCGTGCTGAAGGTCCGACCGGGCCTGCCCTCCGGGCCGGGCTGATCAGGGGCATCTGCTGCCCCGAAGGGGTCACTTTTTCACGAGCAGGGTTTCTGAAAAAGCATAGTGTCTCATTAACTATCTTCTGCTCAAAAAAACATTAAATACCCGTCCTATACCAGCATGTTAAAGTACCAGTGGATAATTTCCTGCCCCAGAAATACATACAGGATCGCACCGATAGACAGAAACGGACCGAAAGGAATTTTAAGTTTCATGCTGCCCCGGGTTGCCAGCATGACCAGAATGCCGGCCATGCTGCCTATGGCCGACGAAATGAATATTGTAAATAAGACCCCTTTCCAGCCGATCAGCGCGCCAATCATGGCCAGCAGCTTGATGTCTCCGCCGCCCATACCCTCTTTGCCGGTAAATGCGTGGTAACCCCATGCTACGAGATACAGGCTGCCGCCCCCGACCACCAGGCCAAGCAATGCCTCTTGCAAACTGACTCCCGGCACGGCCAGACCGGCCAGAAGCATCAGCGGAATGCCGGGCAGGGTGATTACGTTCGGAATGATCTGGTGATCGAGATCAATAAAGGTGACGACCAGCAGCGTTGCCATAAAGCCGAAAAAGACCAGCATTTGCAGGCTCGGGCCGAACTTCATAAATGTCCCCAGGGCCAGCAAGCCGCCAAGGACTTCAACCAACGGATAGCGGGGTGAAATGCTCGCCTTGCAGTGGCGGCATCGGCCGAGAATCAACAGGTAGCTGATGACCGGAATATTATCGTAAAACCGGATGGGCTGTCCGCAGGACGGGCAGGTCGATCCAGGGTGGACAAGGGATTTCCTGGCGGGCAATCGGTAGATACAAACGTTGAGAAAGCTTCCGATGCACAGGCCGAATACAAATGCAGCGATGGAAAACTCCAGTGAAAAATCGGTCATTCCAGTCTCTTTTGAAGTTGGGGTTCCCTGCCCACTGCCATGGGCGATAAAGCCGAATTGAAATCGGTTTTTTGTCTTGCCGGTAACCTATGGGTTTCCAAACCAAAAATCAAGATTGGTGTTGTCAAAGGGAAAATATGTCTTATAATAATAAACTTTACATACGGATTCCCCATGAAACCGCAGCTGCTGCCGGGCTGAGCGCTTTCCCTCGGTTTGCTGCGGAAATTTTTACTGTACCCTTTAGATAAGCACAGGTGGACGAATGGCAGAGACCGATCGGGACGATTTGATCAGCATAATCGAGGAAAACGAAAAGGAGATGGAAATTCCAAATACCCTGCCGCTGATGCCGGTCAGGGATGTCGTGATTTTTACCGATATGCTGCTGCCCCTTTTTGTCGGACGGGAAAAATCGATTAATGCCGTTGAAGAAGCGGTAGCCAAAGACAGTTTTTTATTGCTTGCCACGCAAAAAGATCCCAGCGTTGAAAATCCATCTGAAGATCAGATTTTTACCACCGGCACCGTAGCGCGTATTCTTCGTATGCTCAAACTCCCTGACGGCCGTGTCAAGGCTCTGGTTCAGGGAATCGCCAAAGCCCGGATTCTGAAATACGTCAGAAAACGTTCTCTGTACCGTGTGAAGGTCGAGATCGTTTCCGAAACAACTGTTCCCGAAATTACCATCGAGCTGGAAGCGCTGATGCGCAATGTGCGCGAGCATTCGGAGAAAATTCTCGCGCTTCGTGGTGAAATGAGCGGCGATGTCAGCGCCATTCTGGAAAGCATCGAGGAACCGGGAAAACTTGCCGATCTGGTTGCCTCGAACCTCAAACTGAAAATCGAAGAGTCCCAGGCGCTGTTGGAAATCGATGATCCGGTCGACCGCCTGAAACACGTCAATGACCTGCTCACCCGTGAAGTTCAGCTATCCTCCATGCAGGCGAAGATCCAATCCGACGTGCGGGACGAAATTTCCAAAAGCCAGAAGGACTATTTCCTACGCGAGCAGATGCGTGCCATTCACCGGGAGTTGGGCGAGAGTGATGAGCGGCTTCAGGAAATTCAGGATTACCAGAAAAAAATCAAGCGCGCCAAAATGCCGAAGGTGGCCGAGGAAGAGTCGAAAAAACAGCTCCGCCGGCTTGAGCAGATGCACCCGGATTCAGCAGAGTCTGCTGTAATCAGAACCTATCTGGACTGGCTGGTCGAGGTGCCGTGGAGCAAATCCACCAAGGACTTTCTCGATATCAAGTCGGCCAAGCAGGTCTTGAATAAAGATCACTACGGCCTGGATAAAATCAAGGATCGCATCCTGGAGTACCTCAGCGTCCGTAAACTCAACCCCTCAACCAAAGGACCGATTCTTTGCTTTGTCGGCCCTCCGGGGGTGGGAAAAACCTCGCTGGGACAAGCGATCGCAAAGGCGATGAAGCGTAAATTTATCCGGATTTCTCTCGGGGGGATCCGGGATGAAGCTGAAATTCGCGGTCACAGGCGAACCTATATCGGTGCCATGCCCGGGCGGATTATACAGGGTGTGAAACAGTGTGGAACCAACAATCCGGTATTCATGATGGACGAGATTGACAAACTGGGGGCAGATTTCAGGGGCGATCCGTCCTCCGCCCTGCTTGAAGCCCTGGATCCGGAACAGAACTCCGAGTTCAGCGACCATTATCTGAACCTTCCGTTTGATCTGTCGAACGTGATGTTTATCCTCACGGCAAATTTGTCCGATACGATTCCCTCCGCCCTGCTGGATCGGATGGAGGTGATCAATCTGTCCGGATATACGGAAGAGGAGAAAATGGAAATCGCCGAGTCCTACCTGATTCCACGTCAGGTCAAGGAAAATGGCCTTAAACCAAAAAATATTTCGTTTACAAAAACCGCCCTGGAGTTGATCATTTCAGAATATACGCTAGAGGCCGGTTTGAGGAACCTGGAACGGGAAATCGGGAGTGTCTGCCGGAAAGTGGCGCGCAAAATAGCTGAAGGCGACAAGGGCCCTTTCAAAATCACCCGGGCCAATATCGCTCAATATCTTGGGGTGCGGAAATATTATCCGGAACTTGACAAGGAAGCCAGTCAGGTCGGCCTGTCCACCGGCCTGGCCTGGACTCAGGTCGGGGGCGAGGTGCTTTACATCGAAGCTACGCTGATACCAGGAAAAGGCGAACTGATCATTACCGGGCAACTGGGTGAGGTGATGCAGGAATCGGCCCGCGCTGCGCTGAGCTACATAAAAGCCAACCTGGATGTGCTGAACATAGATGTCAATGTTTTTGAAAACCTTGATATACACATCCACGTTCCCGCCGGGGCGATACCCAAGGACGGCCCCTCGGCCGGTATTTCCATGTCCACGGCATTGGTCTCAGCGCTTACCGAAAATCCGGTCAATCAGGACGTGGCCATGACCGGTGAGGTTACCCTGCGCGGCCGGGTGCTGCCCATCGGCGGGTTGAAGGAAAAGGCCCTGGGCGCTCTTCGCGCCGGGATCCGCACCGTCATCATCCCCCAGAAGAACAAGAAAGATCTCGCCGACATTCCGATGAATGTCAAACGCAAACTCAAGTTCGTCCCCGTGCAAAACATGGATGAGGTGATAGCTCTCGCCCTGGAGGACCTGCCGGCCAAAAATGGGCCGAAAAACAAGCCTAAGGCTAAGGCCGGGGCCAGGAAAAAGCCTGTGGCAAAACGGCGGCCATGAATATAACATCATGAATATCCTGGCAGTCGATACCTCGACCGGAAGCTGCAGTGTGGCGTTTTTAAAAGAGCGCCGTTTGATTGCAGAAGAGGTGTACACGGCCGGCAAGACACACTCGCGCCACCTGATGGGGATCATCGACCATATCCTTGATCGCTGCGAAATTGCGCCTGTCGATCTTGACGGGATCGCCGTCACCCGCGGTCCGGGGACCTTCACCGGCCTGCGGATCGGCCTCAGTACGGTCAAAGGACTGGCCGCGGCCATCGAAAAGCCGGTGGTGGGGGTCAGCAGTCTGGCCGCACTGGCCTTCCCCCTGGCCTGGACCCGAAAACCGGTGGTCGCCATGATCGACGCCCGCAGGGGAGAGATCTATCATGCCCGGTTTTCCGGCGGCAACGGATCGGAGCCATCGGGAACGGTGCGGGTCAGTAGCCCGGAAGAAGCGGCACAAGCGCTGCCCGGTGGGGCTGTTCTGGCGGGTTCCGGAGCCGTTCTCTACCGAAAAGTGTGGGAAAGCCGAAGGCCGGACATCCGCGTGGCCCACGAGACGGCCCACGTGATTCGGGCGGCTTCAGTGGGCATGCTGGCAATGGATCGTTTCGAAGATGGAACCGCCGATCCCGCCGATGTCCTGGTGCCGGAATATATTCGCAAGTCCGACGCCCAGATTCATATGGCAAGCTGTTGACACGGCAGCAGGCATTGGTTATAAACAAACTTTTAATATGGTTGAATAATCCAACGGTCCGGCTCGCAGGGAAGCCGGGGAGCACGATATGGAACAAGCGAACTGGTCCGATGCGCCCAGTCAGACCGCGTTTCCGGTGGCAAAGGCAGGCTATCCATTTATTTTCACGTCCGCTTTTGCCACTGCTGTCTTCGCGCTGCTCGGCATTGACTTTCTGGCGATTTTGGGTCTGATAGTCACCGGGTTCATCTGCTTTTTTTTCAGGGACCCGGATCGTCTGATCCCGCCCGGCGAGGGGCTTGTCGTTTCGCCGGCCGACGGCAAGGTGATCAAAGTGGAATCGGTTGAAAAGACACCTTATTTCGACGGCCCTTGCACCCGGATCAGTGTTTTTATGTCCATTTTCAACGTCCACGTCAACCGGATGCCCCATGAAGGGACGATCCGGCAGGTGAACTACCATCCGGGAAAATTTTTCTCGGCCAATCTGGACAAGGCGTCCAAGGACAACGAACACAACGCGTTGACGATCGAAGGGCCATCGGGAAAAAAACTCGGGTGTGTTCAGATTGCAGGGCTGGTGGCCCGCCGGATTATCTGCTGGGTGCAACCCGGAGACGAGCGCAGACGAGGACAGCGATTCGGGTTGATCTGCTTCGGTTCGCGGTTGGATGTCTATCTGCCCGACGATACCGAAATTCGCGTTGCCGTGGGAGAAAAAGTTCAGGCCGGAAGCAGTGTTCTGGGCCGGTGGTAAGGCCCCGGAACACCGAAACGATAATCACGGTCGTCCACTAAAACACGGAAAAAACAGTTCGACGACGCTTTAACCATCGCACAATACGGAACCAATCGATTCCCCTATGGCACCTGCCGTGGGGTTCTGTTTTTTCTGTTTGCGGATAAAAATACGATAAACGGATAAATCTTCGAGGAGTTGCCCATTGGAAAGAATACCCATTACCAGAGAGGGGTATCAGAAACTCAAAAGGGAGCTGGAGCATCTTAAATCCGTCGAGCGCCCCCAGGTCATCAAAGCCATCGAAGAGGCGCGCTCCCACGGCGATCTCAGCGAGAATGCGGAATACGATGCGGCCAAAGAGCGACAGGCCTTCATCGAAGGGCGGGTCAGCGAACTGGGCTATAAACTGGGCAACGCGGAGATCATCGATGTACATAACCTGCCCAAGGACCGGGCCGTATTCGCCTGCACCGTGATACTGGAAAATGTGGATACCGGCGAAGACGTGGAATATCAGCTTGTCGGTCCAGAGGAATCCAATATCGAAAAAGGACGCATTTCGGTTTCTTCCCCGCTGGGCAAAGCCATCCTCGGCAAAAAGCCGGGCGAGGAGATCGTGCTGGCCAACCTCGACAATATGGACGAGGTGGACGTCATGATGGAGGGCGTCGACGCGGTCGTCCACATGGGCGGCAAGGCCGAGGAGGGGACCTGGGACGTCGTGCTGAAAAGCAACATCCTGGGCGCCTACAACACCTTCGAGGCGGCGCGCCGCCACGGCGTGAAACGCTTCGTCTTCGCCAGCACCAACCACCTGATCGGCTATTACCGGCGCGGCCGCACCCTCACGGTGGACGATCCGCCGCGGCCCGATTGTCGCTACGCCGCGACCAAGGTGTTCGGCGAGGCCCTAGCCCGCATGTATGCCGACAAATACGGCATGAGCGTCATCTGCCAGCGCATCGGCTCGTTTCAGCCGAAGCCGCTGAACGTGCGCATGCTCAGCGGCTGGGTCAGCCACCGCGACATGATCGAACTGACCAAGGTTTGCCTGGACGCGCCGCTGGATACCCATTTCGAGATTACCAACGGTAGCCTCAACTGGGATGCGGCGGATGTGATTCTGCTGTTCAACTTTGCCGCTGTGGGTATTGAGGGCTTGCAGATTCATAACCGGCGGGGCG
>ENA-ORCT01000996-ORCT01000996.1-marine-metagenome-genome-assembly--contig:-NODE-996-length-11777-cov-2.795983_pt1 | contig 11777 bp, 10 predicted proteins | sample MGYA00248632_ERZ508511 | MGnify/ENA primary metagenome ERZ508511 (study PRJEB26182, sample SAMN06268839) | marine metagenome | isolation source: Tt an P1-techrep anaerobic enrichment on pine from sediment...
CCCGCCGAACTGCATCGTGCCGAAGGAATAGCGGCTGGCCGGGGTGCCGTCGCGGCTGATCAGGGCGGGAGGCTGGGTCATGCGGAACTCCTTTTTCCCCAGACCTAACGGGCGCGGCGGTCGCGGGCAAGCGGGGCGGGCGAGGCTATGGCATATCGCGGGGAACCTGATACGGTTCCGCACGACACCCGATCGACGGAGAGCCGCATGATCATCAAGACCATCCGTGACGTCCTGGCCGGACGGAGTTTTCATCACGTCACGCCGGAGACCAGCCTGCGGGCAGCCGCGCAGGAGATGGAACGCCATGACGTGGGCGCGCTGGCGGTGATGGAGGGCGGCGCGCTGGCCGGCATCCTCAGCGAACGCGACCTGGTGCGCCGTGGCCTTGCCCACGGCCTGTCGGCGGACGAGGCGACGGTGGCGCAGGTCATGACCCGCGACCCGGTGACGGTGGACATGGACGATGCGATCTCCGACGCGCTGGCGGTCAAGCTCGGCGATGCCTTCCGCCACCTGCCGGTGATGGAGGAGGGCCGCGTCGCGGGCGTGCTGTCCTACCGCGACATTCCCGCCGAATACCTGATGATGTTCGAACATTTCCGCGAGATGTCCGAGGCCAGGGCCGACGAGGCGTCATGAGCGCCGGACAGCCTGCCGGCGCAGGGGGCGCCCTCGCCGCGCTCGGCCTGCGGATCAGGGACGAGAGGCCGGCCGAAGCCGACCGTATCGCGGCGCTGATCACCGAGGCGTTCAGCACCGTCGCCTATGCCAGCGGATACGAAGCGCGGATCGTGGAGCGCCTGCGGGCGGCCGGGGCGCTGTCGCTTTCCCGCGTCTGCACCAAGGGGACGGAGATCATTGGCCACATCGCCGTGTCGCCGGTCACAATCGGCGGCGAGGAGGGCTGGGTGGGCATCGGGCCGCTGGCCGTGCTGCCCGCCTGGCAGAGGCGCGGTGTGGGCAGCGCCCTCATGATGGATGCGCTGGAGCAGATTCGGGGGCAGGGGGCGCGCGGGGCCGTGCTGGTCGGGGACCCCGGCTATTACGGCCGCTTCGGTTTTGCAGCCTATCCGGGGCTTCGGATGGAGGGTGTTCCGCCTGAAAACGTGCTCGCGCTCCCGTTCGCAGAGGCCGCGCCGGAGGGCGAGCCCCTGTTCCATCCCGCATTCGCGCCGGAATAGGTGGCGCCGCCGCCCGAAAAAAAAGGCCCGGGAGAAAGCTCCCGGGCCTTCGTTGTTCACCAGAGGTGGCGCTTATTGCGGGATCTCGCCGGTCAGCCCTTCGACGTAGAAATTCATTCCCGCCAGCGTGCCGTCATCGGCGGTCTCGCCCTCGGCCAGCCAGGGCGTGCCGTCCTGCTTGTTCAGCGGCCCGGTGAAGGGGTGGTACTCGCCGCTGGCGATGGCCTCTTTCAGGGCCAGCGCCTCGGCCTTCACATCCTCCGGCACGGCCGAGGAGATCTCGCCGATCTTGACCATGCCCGGCCCGATGCCGTCCCAGGTGTCCACGCTTTCCCAGGTGCCGTCCATCACCGCCTGCACGCGCTGGATGTAGTAGGGGGCCCAGTTGTCGATGATCGAGCTCACCCGCGGCAGCGGCGCGTATTCGCCCATGTCCGAGGCCTGGCCGAAGGTGATCACATTGCCCGCCTTCTCGGCCGCGGCCTGCGGCGCGGCGGAGTCGGTGTGCTGCAGGATCACGTCGGCACCCTGTTCGATCAGCGCCTGCGCGGCGTCGGCCTCTTTCGCCGGGTCGAACCAGGTATAGGCCCAGACCACCTTGAACTGCACGTCCGGGTTCACCTTCCTGGCATGAATGTAGGCCGAGTTGATGCCGCGGATGACCTCGGGGATGGGGAAGGAGGCGATATAGCCGATGACGTTCGATTTGGTCATGCGGCCGGCGATGGTGCCCTGCACCGCGCGCCCTTCATAGAAGCGGGCCGAGTAGGTGGAGACGTTGGCGGCGCGCTTGTAGCCGGTGGCGTGCTCGAATTTCACATTCGGGAACTTGGCGGCCACGTTGATCGTGGGGTCCATGTAACCGAAGGAGGTGGTGAAGATCAGGTCGGCGCCGGACAGCGCCATCTGGGTCAGCGCGCGCTCGGCATCGGCGCCCTCGGGGACGTTTTCCTGGTAGATGGTCTCGACCTTGTCGCCGAAATGCTCCTCCACGGCCAGCCGGCCCTGGTTGTGCTCGTAGGTCCAGCCGCCATCGCCGATCGGCCCGACAAAAACAAAGCCGACCTTGGTGGGCTCGGCCGCGGCCGCCCCGGCCAGCCCCAGCGCCAGCGCCGCGCTGGCCAGAAGGGTGGTGAGTTTCATAAATACGTCTCCCAAGTTGAATACGGGCTCAGGGGCCCTTGGTTGGCAGCAACCCCTAATTCGAGGCGTGAAAAACACGGCCCAGCGAGGCCGGCGCGTTCAGCGCCGCCCGGGCCCGCCCGGCCGACATGATCACCAATACCAGGATGGTTATCAGATACGGGCTCATCGACAAGTATTCGACGGGGATCGCCGCGCCCGCGGCCTGCAGGTTCAGCTGCAGCACGGTGATGCCGCCGAAAAGATAGGCGCCCAGCAGCACCCGCCAGGGCCGCCAGGAGGCGAAAACGACGATGGCCAGGGCGATCCAGCCCGCGCCCTCGGTCATGCCCTCTGTCCATTGCGGCACGCGGATCAGGCTCAGATAGGCCCCGCCCAGCCCCGCGCAGGCCCCGCCAAAGGCGATGGCCATCAGGCGGATGCGGATCACCTTGTAGCCCAGCGCATGCGCCGCCTCGTGGTTCTCGCCCACCGCGCGCAGGATCAGCCCGGCGCGGCTGTATTTCAGCCCCGCCCAGACCGCGGCCACCAGCACCAGCGACAGGTAGACCATCAGGTCATGCGAGAACAGGATGCGCCCCAGCACCGGCAGGTCCGACAGCACGGGCAGGTCCAGCCGCGGCGTGGCCGGGGCCTTGATGCCCACGTAATCCTGCCCGATCAGCGCCGACAGCCCCAGCCCGAACAGGGTCAGCCCCAGGCCGGTCGCCACCTGGTTCGACATCAGGTATTGCGTCAGCAGCCCGAAAAGCAGCGCCAGCGCCGCCCCGCCAAGGGCGGCAAAGGCGAAACCCAGCGCCGGGCTGCCGGTCTCCACCGCCGCCACGAAGCCGCAGATCGCGCCGGTGATCATCATTCCCTCGACGCCGAGGTTCAGCACGCCGGATTTCTCCGCCACCAGCTCGCCGATCGCGGCCAGAAGGATGGGCGTCGCCGCCACCATCAGCGAGGCGATCAGCAGGACGGGGTTGATTGCCGACAGGTCCATCACGCCACCTCAGGCTTGCCGATGCGGATGCGGTAGTTGGAGAACATGTCCATCGCCAGCAGGAAGAACAGCAGCATCCCCTGGAACAGCTGGATCGCGGCCGAGGGCAGGCCCAGCATCAGCTGCGCCAGCTCGCCGCCGATATAGGTCAGCGCCATCAGCAGACCCGCAAGCAGGATGCCCACCGGGTGCAGCCGGCCGAGGAAGGCCACGATGATGGCGGTGAAGCCATAGCCGGAGCCGAAATCGATGCTGATCTGGCCCGCGGGCCCGGCGACCTCGAACAGCCCCGCAGCCCCCGCCAGCGCGCCCGACAGCCCCAGGCAGATCAGGATCAGCCGCGTCGGGTTCACCCCGGCAAAACGCGCCGCCCGCGGGCTCTGCCCGGTCAGCCGGATCTGGAAGCCCAGCATGTGCCGGTTCAGCAGCACATAGGCGAAGATCACGGCGATGAACGCCGTCACCACGCCCCAGTGCATGCCGGTACCGGCAATCAGCTCGGGATTGGCCGCGGCCGCCCATTGCTGCAGGTTCCGGCTGCCCGGAAAACCCATCCCCTCGGGATTGCGCAACAGCCCCGACGAGACCGAGGCCAGGATGTTCTCGGCCACATAGACCAGCATCAGCGAGACCAGGATCTCGTTGGTGCCGAAGCGCGTTTTCAGCACCGCCGGGATCATCGCCCAGGCCCAGCCGCCCAGCGCGCCGGCCACCACCATCAGCGGGAAGATCAGGAAGCTCTCGGAGGGATGGAAGGCCAGGCCGGCCCCCGCACCGCAGATCGCGCCCATGATGTATTGCCCCTCGGCACCGATATTCCAGATCCCGGCCCGGAAGCCGAGGCTCAGGCCGATGGCGATCAGGATCAGCGGCCCCGCCTTGACCAGCAACTGCGGCCGCGAATAGGCGGCGAAGTTTTCGTGGAACAGCGGGTCCCAGAAAATGGTGCGGATCGACTCCAGCGGGTCCTTGCCCAGCGCCGCGAACAGGATGGCGCCCGCCACCATCGTGGCCAGAACCGCCAGGACGGGCGTGAACCCCGCCCAGAAGCGCGACGGCGTGGGCCGCTTTTCCAGCCGGATCATGCAGCACCTCCCTCAGGGCCGGGCCGCAAGGGGGGCGCCATGGGGAGGCGGATCAGGAAGAAGCCCTCTTCCTGCCGAGGACGGCTCCCGGCGCAGGCACGAAAGTTCTTCTCACCCCTCCACATGCGCCACCTCCATGTCATGGGCGCCGCCCATCATCAGGCCGATTTCCTCGAGGCTGAGCCCGTCGGCGGGGCGGGGCGCGGAAAGACGGCCCTCGTTCAGCGCCGCGAAGCGGTCGGAGATTTCCATCAGTTCGTCCAGGTCCTGGCTGATCACGATCACCGCCGTGCCGCTGGCGGCGAGGTCCAGCAGCGCCTGCCGGATCGAAGCGGCGGCCGCGGCATCGACGCCCCAGGTGGGCTGGTTGACGACCAGAAGCTCGGGGCGCTGCAGCACCTCGCGCCCGATCACGAATTTCTGCAGGTTGCCCCCCGAAAGCGAGCGCGCGGCGTTGCCGGGCCCCGGCGTGCGCACGTCGAAGGTGTCGATGATCTTCTCGGCAAATGCGCGCGCGGCGGGCCATTTCAGGAAGCCGTTGACCGCCAGCCCCTCGCGGATGGCCGCGGTCAGCAGGGCGTTCTCGGTCAGGCTCATGTCCGGCGCGGCGGCATGGCCGAGGCGTTCCTCGGGCGCGGCCAGAACGGCGATGTGGCGGCGTGGGTTGGGGCCCAGATGACCGATCGGTTGCCCATGCAGCCTGATCGACTCGGGTTTGGTCAGCGCCTCGCCCGACAGCGCGGCCAAGAGCTCGTCCTGCCCGTTACCGGCAACCCCGCCGATGCCCAGCACCTCGCCCGCGCGCACCTGGAACGAGATGTTCTTCAGCGCCGTGCCGAAGGGCGAGGCGGGGCTGAGGGACAGGTCGTTCAGTTCCACCACCACCTCACCAAGCTCGCGCCTGGCGCGCTCGGGGCGGTGCAGCTTGCTGCCCACCATCATCTCGGCCAGCTCGGCCGCGGATTTCTCGCGCGGGTCGCAGCTGTCCACCACCTTACCCAGCCGCAGGATGGTGGCGCCATCGCAGAGCGCGCGGATCTCCTCCAGCTTGTGCGAGATGTAAAGGATCGCCGTCCCCTCGGCCGACAGCTTGCGCAGGGTTTCGAACAGGATCTCCACCTCCTGCGGGGTCAGCACCGAGGTCGGCTCATCCATGATCAGCAGTTTCGGGTCCTGCAGCAGGCAGCGGATGATCTCCACCCTCTGCCGCTCCCCGGCCGAGAGGTCGCCCACGGTGCGCCCGGGGTCGAGCGGCAGGCCGTAGGTCTCGCTGACCTCGCGGATGCGGGCGGCAAGCTGGCGCTGCGGCGGCGGGTTCTCCATGCCCAGCGCCACGTTCTCGGCCACGTTCAGCGCCTCGAACAGCGAGAAATGCTGGAACACCATGGCCACGCCCGCCTCGCGCGCCGCGCGCGGCTCATGCGGCTCATAGGGCGCGCCGCGCAGGGTCATGTGCCCCGCATCGGGCTTCACCAGCCCGTAGATCATCTTGACCAGCGTCGACTTCCCCGCCCCGTTCTCGCCCAGGAGCGCATGGACCTCGCCCGGCATGACCGCGAAGGAGACATGGTCGTTGGCCACGACGCCCGGATAGGCCTTGGTCAGCCCCTCGACGGTCAGAAGCGGTGTCACCTTGCGGCATCCTTTGCGTCTTGCGTGGCGGTCGAAGGGGTTAGTAGCGCGGCGGCAACGCCCACGGCAATGGCCTGCGGATGTTTACCTAGGGTCGGGTTTCCGATCGGGCAGCGGATGCGGGAGATTTGGGCATCCGCGTGCCCAAGCTGCCGCAACCGGTTGCGAAAGCGTGCCCATTTGGTGGCCGAGCCGATCAGCCCGGCGCTGGCAAAGCCGTGGCCCAGCAGCCGGTGGCACAGCTCCAGGTCCAGCGCGTGGGAATAGGTGAGCACCAGGTGCTCGGCCGCGCTTGGGGCGTGGCGCACCAGTTCGGCCGGGTTGGCGGCGACAAGCTGCGTCACGCCCTCGGGGATCGCGCCAGGGAAGCGGTCGGCGGCGGTGTCCACCCAGGTGATCGCGAAATCCGGCAAGGGGGCCAGCGTGCCGACCAGTGCCCGCCCGACATGGCCCGCGCCATAGATCCACAGGGGCCGCGCGGGGGCCGAAACCGGTTCGACCATCCAGCCTTGCAGCAGCTGCGGTTTCGGCGCCTGCCCGCTGCCGCGCGCCTGTGCCAGCACCCGCCGCACCGCCAGCGGCGGCTCTGCCGGGCCTGTCACGGGACGGGCAAAGACCGGGCCCTCGGGCACCGTCTCGAACAGCTCGGTCAAGAGCCGCACCGCGCCGCCGCAGCACTGGCCCAGCGCCGGGCCCAGCGCGTGGCGTTCGAGCCGCCGCGCAGGCCCGCCTGCCAGCATTTCCCGCGCCACCCGCGCAGCCTCATATTCCAGCGTCCCGCCGCCGATGGTGCCGGACTGCCCGTCCTCCCAGACCAGCATCGCCGCGCCCGGCTCGCGCGGGGCCGAGCCCTCGACGCCCGCCACCACCACCCGCGCCACGCGGGCGTGCTCGGCCAGAGCGCGGCCCAGGGCTGTGCGGTCGAAGCTCATCGCCGCGCCACCCGGTTCACCGCGGCCAGCACCCGCTCCGGCGTGGCGGGCGCGTCGAGCGCGGGGTAGCCCGGCCCGCAGGCCGCGACCGCATCGCTGAGCGCCATCAGAACCGAGATTCCCAGCATGAAGGGCGGCTCGCCCACCGCCTTGGAGCGGAAGATCGTCTCCTCGCGGTTCTCGTTCTCGAACAGCGCCACGTTGAAGATATCGGGCCGGTCCGAACAGGCGGGGATCTTGTAGGTCGAGGGCGCATGGGTCCTCAGCCGCCCCTTGTCGTCCCAGACCAGCTCCTCCATGGTCAGCCAGCCCGCCCCCTGCACATATCCGCCCTCGATCTGGCCGATATCCAGCGCCGGGTTCAGCGAGGCGCCGGCATCGTGCAGGATATCGGCGCGCAGGATGCGATGCTCGCCGGTCAGCGTGTCGATCACCACCTCCGACACCGCCGCGCCATAGGCGAAGTAGAAAAACGGCCGCCCCTCGCCCCGGACCCGGTCCCAGGCCAGCTTCGGCGTCTTGTAGAAGCCGGTGGCGCTCAGGCTCACCCGCGCCTGATAGGCGCTGCGCGCCGCTTCGGCGAAACTCATCTCCTCGCCGCCCACGAAAACCCTGCCCGCCTCGAAATGCACCTTGCGCGGCTCGGTCTGGAAACGTTCGGCCAGATGCGCCGCCATCCTCCCCCGGATCTCGTCGCAGGCAGCCTTCACCGCCATGCCGTTCAGGTCCGACCCGGAGGAGGCCGCCGTGGCCGAGGTATTGGGCACCTTGCCGGTATCGGTGGCGGTGATCTTCACCGCCTCCAGCCCCACGCCGAAGGCGCTTGCCGCCACCTGCGCCACCTTCTGGAACAGGCCCTGTCCCATCTCGGTGCCGCCATGGTTCAGATGGATCGAGCCGTCCTGGTAGACATGCACCAGGGCGCCGGCCTGGTTCAGATGCGTCAGCGTGAAGGAAATCCCGAATTTCACCGGCGTCAGCGCGACCCCCTTCTTCAGAACCGGGTGCGCCGCGTTCCACGCCGCCACCGCCGCCCGCCGCGCGGCGTAACCCGAGCTCTCCTCCAGCGCCGCCACCATCTCATGCAGCACGAAATCCTCGACCAGCTGCCCGTAGGGCGTCACCCCCGGCTCTTTCTTCTGGCCCGAAATATCCTCGGGGGGGCTCGCCGCAGGCGAGCGGGGGGCAGACAGCCCCCCTCCCCCGCCGGGGTAGAAGTTCCGCCGCCGAACCGGCAGCGGATCCAGCCCCAGATCATGCGCAACATGATCCATCACCCGCTCGATCCCCACCATCCCCTGCGGCCCCCCGAAGCCGCGGAAGGCGGTGGCCGACTGGGTGTGGGTCTTCAGCCGGTGGCTTTCGATCCGCACGGCAGGCAGGAAATAGGCGTTGTCGGCATGCAGCATGGCGCGGTCGGCCACGGGCAGGCTCAGGTCCTGGGCCCAGCCGCAGCGGGCGTAATGCACGAACGCCACCCCCGCCAGCCGCCCCTCGCCGTCGACACCGGCGCGGTAATGGATTCGGAAATCGTGGCGCTTGCCGGTGATCTTGAAGTCATCGTCGCGGTCATAGCGCATCTTGCAGGGCCGCCCCGTCAGCCGGGCGGCCACCGCGCAGGCCACGGCCAGGGCGTTGCCCTGGCTCTCCTTGCCGCCGAAACCGCCGCCCATGCGCCGGGTCTCCACCCGGACGCCATGCATGGGCAGGCCCAGCGCCTCGGCCACCTTGTGCTGGATTTCGGTGGGATGCTGGGTCGAGGCATGAACCAGCATGTCGCCGCCTTCCTGCGGCAGCGCCAGCGCGGCCTGGCCTTCGAGGTAGAAATGCTCCTGCCCGCCGATCTCCAGCACGCCCTCGACCTGATGCGCCGCCCCTTCAATCGCCGCCGCTGCATCGCCGCGCGCCCAGACGAGCGGCCCGCCCTCGAACCGTGAACCCGCTGCCAGGGCATCGTCGATGGTCAGCAGCGCCGGCTTCTCGGCGTAGCGGATCTTGCCCAGCCTCGCCGCCTTTCGCGCGGCGATGTGGCTCCCGGCCACCACCAGGAAGAGGGGCTGTCCGGCATAGAAGACCTCGCCTTCCGCCAGCAGCGGCTCGTCATGGGCCGAGGGCGAGACGTCACCGGAAAAGGGCAGGTCTTCGGCCGTCAACACCGCCACCACGCCGGGTGCCGCGCGCACCGCCGAGAGGTCCATGTCCTCGATCCCGCCCCGCGCGATCTCGCTCAGGCCGAAGGCCAGGTGCAGGCAGTCGCCGGGCACGGGTATGTCGTCGACATAGCGGGCCCCGCCCGTGACATGCAGGCGCGCGGCGTCGTGGGGCAGGGGCTTGGTCACGCTCATGCCCGCACCTCCAGCACATCGGTGGCCGCGCCGAGGTCCTCGAGGAAATAGCGGGTCAGCATGTTGCGCGCGGCCGCCAGCCGGTATCCGGCCGAGGCGCGCATGTCCGAGAGCGGCGTGAAATCCCGCGCCCAGGCGCCGTTGGCGCCGGCCACCGTCTCCTCGTGCCAGGGCTTGCCGATGAGGGCGGCTTCGACATGGGCGGCGCGTTTGGGCACGCCGGCCATGCCGCCGAAGGCGATCCGGGCGGCCTCGACCCGGCCGTTGGAGACGGTCAGGTTGAAGGCGCCGCAGACGGCCGAGATGTCCTGGTCGAAACGTTTCGAAAGCTTGTAGACCCGCAGCCGGTCGGGCTGGCGGGGAATGGTGACGGCCTCCACGAACTCTCCCGGGGCGCGGTCCTGCCGGCCGTAATCGAGGAAGAATTCCTCGAGCGCGATTTCGCGCCGCGCTTCCCCCTTGCGCAGATGCAGCCGCGCGCCCAGCGCGATCAGCGCGGGGGGCGCGTCGCCGATGGGCGAGCCGTTGGCGATATTGCCCCCGATCGTGGCCGCGGCCCGCACCTGCGCCGAGGCGAAGCGGCGGATCATGGCGGCGAAGGAGGGGTGGTATCCGGCCATCACCTCGCCCAGCTCGGCGATGGTGACCCCGGCGCCGATGCGGATCCCGGTCTCGGAGACCTCGACCCGTTGCAGATCGGCGCAGCCGCCCAGGAAGGCCACGGGGGTGAGGTCGCGCAGCTGTTTCGTCACCCAGAGCCCGACATCGGTGGCGCCCGCGATCAGCGTGGCGTCGGGGTTGGCCTGATACCACTCCGCCAGCTCGTAGGTGGTCGCGGGGCGGAAGGCTTGGGAGGCGGGGGGGCTGTCTGCCCCCCGCTCGCCTGCGGCGAGCCCCCCCGAGGATATTTCGGGCCAGAAGAACGAGGGGTCGGAGACGGCTTTGCGGTCGGCCTGCATCCAGTCGGGGAGGGGCTGTTCGGCGGCGGCCCGGGCGGCGCGGAGGATCGGGGCGTAGCCGGTGCAGCGGCAGAGATTGCCGGCGAGCGCGGCGTCGTAATCGGTTTCGCCGTTGAGATGCGCCACGGCCAGCGACATCACGATCCCCGGCGTGCAGAAGCCGCATTGCGAACCGTGATGGTCGATCATCGCCTGCTGCACCGGGTGGAGCTGGCCCTGGGGGCCCGAGAGCCCCTCGACCGTGCGCAGGGCCTTGCCGTGGAGCTGCGGCAGGAACAGGATGCAGGCGTTCAGCGCGCGGCTGCCCCTGGCATCGGTGACCATCACCGTGCAGGCGCCGCAGTCGCCCTCGTTGCAGCCTTCCTTGGTGCCGGTCAGGCGGCGGGTTTCGCGCAGCCAGTCGAGCAGGGTGCGCGTGGGGTGGGGGTCCGCGAGGCGGACGGTCTCTCCGTTCAGAAGAAACGCGATTTCGGACATCTGGAATCCAGCGCCGCTTTCTGTTTGGCGGTTGTTTTCCGCGTTGCCCCGGCCCGATGCGGCGTAAAGCCGGGCTTTCCCTGTCGGTTTCAGTTCAGCAAAGCGGCTGGCGGGCGGTTTGGCAAGCCCGGCGTTTTGCGGGCTGGGGCGAAAGGACTTTCAGGGAAATCCTGAAAATGGCGGCGGAATGCCGGGTTTTCCGCCGCAATCCCCCCGTGGCTCAGCCCAGCGACAGGGCCACCGCGTCGAGCTGTGCGGATGTGGCGCCCCAGCCGTTCTCGAAGCCCATCTCGGCGTGTTTGCGCATGGTCTCGGCATCGGCATGGCGCGCGGTGACGCGGTATTCGCAGCCGCCATCCTTGGCGGTGAAGGTGATGTCGGCGGTGAAGAAACCGCCGGTCTTGGGGCGGAAGCCGGCCGAAAGGCAATCGGTGAAGGCGAGGCGGCGGCCCGGATCGGCGACGAGGATGCAGCCCTCCTGGGGGAACGCGCCGAGGTCGTCGAACACCATCTTGGTATAGAACCGGCCGCCCGGGACCGGGTCGATCGCCGCCTCGGCCGTGACGCCGGGCCTGGGGGTGAAGAACTGTTTCAGCAGCTCGGCATCGGTCCAGCAGCGATAGAGGTTTTCGGGGCTGGCCTTGAGTTGGCGCACAAGCACGAGGTCATGGGGCATCGGTGTCTCCTTTCGCGCGGGAACGGGTTTCCAGCGTCAGTGCAAGCGCGTCGAGCTGGTCGAGCCGCGCCTCCCAGACCCGGCGCTGGCGGCTGAGCCAGTCCTCGGCGGCGGAAAGGGGGGCGGCTTCGATATGCACGACGCGCACGCGACCCTTCTTTTCCGAGCGCACCAGCCCGCTGTCCTCGAGCACCCGGAGGTGGCGCAGGAAGGTGGGCAGCGCGATGTCATGAGGCGCGTGCAACTCGCTGACCGAGGCGGGGCCGTGGGTCAGCCGTTCGATCACGGCGCGGCGGGTCGGGTCCGAGAAGGCGGCGAACAGGCTGTCGAATTGGTTAGTCATGTAGCTAACTATC
>ENA-ORCT01000999-ORCT01000999.1-marine-metagenome-genome-assembly--contig:-NODE-999-length-11767-cov-3.338751_pt1 | contig 11767 bp, 8 predicted proteins | sample MGYA00248632_ERZ508511 | MGnify/ENA primary metagenome ERZ508511 (study PRJEB26182, sample SAMN06268839) | marine metagenome | isolation source: Tt an P1-techrep anaerobic enrichment on pine from sediment...
GGATCGCATAGGCCTGAACGAAACGCAGATAGAGGCGGTCGGCCGCCTCCTGCCCCAGCTTTTCGGCCAGCGCGGCATGGCTGGCCTCGTTCATGCCGATATTCAGGATCGCGCCGGGCCCACCCCAGTCCGGGTCCTCGCTGGAGGGGCGCACGGAAACCAGCGGCGCGGTGCCGAAAAGCGACAGCAGGGCCGATTTGTCGGGCATCTGCCCCACCGCGATGCGGTGCACCGATTCGAAGGACAGCGCGACGGTCTTGGGCACCGGCAGGCCCAGCCGGATCAGCCGCTGCAGGCATTTCGCCCGCCCACCGTGGCGCGCTGTCTCGATATCCGCCGATGGCGTGATTTCGGTGAAGTCGGTGTAATCCGTTTCTTGCAGCACCATCGCGCCTCCCTCAACGCGGGCAGGATACCCCGCTGACGCGACTTGGCAAGCGCGCGGGCGGCCGCAGGGCCGCCCGTTCGCGCCTCAGCCCTCGACGCGGGTCAGGTCGGCCACCTGCATGCAGGTCTCGCTGATGCGGTGCAGCAGGTTCAGGCGGTTGCGCCGGACCACCGGGTTGTCGGTATTCACCTGCACCGCGTCGAAGAACGCGTCGATCGGCGCGCGCAGGCCGGCCATCGCGCCCATGGCGGTGGCGAAATCCTCAGACTCCATGGCGGGCGCGATCACCGCGTCGGCGGCGTCGAGCGCGGCGAAAAGCGCGGTCTCGGTTTCGTCCTCGGCGAATTTCGGGTCGGCGCCGAAGCGGTATTCGACCCCGTCCTTCTCTTCGGCCTGGATCAGGATGTTGTTGGCCCGCTTGAAGCCCTGCAGCAGGTTGCCGCCATCCTCGGTTTCCAGGAACTCCGACAGGGCGCGGGCGCGCTTGACCAGCAGGGTCAGGTCGTCGGCCCCTTTCATCGCCAGGCAGGCGTCGATCACGTCGTGGCGCAGGCCCTCGTCGCGCAGGTAGACCTTCAGCCGGTCGTGGAAGAAGCCCAGCAGGTCGTGGCTTGTGCCCGGCAGGCTCTCGCGCAGATGGGCAAGCCAGGTGCCCTCTTCGATCTTGAAGGGTTCTTCCGTTTCGCCGTGCAGCTTGTCGAGAACGGCGTGGAAGGCGGCGCCGAAGACGCCGTGATGGGCGACGTCATCCACCAGCCGGTCGAGGAAGAATTCCGCCTGCTCGTCGACGGAATCGAGGCTCTGGGCGATGGTGTGCTCCAGAAGCTGGGTGTTGATCAGCCGCTCCAGCCCGAGGCGCAGGTCGTTGCCCAGAACGGTGCGGATGATGCCCAGCGCCGCGCGGCGCAGCGCGAAGGGGTCCTTGGACCCGGTGGGTTTCTCGTCGATCACCCAAAAGCCCGCCAGCGTGTCCAGCTTGTCGGCCAGCGACACGGCGATGGAGACGGGGTTGGTGGGCAGCTCGTCCGAGGGACCGAGCGGCTTGTAGTGCATCTCGGCGGCCTCGGCGATTTCCGGGGCGAGGCCGGCGGCCTGGGCGTAGTAGCGGCCCATGATCCCCTGCAGTTCGGGGAATTCGTAGACCATTTCCGAGGCAAGGTCGGCCTTGGCCACCTCGGCGGCCTCGGCCGCGGCGTCGGGCTCGGCCCAGACCAGCGGGGCGATGGTGCGGGACAGTTTCGAGATGCGCTCGATCCGCTGGGCCTGGGTGCCCAGCTTGTTGTGAAAGGTGACGTTGTCGAGCTTTTGCAGCCACAGCGTCATGCCCGATTTCGCCACGCGCAGGTCGTTTTCCCAGAAGAACTTGGCGTCAGACAGGCGGGCCGACAGAACCTTCTGGTTGCCCGCCAGGATGGTCGCGCCGTGATCGGCGGTCTCGCGGTTGGCGACGGTGACGAATTTCACGATGCGGCCCGTTTTCGGGTCGCGCACCGAGAAGAATTTCTGGTGCTCCTTCATCGAGGTCTGCAGCACCTCGGGCGGCAGGTCGAGGAATTCCTCGCCGATCGCGCCCATCAGCACCACGGGCCATTCCACCAGCCCCGCGACCTCGGCCAGCAGGCCCTTGTCCTCGACCACTTCCAGCCCCTGCGCGAAGGCCGCGTTGGTGGCGTCGTGCCAGATATGATCGGCGCGCTCGGCCGGGTCGATCAGCACATGGGCGCGCTTCAGCTTGGCGGCGTAATCCTCGAACGAGGTCACCTTGAACTCGTCCGGCGCCATGAAGCGGTGGCCGCGCGTGGTGTCGCCGGCATGGATGCCGTCCACCACCATCGGCACCACCTCGGCCCCGTCCTCGCGGCTGAGGATGCAGAGGATGGCGTGCAGCGGGCGCACCCAGCGCAAGGAGCCCGCCCCCCAGCGCATGGATTTCGGCCAGGGGAAGTTGCGGATCGTGTCTTCCAGCACCTCGCCCACGATCTCGGCGGCGGGGCGGCCCTCCTTCACGATCTCGGCGAAATAGACCTGGCCCTTCTTGTCGTCGCGCACCCCCAGCTGCTCGCGCGTCAGACCGGTGGCGCGCAGGAAGCCCTCCAGCGCCTTTTCGGGTGCGTCCACGCGCGGCCCCTTGCGCTCCTCGCGGGTGGTGGGGCTGTTGTCCGACAGGCCCTCCAGCGCCAGCACCAGCCGGCGCGGGGTCGAGAACGCCTGCGCCGAGGCGTAGGTCAGGCCGGCCTCGACCAGACCGTCGGTCACGCGTTTCTTCAGATCCTCGCGCGCCCTGGATTGCATCCGGGCGGGGATTTCTTCGGAAAAGAGTTCTATCAGCAGATCGGGCATCTCGTGTCCTTATCCGACCCTTGAGGCCATGGTGATTTTTCGGGCGGGGGTGTTGGAGCGAAGGATGGTGAAGCCGTATCCGCGCAGGATCTCCTCGCAGGCCTCGCCGGTCTCTTCTCCGTTGCGTTCCGGCCCCGTGTCAATTGCGACGCTACGTGTCCGCATGAGGACGTCCCTGCCCCCCGTCAGCACCTCGGGCTCAGCGCCCTCGGCGTCCATCTTCAGAAGCGCGACCTCGCCGATTCCATACTTGGCCGCCAAAGCATCCAAGGTGGTCGCCTGCGCCTTGAACGAGGGGACGGCCTCGCCCGGCGGGACGAAGATGGAGCTGTCGGCCCGGCCCGGCGCGCTGTAGAAGGTGATCTCAGTCTCTTCGCACCACAGGATGGCGCAAGCGGCGACGATTTGGTCGTTGTCCGCGGTGTTGGCCTTCAGGCATTCCACCACCGCAGGATCGCCGTCGAAGGCAAAGACGCGGGCGCCGGCCTGCGCCGCGGTGATCGAGAAATCGCCGACATTCGCCCCGATATCGATGACCGTCTCGCCCTTCGCGATGGTCAGCGGGTCGCCAAGCCCGAATTCGGCGGCCAGGCGCTGCTGCCGGCGGGGCCAGCCGCGGCGGTAGGACCGCCAGATCAGGGCCGCGGGCACGCACATCGTATGGCCGGTGGTCTCGAGGAGGAACGCCTCGCCCGAGCGGCGCAGCCTGACCGGGCGCAAGCCGTCGATCCCGGTGCGGGCGACCAGATTGTGGACATTGAGCTGGAGACTGTGGCGGAAGGACAGGCCGAGATCGTTCATGGGCCTCACTCCGCCGGCGGCTTGGGGCAGCCTTCGGGGGCGGGCTTGCCCTCGAAGACCACTTCGCCGCAATGGTTGATCTGGTTCCAGGCATAGCCGCGGCCGTCGGGGAAGACGGCGATCACGCGGTCGATGCCATAGCGGATATTCTCTTGCCCCATGAAGGCCACGGCCTCGCCCCGCTCCAGCGCGGCGCCGATGGCGCGGGCGTCGAAACAGCCGAACCAGCCGGGCGCGACCAGCGGCACCGGGTCGTCATGGATCGCGTAGCTCCCGGTCAGCTTGTCCAGCGGCTGGCCCAGGGTGAAACAGGCGCGGTAGCGGACGGGCGAGCTGTCGGCGTCGATGCCTTCGAAGCCCTCGACGGCGATCGTCTCGGGCTGCCCCGACGAGACGGAGGTCAGTCGGACCTCGGCCGCGGGGCTGCCCGCCGCCACCGGCTCGTAGAAGGCATAGATCTGGAGGTAGTAGATCGCCACCCCGGCGATCAGCCCGGCCAGAACGATCACCGCCGCGATCAGCTTGCCGCTCACGCCTGCCACCCCCCGGCCTCGGTCTGGACGAAGGCATCGGCGCATTTCTTGGCCAGCGCGCGGACGCGGCCGATATAGGCCTGGCGCTCGGTCACCGAGATCACGCCGCGCGCGTCCAGCAGGTTGAAGATGTGGCTGGCCTTGATGCACTGGTCATAGGCCGGGTGGGCCATGGGGATGCGCTTGCCGGTCTTGGGGTCCTCGTGCGGGTGGGCGAGGATGGCCTCGCATTCGGCCTCGGCATCCTCGAAATGGCGGAACAGGATCTCGGTCTCGGCCACGTCGAAGTTGAAGCGGGAATATTCCTGCTCGGTCTGGCGGAACACGTCGCCATAGCTCAGCGGGATCGGGGCCTCGGGGTCGTTGAAGGGCATCTCCATCACGTGGTCGATGCCCAGAACGTACATGGCCAGGCGCTCCAGCCCGTAGGTCAGCTCGCCCGAGACCGGCTTGCAGTCGTGCCCGCCCACCTGCTGGAAATAGGTGAACTGGCTGACTTCCATGCCGTCGCACCAGACCTCCCAGCCCAGGCCCCAGGCGCCCAGCGTGGGGCTTTCCCAGTCGTCCTCGACAAAGCGGATGTCGTGGTAGTCGAAATCGATCCCGATCGCCTGTAGCGATCCCAGGTAGAGCTGCTGCAGATCCGGCGGGCTGGGTTTGATCAGCACCTGGAACTGGTAGTAGTGCTGCAGCCGGTTGGGGTTCTCGCCATAGCGCCCGTCGGTGGGGCGGCGCGAGGGCTGGACATAGGCCGCGGCCCAGGATTTCGAGCCCAGCGCGCGCAGCGTGGTGGCCGGGTGAAAGGTGCCCGCGCCGACCTCCATGTCATAGGGTTGCAGCACCGCGCAGCCCTTGGCCGCCCAGTAGGTCTGCAAGCGCAGGATGATCTCCTGGAAAGAGCGGGGTTTACCGTCTGCCATTGTTCTGCCCAGCTGTGAAAAACAGCGCCTGAATAGGCGTCCGGGGCGGCAGGGTCAATCACCGCCCCCCGGGATATTTGACGTGCAAAGCCGGGCCGCTTTGATACGGTCAACGTGGATTCGCCCGGAAAACGCGGCAACAGGGACCCTGAGCACCGATGAAAGCACTCATTAGCCTTCTGTTTTTCACCCTGGCGGGGCTGATGCCCGCCTTCGCGCAGGAGCGCGCCTGGGTCCAGATCGAGGCCCAGCCCACCCTGCGCGAGGCGCAGGAGCGCGCCCGCGCCTATTCCGGGGCCTTTCCGGATGTCAACGGCTTCCAGATGCGCTCGGGCTGGTACGCGATCGCGCTGGGGCCGTTCACGCCCGAGGGCGCGCTGGCCCGGCTGAGCGACCTGCTGGGCGAAGGGTTGGTGCCGGTCGACAGCTATGTCTCGGACGGGGCGCAATTCACCCGGCAGTTCTGGCCGGTGGGCGGCGATACGCGCGCCGAGGCGCAACCCGCCGCGCCGGCGCCGGAGGCCGCGCCGCAGGCGGTGGCCGCCCCCGCCCTGCCCGACGAGACCCCCGCCCAGGCCCGCCGCAGCGAGGCGCTGCTCAGCCAGCCCGAGCGCGAAGAGCTGCAGCAGGCGCTGCAATGGGAGGGCTTCTACAGCTCCGCCATCGACGGCGATTTCGGCCGCGGCACCCGGGCGGCCATGGCCGACTGGCAGGCCGCGCGCGGCCATGAGGCCACCGGCGTGCTGACCACCCGCCAGCGCGACGAGCTGGTCTCGACCTATCGCCGCACGCTGGCGAAGCTGGGCATGCAGACCATCACCGAGCCGCGCGCCGGCATCCAGATCGAGCTGCCCGCCGGGCTGGTCGAATTCTCGCGCTACGAGGCGCCCTTCGTGCATTTCGACAGCAAGGGCGACAGCGGCGTGCAGGTGCTCCTGATCAGCCAGAGCGGCGACAAGAACACGCTGTTCGGCCTCTATGACATCATGCAGACGCTTGAGATCGTGCCGCTGAAGGGCCAGCGCCAGCGCAAGAGCGACGAGTTCCTGCTGACCGGGCAGAATGACAAGCTGCACTCCTACACCTATGCCGCGCTCAGGGACGGGGCGGTGAAGGGCTTCACCCTGGTCTGGCGGCCCGGGGAGGACAGGCTGATGACCCGCGCGGCCCAGATGATGCGCGACAGCTTCCGCGCCCTGCCCGACGCGGTCCTGCCCGACCTCGCGGGCGAGCCCGATGCGGAACAGCGGGTCGACCTGATGGCGGGGCTGGAGATCCGCAGCCCCGCGATGGCGCGCACCGGCTTCTACGTGGACGAAAAGGGCACCGTGCTGACCACCACCGAGGTGCTGGCCCAGTGCACGCGCCTGACCATCGACGACGAATACGAGGCCGAGGTCGCGGCGCGCGACGATGCGCTGGGGCTGGCGGTGCTGCGGCCCAGGCAGGGGCTCGCCCCGCTGGCACATGCGAGTTTCCAGACCGCCACGCCGCGGCTGAAGACGGACGTGGCCGTGGCGGGCTTCTCCTATGGGGGGGTGCTGGATCAGCCGGTGCTGACCTACGGCACGCTGGCCGACCTGCGCGGGCTGAACGGCGAGGACGGGCTGCAGCGGCTCAGCCTCGAGGCCCTGCCCGGCGATGCCGGCGGCCCGGTCTTCGACTCCACCGGCGCGGTGATGGGCGTGCTGCTGTCCCGGGCTGGCGGCGCGCGCCAGCTGCCCAGGGATGTCAGCTTCGCCGCCTCGGTGCCCGCCATCGCCGCCTTCCTGTCGGCCAGCGGCGTCGACATCAGGCCCGCCGAGGCGGCGGCGCAGATCGCCCCCGAGATGCTGGCGGTGCAAGCCGCCGGCATGACCGTTCTGGTGAGCTGCTGGAACTGAGGCCGCGCCGGCCGGGGCGCCGGGCGCCGGGCCGGATCAGCCGCGCCAGAAGCGCGGCAGGAAGAGCACGAGAACGGCCACCACCTCCAGGCGGCCGACCAGCATGCCCGCCGACATCAGCCATTTCGCGGTGTCGGGAAAGGCGTGCATGGCCCCGGTTGAACCGACCTCGGGGCCGAAGGCGGGCCCGACGTTGAAGATCGCCGTCCAGGCGGCGGTGATGGCCGTGATGGTCGTGAGCTCGGTCATCGACAGGGCCACCGACAGGAGCCCGAAGCCCAGGATGAAAAAGGCGAACATGGCGATGACCGAATCGACGATATCCGCCTCCAGCGGGCGCCCCTCCAGGTGCAGCAGGACCACGCGGCGGGGGCTGTAGAGCCGGCTGATCTGGCCGCGGATCGCCTCGATCAGCACCAGGTAGCGGAACACCTTGATCGAACAGCCCGTGGAGGCGGTGCAGCCGCCGATCGCCCCCACCGCGATGAGGATGACGAAGGCGAACGGCCCCCAGAGGGTCACGTCCTCGCTGCCGTATCCCGTGCCCGAGAAGAAGGAGACGACGTTGAACAGCGTCTCGCGCACCGAGGCCTCCAGCCCGTGGCCCTGGATCAGGACGCGGTGCGCCACGATGGCCAGCACCGCATATCCGATCCAGCGCAGATAGGCGCGCACCTGCACGTCCCGCAGAACCTGCATCGGCTCGCCCCCCATCATCTGGATCAGGCGCACGAAAGGCACGCTCGCCAGCACCATGAACAGCGCGCCGGCATATTCGGCCACGCCGGCGAACTTGCCGAAGGACTGGTCCGAGGTGGAAAACCCGCCGGTGGAGAGCGTGGTCAGCGCATGCACCACCGCCTCGAGCGAGGTCATGCCCAGGGCGAAATAGGTGACGGCGCAGAGCACCGTGAGGCCGACATAGACGCGGATCAGCGCCGCGGAGATATCCTTGGACCGCGGCAGAACCTTGCCCAGCGTGTCGAAGCCTTCGGAGCGGAAGAACTGCATGCCGCCGACGCGCATCACCGGCAGGAACACCATGGCCACGATGACGATGCCCAGGCCCCCCAGCCATTGCAGGATGCCGCGCCACAGCAGCACGCCCGCCGGCATCTCGTCGAGCCCTTCGAACACGGTCGAGCCGGTGGTGGTCAGCCCCGACATCGCCTCGAAATAGCCGTCGACCAGCTCCACCCCGGGGGCGCCGAGCAGGAAGGGCAGGGCCCCGAAGAAGGGCAGCACCGCCCAGGCGCCCGTGGTCAGCAGGAAGGCCTGCTGCACGGTCAGCCCGCCGGGAAGGTCGTTGGAACAGGCCAGCGCCAGCACCCCGCCGGTCAGCGCGGTCAGGATCGCGGCCTCGACGAAGGCCAGCCAGTTGTCGTTGCCCAGCCACAGGTCCAGCGCCATGGGCGCCAGCATGGTGGCGCCCAGCACGGCGATGAGCAGGCCGATGACATATCCGACAGGGCGCAGGTCAACCATGGGCGCAGGCTTGGCCGGAGCGCGGGGTCAAGTCAAGCCGCTGCGTCAGCTGCGGTGGATCAGCGTGGCGAAGAGATGCGGGTCGAGGCTGGCGCCGTCGAAGGTCTCGCCCTCGGTCAGGATCGACACCGCGTCATGGCTGTGCAGGCTTTCCTGGTGGCTGGCCACCACCCGGAAATCGCCCACCCGCGGGTCCTTCTGCAGCGCCTCGCAGAACAGCCGCGCCGCGTCCTCGACAAAGATCGGGTGGGCGGCGTTGAGCTCGGCAAAGGCCTGCTCGTCCTCGCGCTTGACCATGACCTGGGTCTCGGTGGGCACGGCCGAGCGGCAGATCTCGATCAGGTCCTCGAACCACAGGCAGCCTGCGCCGGGCTCCAGCTCCACCGAGATCCGCGCGACCGAGCGCTGCGAATGCGGCGTGGCCAGCTGCCCGCGCGCCTGGCGGGCGTGCTCGCTGAGCTCCAGCGAGCAGGGGCAGGTCGAGGAATAGACATAGTCGAGATGCATGATCTTCTGGCGCTGGCCGCCCCGCTCGACCAGCTCCAGCGCGATGTCGTAATACTGGTAGCCCTCCAGCCCCGAGCGCAGCGAGGTCACCTTCATGGGGAAGGAAAACCGCATCTGGATGCGGGCGTCGAAGCTTTCGAGGTCGGACTTGTAGTCGTCGAGCGCCGCCGAGATCACGTCGAAGCTGAAGGTCCGCTCGGCATGGGCATAGAAGCTGCGCATGATGCGCGACATGTTGATGCCCTTCTTGTCGGCCTCCAGGCTGACCGTGCCGGTGACCGAGGTCTCCAGCGTCAGGTCGCCATTGTCGCGGGTGTGAAAGCGCACCGGCAGGCGGAAATTGGAGATGCCCACGTGCTGGATATGGCGGCGCGCGCCGCGGATCAGGCTGGCCGGGCCGTTCTGCAGGTCGGGCAGCGTGGCCTTGTAGCCCGCATCGGCCTTGAAATCATGGGGATAATCCCGGCTCAGATCGGGGTAATTGGCCACGGCACGGCCAGGCAGGAGCCGCGCGATGGCCGGGTCAAGCTCGGCCATCTCGGTGGCATCGGCCGAGGCCGCCCACTGGCGCAGCAGCTCCAGCGCCTCCTTCGCCTCGTCGCGGCTGGGCTGGGCGCCGATCTTGCGGGAATGGATGTTCATCAGGGTCTTCCCTTCGCGTCCTGTCGCAGGTTCTATATGTGGGATTTGGACGGCGAATGTCCAATCCTACGCCACAGATACGCGAAAACACACGGCCTAGATCACATCCAGCGCAGCCGTCACGTCGGCCAGCAGGTCCTCGGCGGCCTCCAGGCCGAGGCTGATGCGCACCAGGCCGGGGGTGATGCCCAGATGCTGCTTCTGCTCCTCCGGCAGGCGCTGATGGGTGGTGGTGGCGGGATGGGTGACCAGGCTTTTCGCGTCGCCCAGGTTGTTGGAAATGGTGAACAGTTCCAGGGCGTTGAGGAAGCGGAAGGCCGCCTCCTGCCCGCCCTTCACCTCGATCGCCAGCATGGTCCCGCCCGAGCCCATCTGCGCCTGCGCCAGCGCGTGCTGCGGGTGGCTTTCCAGCCCCGGATGGATCACGCGGCTCAGCTTCGGATGGCCCTGCAGCGCCTCGGCCAGCGCCTGCGCGCTTGCCGCCTGTGCGCGCACGCGCAGATCCAGCGTTTCCAGCCCCTTGAGCATCACCCAGGCGTTGAACGGGCTCAGCGCCCCTCCGGTATGTTTCAGATAGGGCTCGAACGTGCCGCGGATGAACTCCTCGCTGCCCAGCACCACGCCGCCCAGGCAGCGCCCCTGCCCGTCGACATGCTTGGTGGTGGAATAGACGATGACGTCGGCCCCCTGCTCCAGCGCGCGGGAGAAGACCGGGGTGGCGAAGACATTGTCCACGATCACCAGCGCGCCCGCGGCATGGGCCAGGTCGGCCACGGCGGCGATGTCGATCACCTCCAGCGTGGGGTTGGAGACGGATTCGAAGAACACCGCCTTCGTCCCCGGCCTGATCGCGTCGCGCCACTGGCCGAGATCGGTGCCGTCGACCAGCGTCACCTCGACCCCGTAGCGGCCCAGCACCTCTTCGAGGATGTAGAGGCAGGAGCCGAACAGCGCCCGCGCCGCCACCACGTGATCGCCCGCCTTCAGCATCGAGGTCAGCACGCCGTTGACCGCGGCCATGCCAGAGGCGGTGGCAAAGCCGTCCTCGGCCCCCTCGATCGCGGCGATGCGCTCTTCGAACATGCGCACGGTGGGGTTGCCGTAGCGGGCATAGATGAACTCGTCCTCGCCCAGCTCGACGAAACGCGCCTCGGCCTGCTCGGCGGTCTCGTAGACGAAGCCCTGGGTCAGGAAGATCGCCTCGGACACCTCGCCATACTGGCTGCGCCGCGTGCCTGCATGCACCATCCGGGTGCGCCGGTCCCAATTCTTCGTCATCGCCCCGCCTCCTTGCGGCAACAAAAAACCCCCACCGCCAGAGCGCCGGGGGCCGCAGAAAGCTCCTGACCTCTTTAGCGGCATCTTTAACGTGGCCCGCAATCCGGTGAACAAATCGCCACGGCGCGAGGCATAGCGCCGCACCCTGTGGCCGTCAAGCCGCGTCACGCAGCTGTAACAGAGGGTTCACGCCCCTGTCGTATGGCTGCCGTAGCTCCTTTCCACAAGATGTTGTGGGAGCTGCCCCGATGCCCCTCGTCCGGATCAACGCGATTGGCGCGCAGATCGCCCCGGCACAGGGCGCCGGCCCGGCCGGCGCAGCGCTGAGCGAGGCGCTGCGCGATGTGCCCCCGGAGGCGCCGGTGTTGGTGATGACCACGGCTTCCGCTTCTCCCCCTCCCGCCCGGACAGATGCCCGCACGGCCACATCCTGTCGCCCGCCCCGCAAAGCGACAGCTGGAAGGCGGTGTCCTGGCCGCGGCACCTGGGCTTTACCGGCCGCGCCCCCTCCCAAGGGCTGTGCATCGGTTTCGGCTGGGAGGCGGCGGGCACGATCTGGACGGCCTATGGCGAGGCCGCCCGCGCCGCCCGCCCCGGCCAGCAGGTCGACGTGGTGGCCCATTCGCTGGGCGGGGCGATCGCGGTGGACGCGCTGGCGGAATACGGGCGGAACCTGGCCAATACCAGCCTGTTCACCTGGGGATCGGCGCTTGGCCTGCTGGCCGAACGCGAACCGCTGATGGAAGCCGAAATAGCCAAGCTTTACACGACACCGACCCCAATCCGGAACTGGATCGACGTCGTCTTCCGCCGCGATTTCATGGGCAGCAAGGTGCCGGTCCCGATGCGCGACCCCGACTCCAGGTCGACGGAACGCCACCCGCAACGGTTCCCCGACACGGTTCAGCCACCGGTGCCGAAAGGCGCCTGGCAGGACCTGGCCCGGCTGCACGACCGCTATTACCGCTGCGAAGAGGCGATCCTGATGTT
>ENA-ORCT01001000-ORCT01001000.1-marine-metagenome-genome-assembly--contig:-NODE-1000-length-11764-cov-3.155985_pt1 | contig 11764 bp, 11 predicted proteins | sample MGYA00248632_ERZ508511 | MGnify/ENA primary metagenome ERZ508511 (study PRJEB26182, sample SAMN06268839) | marine metagenome | isolation source: Tt an P1-techrep anaerobic enrichment on pine from...
CCCGGACTCGAGGTTCCCCCCGGCGAGCCGGCCATCAATCCCGGCCCCCGGAAAATGATCCGGCAGTCGGTTGTGGATGTTCTGGAAACCTCCGCTATTGCCGGTCGGGTTTGCGTCGAGGTGTTTGTCCCGAACGGCCGCGAACTGGCGGAAAAGACGCTGAATGCCCGGCTGGGAATCATCGGCGGGATATCGATTCTGGGCACGACCGGAATCGTCCGCCCCATGTCACACGACGCCTATGTGGCAACGATCGAATCCGCCCTGTCCGTGGCCCATGCCTGCGGCCTGGACCAGGTGGTGATGACAACCGGCCGACGAAGCGAGCGGCATGCACAGAACCTGTTGTCCCATCTGCCGGAGGAGGCATTTGTACAGATTGGCGACTTTTTCAAACTGTCCCTTGAGCGCGCAGCCGGGTGTGGTTTTCGGCAGGTTATCTTGACGGTTTTTTTCGGAAAGGCGTTGAAAATGGCACACGGCGTCCCCCACACCCATGCCGCCAAGTCCAGCCTGACCCTGAACCGGCTGGCAGACTGGGCGCTGTCTGAAACCGGATGCGAATCATTTTCCAGCGCGCTCCGGGAGGCCAACACCGCTCGTCACGCCCTGGGTATCATCAAGGATGAATACCCGGAACTGATCTCCTGTGTCGGCGAAAAAATGGTGTCATCCGCATTCGCCTTTGCCGGCGATGGGATGATTGTGCGGGGCGTTATATTTGATTTTGACGGAACCGTTATGTTTGATTCACGATCCGGCCGGGAGAAAGTCCAATGAAAAAACGCGTATCGGTCATCGGCCTGGGGATGTCACCGCGGGACCTTACGGAGGAACACCTGGAGCGGATCCGAAACGCCGAAATCCTGATCGGCGGACGCCGGCATCTGGACTATTTCCCGGACGTTACAGCCGAAAAACTGGCGATCACACGGGATATCAAAGGCCTTTCCGAATACATCCGCACCTGGGCCGGCCGCCGGACTATAGTTGTCCTGGCATCGGGCGATCCGATGTTTCACGGCATCGGGCCAACGGTTGTACGGGCGGCAGGAAGTGACCGGGTCGATATTTTTCCCAACGTTACCTCCGTTGCAGCGGCATTTGCCCGGATTCGGGAAACTTGGAACGACGCGGTGATCATCAGCCTCCACGGGCAAAACAGGTTTCCGGCCCTTCTTGACGCTCTGGAGCGCAGCCGCAAAGTGGCTGTTCTGACCGATCCCGGTCACAGCCCGGCCTGGCTGGCCGCAGAGCTGGCAAACGAGGGTATGACCGATGTAAATCTCTGCGTGCTGGAACGGCTCGGGCAGCCGGATGAAAAGGTTCGGTGGTTCACTCCGACGGAAGCAGCCGACGAACAATTTGCGGATCCCAACCTTGTGATTTTGAATGCCGGCACCAGCCGGGGAGCTGACCCGAGCCTTCATTTGGGCATGCCGGATGATTCGTTTGCCCATGAAAACGGTTTGATAACCAAATCCGAAGTCCGGGCCATCACCCTGGCCAGACTTCGCCTCGCCAGCCATCATGTGCTGTGGGACCTGGGTGCCGGCAGCGGTTCTGTCGGCATCGAGGCGGCCGTATTTATCCGGACTGGACGAATTATCGCTGTCGAGCGGCGAGCGGAGCGGATCGATCTGATTCGTGAAAACCGCTCCCGCTTCAAGGTGCGAAATCTTGAAATCGTGCAGGCGGATCTCCCTGCCGCCATCGAAGAATTACCGGCCCCGGACCGGATATTTATCGGCGGCGGCGGACGGAAACTTCCTGACATCCTGGATGAGGCGACCAGCCGCCTCAAGCCGGGCGGCATACTGGTGGTCAACACTGTTCTTCTGCCCAGCTTCCAGGCGGCCTGCAGCGAACTGAACCGCCATGGATTTACGGTCGATGTTCTGCAGGTCCAGATCAACCGGGGGCGGGCCATGCCATGGGGAGACCGGCTGGACGCACAGAATCCGGTATGGATCGTTACCGGTGAGAAGCCGCATATATAGAATGTGGTGAAAAATATGTTGCCATAAAAACGCAAATTTCAGAATTGAGAACATAAAAGATGAGCAGGATGTGCGGCTCGTTCAGTGCCGATAAGATGACCTCGCGGAAACCCAAACACCCAATTCCGACTCGAAAGGACGTTTGATGCCGGATGAAACATACCCGATAATTTTTGCCGGAGCAGGCCCCGGTGATCCCGATCTCATTACCGTCAAGGCAAAAGATGCCCTGAGCACCGCGGACCGTATCATTTATGCCGGATCCCTGGTGCCGGAAGCTGTCCTGAAATGGGCCTCTGCCGATTCCGAACGCCTGAACAGCGCGTCGATGAACCTGGATGAAATCGTCGAGTCCATGGTATCCGGATACCGGGCCGGCCTGCGGGTCGTCCGGCTGCACACCGGCGATCCCAGCCTGTACGGTGCGATCTATGAACAGATGGCCGAGCTGTCCGGTCGATCCATCCCCTATACGGTCATTCCCGGTGTGACCGCCGCGTTTGCGGCCGCGGCCGCCATGGGAATCGAATACACGCTCCCGGAAATTTCACAAACACTGATTTTGACCCGGATGGCCGGTCGCACCCCGGTACCGGATACCGAATCGCTTGAATCTCTGGCGGCCCATAGGGCCTCCATGGCCATTTACCTGAGCGTTTCCCTGATCGACAAAGTCGCCGACACCCTGGCCGGTGCATATGGCGAAAATGCGGCATGCGCCATTGCCTACCGGGTCAGTCATCCCGAGGAAACCATTCTCCACACCCGGGTCAAAGATCTGCCACGGACGGTCCGCGACCACGGGATCACCCGGCATGCCCTGATCATCGTAGGGCGCGTGCTGGAAATTGCCCCGGATCGGTTGACGCATGTATCCAAGCTCTATGACAGATCTTTTTCTCACGGATTCCGAGCCGGAAAGGCCGACTGAAAATGGTATCGGAACCTTTTGAAAACGCAGATAAAACCGGTCGATCAACCGCCATCTGGGCACTGACGCCCAATGCGGCCCGCCTGGCCGGTGAAATCGGCCGCCAATTGCCGGAGGCAAAACGGTTTCTATCCGGAAAACTGCCACCGGACCTGTGCCGGGGCGCCAGGTGCTTTGACAGGTTGCAGCCAACCGTACAGGCGGAATTTGAAAACTTCCGGCAGCACATTTTTATCATGGCCACAGGCATCGTGGTTCGTATGATCGCGCCATGCATCCGGAACAAAACAGTCGATCCGGCGGTAGTGGTGGCCGATGAAGCGGGCCGGTACGTAATCAGCCTGCTCTCGGGCCACATCGGCGGCGCCAACGAACTGGCACGGCAAATTGCCGATCTTACAGGTACCGAGCCGGTCATCACAACGGCAACCGACGTGAACCAGGTCCTGGCCATTGATGAGGTTGCCCGGAACAAAAACCTTCGTATCGAAAATCCCGGCGCCATCAAAATCGTTAATATGTCCCTGGTTACCGGCAAAACCATCTGGCTTCATGACCCTCATGGACACCTGCATGACGCTGTTCAGCAGACACCGTCACTTCGTCCGGCGGAATCGCCGATCCAGGCCGGTGTGTCGGCCTCACCGCTCCCGGAGCCAGGGGTGTTTATCGATGACACCCGGACTGACCTGCCGGAAGGCATTCTGGTGTTGCGACCGCCATCCCTCGCGGCCGGCATCGGCTGCAACCGCAACACATCCATGAATGAAATTCAGGACCTGCTCTGCAGGACCTTTGATCAGGCCGGACTGTCGCTGTTGAGCCTCAGATGTCTGGCCTCCATTGACGTCAAACACGATGAAAAGGGCCTTCTCGCTCTGGCCGATACCCTCGACCTGCCGCTTCGGTTCTTCAACCGGGAAGAACTCAACCGGGTCGAGACCATCCAAAACCCTTCTGACATTGTCGAACGACACGTAGGAGTTAAAAGCGTATGCGAAGCCGCAGCAATACTGGCAGCGGACAACGGGGAACTGATTGTCACCAAGCAAACGACACCGAACGTCACCCTGGCGGTGGCACGCCAACCCTCTATGTGGTAGGTATAGGTCCCGGCCATCCGGACCATCTGTCCAAACGGGCTCACGATGTACTCCAATCAGCCGACGTCATTGCAGGCTACACCACATATATCGACCTGATTCGCCCCCTTATCCGGGACAAGCAGATTGTCAGCACGGGAATGACCAAAGAAGTGGACCGGGTCCAGGCGGCAATCGATATTGCCCGCGAAGGAAAATCATGCGCCCTGGTATCGTCCGGAGATCCGGGAATCTACGCCATGGCCGGGCTGGTTTTTGAAATGTGCCAGGCCCGCGGAATTCCCATTTCAGCTCCCGATGCTGCAAAAACAACCCCAAATGGGGAGAGCCGCCTTTGTGTCGAAGTGGTACCCGGCATCCCGGCCCTGTGCGCCGGTGCGTCGCTGCTGGGAGCGCCGCTGACCCACGATTTTGCAGCTATCAGTCTCAGCGATCTGCTCACCCCTTGGGATATCATCGAAAAACGGCTTGAAGCTGCCGCAAGGGCCGACTTTGTCATCGTGCTCTACAACCCCAAAAGCAAGCGGCGGGCCACGCTTCTTGAAAAAGCCCAGGAGATCATTATGAAGCACCGGGACGGAAAAACACCGGTCGGCATTGTAGTCAGCGCCATGCGGGAGAAACAGGACGTTTCGATCGTGGCCCTGGAAGATCTGCACACCGCCGACGTCAATATGCAGACCGCCGTTTTTATCGGCAGCACGGCATCGACCCGCTATCTCGACTATATGATTACCCCCAGGGGGTATTCGGGGAAGTATGCCATCGGCGAGTAAACGATTGGGATCACAGTTACCAACAAGATACGATTATATCTGCCTATAAGGTATTAGCCGCAGGCCAGAACATACGGGAGCAACCATGAAAGGCTATGTACAGGTATATACCGGTGACGGCAAAGGCAAAACCACGGCATCGCTGGGCCTGGCCCTCCGTGCCGCTGGAGCCGGTTTGAAGGTGTTCATCGGTCAGTTTCTTAAAATGGGTGACTACAGCGAAATTCGTGCTCTCGAGCGATTTTCCGATCAGATCACTGTAGAGCAGTACGGGAGCGGCCGATTCGTGAAAGGCCGCCCCACCGCGGAAGAAATCGAAGACGGCCGCCGGGGACTTGACCGGGTGGCCTCAGCACTGCGATCCGGTAACTTCGACCTCGTTATTGTGGAAGAAGGCAACGTGGCCGTTCGCTGCGGGCTGTTTCCGATCGAAGACCTGCTGGATCTCCTTCGGTCAAGACCCGAGCATGTGGAGTTGGTCATCACCGGCCGGGGAGCAGCTCCCGAACTGGTGCAACAGGCGGATCTGGTTACGGAAATGAAGGCGATCAAACATTATTATCAAAAGGGTGTGAGGGCCAGAGTTGGAATCGAAAAATAACAGACACCGACCGGCACCGTGCCTTGCCGTATTCGGAACGGGATCAGACGTTGGAAAAAGCGTTGTGACAACGGCCCTGTGCCGCTGGTTTGCCAACAAAGGGATTCGGGTGGCACCGTACAAGGCCCAGAACATGTCCAACAACTCCGGGGTAACTCCGGAGGGTCTGGAAATGGGTCGCGCTCAAATTGTTCAGGCCGAGGCCGCCGGCATTCCTCCCCACGTGGACATGAACCCGATCCTTCTCAAACCGACCAGCGACGTGGGGGCTCAGGTTGTGCTCCTCGGCGAAGCAATCACCGACAGGACGGCCGCCGAATACCATCGGGATAAAGAGCGGCTGTTCTCAGCGGCATCGGCTGCACTCGATCGCCTCCGTATGGAATATGACCTCATCATTATGGAGGGGGCCGGTTCGTGTGCCGAGGTCAACCTGATGTCGCACGATATTGTCAATTTCAAGATGGCCGAATATGCCGATGCGCCAATCCTGCTGGTCGCCGACATTCATCGCGGCGGTGTATTTGCCCAGCTTATCGGTACGCTGGCCTGTCTGCCTGCCGATCGGCAGAAGCGCATTGCCGGTTTTGTCATCAACCGGTTCCGCGGCGATCTGGCGCTTTTTGAAGACGGCATCCGGTGGATTGAAAAAAAGTCCGCCAAACCGGTGTATGGCGTGCTGCCCTGGTTCAGCCATTTCCGAATCGAGGCAGAGGACTCGGTTGTCATTGAAGAACCGGAACGGGACCAACCGTTTAATCCCTCGAGCCATGCAATTGCCGTTATCCGGATCCCGCATATTTCAAATTTTACCGATTTTGATCCGCTGAAAAATGTGGCAGGTCTTGATCTTCATTTTGTCGAATCCCCACGGGATCTGTCCCGGTTCAATGCGGTGATCCTACCCGGTTCAAAAAACACCCGTTTTGATCTGAACTGGCTGCACAGCTCCGGTTGGGCCGGCTGCCTGATGGATTACATGATCGGCGGGGGACATCTGCTCGGGATCTGCGGCGGTTATCAGATGATGGGCCGCCAGGTTCATGATCCGGACGGACTTGAAGGCAAACCCGGTTCCACCCCTGGCCTGGATCTTCTGCCGGTGGAAACCGTGTTGCAGGCCCCCAAGACCACAACACTCACTCAATTCCACTGGAATGGCCAGAATGGTACCGGATATGAAATCCACATGGGCCGGACCCGTCGGTTTAACGGACAGCCGCTGTTTCATGTGACAGCACAGAACGGCCAGCCAATGGATACCGAAGACGGCTGCATAACTCCAGAAGGCCGCGTGATGGGAACTTACATCCACGGTCTTTTCGACTCACCCGGGATCACCGGCCAATGGCTGGATCGCATCGGGCTGAGTGAACTGGACATATCGGCGATTCATGGCCCGGCCGCCAGGGATGCTGATTACAACCAGCTTGCCGAGCATTTTGCCCGATATATTGATGTATCGGGGATCAACCGGCTGGTTGCCGGTTGACCGATTGGTGACCGTTTTTTTCACCCATGATGCAGGTCACGCAAGATGCTTTATGGACGCTATTTTTCTTTAAAGCAATCCGGTTTCAGGTGTCTGTGTCCAGTATCAAATCCTGACACCTGATAACCGGGATCGAATCGTTCTGCACAAGCTATCCGCCTGCTTTCGTATGGATAATCGCCATTACGTGAGCAAGGCGGATAACCCAAACTGTATAAACGCAATCGGAGTATCCTAACGTGAACAAGACAACCCTGGTAATCGGCGGCTGCCGAAGCGGAAAAAGCCGGCATGCTCTTGAACTTGCAGATCAACTGGCCGGAAACGGCAAACGGGTTTTTGTGGCCACCTGTGTGCCCCACGATGCGGAAATGCAGGAGCGCGTCAGGCGACACAAAGCCGAACGAGGTCCCGAATGGAGCGCCCTTGAAATTCCCACGGCTCTGCCGTCGGCTATCCGTGACCATGGGCCCGGCACTGATGTCATGCTGATCGATTGTCTGACCTTATGGGTAAGCAACCTGTTGTTTGAATCCGATGACCCGGCATTCCTGGAACAATCCACGGCCGATTTAACCCGAGCCTTGAACGAGGCACCCTGCCCGGTCATATGTGTTTCCAATGAAGTGGGGGCCGGCATTGTGCCGGAAAACGGTCTGGCCCGGCTGTTCAGAGACACCGCCGGTATGGTCAACCAGCGGGTTGCCGCGGCGGTCGACAAGGTGGTGTGGATGGTGGCGGGTATTCCGGTAATCGTGAAAGGAAAGGATTGACGCATTGTCCCTGTTTAAACCGATTCGCCATATTAACCAATCTCTCGACCGATTGCTTTGCGCTGTTCAATTCAACACGATTTTGCCCATCGGGCCGCCGGCTGCGTTCGATGCCACTGGTATGATCCAGTATTTTCCCATCGTCGGGCTGATCCTCGGCGCCATGCTTTCGGCCTTTGATCAGCTGGCAATCCGAATCTGGTCCCTGCCCATTGCCGGTGCTCTGGACGTGGTGTTTCTGCTGGCAGTCACCGGCGCCTTTCACATTGACGGTCTGGGTGACGCCGCCGATGGACTCTTCGGGCACCGGCCGCCGGAAAAAGCCCTGGAAATCATGAAAGACAGCCGAATCGGCGCCATGGGGCTGGTAGCCATCCTCTGCGGTCTTACCGTTAAATGGTGCGGGCTGTCTGCCATTGAAAACCACCGAAGTCTGGTTCTGGTGCTGGTCCCGGCACTGGCCAGGGGAGGCACCCTTTTTGCCATCCGGTATCTGCCGTATGGCCGACCCACTGGAACGGGCGTATCGTTGTTTGACCGGCCGCTGACCCGCTCCGATTTCTGGGCCGTCTGCATGGTTGCCGGCCTAACCCTGTTTCTGGGTTGGCAGGGGCTTTTTCTCCTGGTCGGATTTGTATTTTTCACCTCCCTGATCCTGGGCTACTACTCGCGTCGACTGGGTTGTGTGACCGGTGATATGCTGGGAGCCATGACGGAAGTCCTAGAAGCAATGCTTTTTCTACTGGTATCGATGTGGAGGTTGTCATGATCTGCGGACACGGGGGTAACATATACGAACTGGCCGAACGCCTTGGCTGCACACCCGGGGATATCACCGATATGAGCAGCAACGTGAATCCCATGGGACCGATGCCGGCGCTGATCGACCACCTGCATAATCAGCTGGCGAGCGGCATATCCGCCCTGCCCGAAGTGGATGCCAGAGGTGCTGTCGATGCCTTTGCAGCCAATCATGGCCTGAAGCCGGAACAGATCGCAGCCGGAAACGGTACCACCCAGCTCATCTATTCGATTCCACGGGCTCTCGGCTCCCGAAAAGCGCTCATCATGGGTCCGACCTATGCGGATTACCGCGATGCCTGCACCATGAACGGAATCGAGCCAGCATTTTTCCTCAACGGGCCGGACACGAATTTCGATCCGGATCTTGATTTGCTCCAGGCGGCTATTGATGGTTACGATACCGCGTTCATCTGTAATCCCAACAATCCGACCGGCCGTTTGATACCCGGTGAAGACCTGATCCGCCTCTGCAAAAACCGGCCGAATACCCGTTTCATCATCGACGAGTCCTATCTGCCATTTGTCAGAGAACGGGAAACGCAAAGCCTGCTGAGAGCCGGCCTGAAAAACGTTATCGTTCTCAATTCCATGTCGAAAATTTTCCGCATTCCCGGTCTTCGGATTGGTTTTGCCGTGTCCGAACCGGAAACCATTGAGCGACTCAATGACCTCATGCTCCCCTGGAGCCTGAACAGTTTGGCTCAGGCGGCGGTCCGGTTCCTCATGTCGCAACAGGATAAGGTCGACGCGTTTGTCCGGGAATCAGTTGACTTTCTGGACACTGAAAAAGACATCATGATGGACACGTTTCAACCCGCCTCGGCCATTACCCTGTTCCCCAGCCGGACATCGTTCATACTTGCGCGTCTCAATGGAGATAAGGATGCCCACATGATCTGGGAGCAACTGGCACGCAAACGATTTTTGATTCGCAACTGTGAAAACTTTCACGGGCTTTCCGATCGCTATGTTCGCGTATCGCTGAAAACCGCCGATGCCAACCGGCAACTGGCCCGGGATTTGAAGGAAATTATCAGCATGTAAGCGTCCAATTGCCTGTTTCAAAAGCAGGCAATTTTTATGGCTAAAAAGCACAATATTCAAATTAAAACAGCAAATTTAAATCCTTAACGGCAGCCTGACTCAACCGATCCGAAATACACACCATGGACTATTACGCATTCGTTTTCGTTCTACCCTCGGCATTTCTACTTGATCTTATATTGGGAGATCCCCGCATCCTGCCCCACCCGATCCGGTGGATGGGCACAGCTATTGCAGCAGCCGAACCCACCTTTCGCCGGCTGCCCGGCGGGCTCCGCGCTGCCGGGACACTCTTTGCAATATTCCTGATTACATCCGTCTTTATACTGTCCTGGATGGTTGTCTCGGCTGCTTTTCGAATTCATCCTGCCGCCGGATTTTTAATTCAGACGCTGATGATCTACTACAGCATCTCCACGCGATCCCTTGAGCAGGCGGCCATGAAGGTTTATCAGGAATTGAAACGGCATGACCTGTCGGCCGCCAAGGGCAAGCTGGCGATGATCGTGGGACGGGATGTGACAAAACTGGAGGAAACCGGCGTCATCCGGGGGGCTGTAGAGACCGTTGCGGAAAACCTGGTCGACGGCGTGATATCCCCCCTGTTTTATGCGGCAATCGGCGGCGCACCGTTGGCCATGGCCTATAAAATGATCAATACACTGGATTCGATGGTGGGCTACAAAAACGATCGGTACATAAAATTTGGAACCGCTTCGGCCAGACTGGACGATCTGGCCAATTTTCTGCCGGCGAGACTGTCTGTTCCGGTTATCGCCCTGGCGGCCGGCATGTTGGCCGGTCGCGGCACCGAAACCAGAAAAACGGCCAGAGAAGAAGGCGCCAATCATTCCAGCCCCAATGCCGGCTATCCGGAAGCCGCCTTTGCCGGCGCTCTCGGAATAAAAATTAACGGTCCCAACGTCTACCACGGGACAGTGGTCAACAAGCCGTTTATCGGCATACGATTCGGCGATGCAAAGCTTTTTCATATTCCCCGGGCCTGCGACCTGATGCTGCTGTCGGCTCTGCTGTGGATGCTCACCGTCTGGATGCTGTCAGTCGCAGTTACAGCAATATTTTAAAAAAAGGCGCAATGCGGATCTGGGATTTAGAAACCGTTGATCGGAAGCAAACACCGGTTTCCGCAATCCCAAATCCGCAATAAATATCATTTTATGTATCAGTCACTACCCAAATCATACAAGAGTATCTATCCGTTTACACTCGGCACCACCTCATTTATCTATCCGGATACCTGGAGCCGGAATGCCGAACGGTTGGGGCCCTTTATCGACACGCTTGAGCTCCTGTTGTTTGAGAGCCGAACCCCGGGATCTCTTCCGTCAGCCGATGAAATCCGAACACTCAGGCACCTGGCACAAACCTTAAAGTTTTCCTTTAACATCCATCTGCCAACAGACGTATTTCCAGGGGATCCGGACAGGGGCACCCGGCACAAGGCAGTGGAGAACCTTGCCCGCGTCATCCGACTTACGGCCCCGCTTCAACCGACGACACTCACACTCCACCTCGAGTTCGGCCGGAATCCGACCGACAAGCAAGGGGTCGATCGGTGGCAACAGCGATTGAGAGGCAGCCTGGAGGCGCTTCTGGCAACCGGCGTGCCGCCGCGGCTGCTGTCCATCGAAACGCTGATGTATCCGTATGACTGGGTAATGCCGCTTGTGGAGGAATACGACCTGCGTATCTGCATGGATATCGGTCACCTCGTGCTGCAGGGAATCGATCCGGAGGCGTTTTTCAGCCGGCACGAGTCCCGAATCTCAATTCTGCATCTGCACGGCGTTCGGGATCAAAGGGATCATCAGGAACTGGGATGGTCGGACAGGCGGATCCAGGAATCGGTGTTGAAAATTCTTCATTCCTTTTCAGGAACGGTTTCCCTTGAAGTGTTTTCATTTGACAAGCTGCATAAGTCGCTCAATTTCCTTGAGCAGCAGTGGCCGGTAGAACGGAGAAATGGGAATTAATTAAAAAAAGCGTCCCGACTAGTGGTCGGGACGCTTTTTTTTCAGGCAGCCGCAAGAACCTCCCGGGCAGGATTTTCCAGACAAATGCCGAGTTCGTCAAGGATCCCGGAAACCTCGTTGAAGGCAATGTACATCTGCTTTTTCTGATCCGATACATCCGACTGCAGCGGTTCGGCCTCAAACCAGATTTCCATTTCATCCTGTCCCCGGGTCAACCGGATGCATGCGAGCAGATCCGAACGGGAA
>ENA-ORCT01001001-ORCT01001001.1-marine-metagenome-genome-assembly--contig:-NODE-1001-length-11743-cov-3.452683_pt1 | contig 11743 bp, 9 predicted proteins | sample MGYA00248632_ERZ508511 | MGnify/ENA primary metagenome ERZ508511 (study PRJEB26182, sample SAMN06268839) | marine metagenome | isolation source: Tt an P1-techrep anaerobic enrichment on pine from sediment...
GGACTGCTGGCAGGGGCAAAGGCCGGCATGGTTATCGTGGACATGAGCACCGTTGAACCCGCCGGAACTCAAAAACTTGCCCAACAGGCACTGGCAAAAAGCGTGGGATATCTTGACGCACCGATACTTGGCAGACCGGCCACTGTCGGGAAGTGGGCGCTGCCCGTGGGTGGCAAAGAGGGGGACCTGGAAAAATGCACCAACCTCTTCAAGCTGTTTGCGGCCCATGTCATCCATATCGGCCCCCCGGGCAGCGGCAACAAGGTCAAACTACTCAACCAGCTCATGTTTGGTGCCATTAATGCCATGACCGCCGAAATGATGGCCATTTCCAAAGCCATGGGCATATCGCCCAAGCTTTTGTACGATACCATCACTGCCAGTCAGGCCGGGACAGTAAGCAACCTTTTCAAGGAACTGGGGCAGCGGGTTTCCGACGAAAGATACACCGAGCCTACCTTCACAGTGGATCTTCTGATAAAAGATGTCCGACTGGGAGTGGAAATGGCCAAGGCGCATAATGCCCCACCGGTGGTTGCAAGATCAGTGGAATCACTGAATGAAATTGCCAAGGCTCAGGGCTACGGAAGCGATGACACATCAATCATGTGGAAAAGTTACCATAAAATCTGGGGGCAAAAAAGCGTGATCTGACGATGCTGTGAAAGTCAACATTACGAATTATATTTTTTGATTAATAAAAACATAGGGGGCTGGTCTTGATCTTGACATATTTTTGAACCTGATATTGATGTTGTTGGCTTAATAAAACCCAAATAGGCACCCATTAATATGGTGGGCCTACGCTCTTCAGCGTACTGATTTTTTTCTCAATTTTTTCAATTTTTCTTTTCAGTTTTTTGTCCTTTTGGATTTTTCCACGAACCTTTCGGCTGGCTTGGGATACGCCGGATTCACTGATGCCGAAACGAGCGCCGATATCTTGGAGTTTTTCAGCGGTATTTCGTTGACAAAGATACATTTTCACATTTCTGGCCAGTGCGGCCTCACCTGCTAAAACGGCGTCCACTTCGCCAAAGATGTCCACCATTGGCGCAGTTCGGGTGATGGCTTTCAGAGCCGTACGGTCCTTGTCGGCTTTTTTGCCGGATAAAAATGACGCATGATCTGTGGCAGGTTGCCGGAAGGCGTCTCCAGCAAAAAGTGGTAATGTTATCAACCAGGCAATGCGCGAATTAGGGCATCATACCGATAGGATGCAGATTCAAGATACAGAAGGAACTACTCCTGGTCTCGCCTGCTTATGAATATGGGGTTCCGCTCATTGCCGCGGGATGTGACGTGATAAAAGGCTCCTGGGTAGGTAATTCTCAGCACTGTGCCATAATAATTGCTCACCGTATTTTAATTCGCTGGTTGGTGAGGAAATATTACCGAAAAGGAAAATATGTCAATATCAAGTCCTGACCCTACGTCTTTAAAATTGTCAAAATAAAAGATACGACACCTTTCGTTCCCGTATCCTCGAACTGATGTCCCTGGGGTTTTTGGAAGCCAAGATGGATATCATTTTGATTGGCAATCCCGGTGTCGGAAAAACCTTCCTGACCAAGGCCGTAGCCTATACCGCCACCCAGACCGGCAAGAAGGTCCTTTTTACCACCGCCATGGATATGATCAATCACTTGATCGCAGCCGAGGCTGACCACTCGCTTCTGAAAAAACTCCACTACTATCAATCACCGGAACTGCTGGTCATCGACGAGATCGGCTACCTGGCTCTGGGCAAACAGGGCTCAAACCTCTTCTTCCAGGTCATCAGCCAACGGCACGAGGCCAAATCAACCGCCATTACCACCAATCTGCCGTTCGCCGACTGGGGAAAAATCTTTGACTCCACCTCTGTGGCTACCGCCATCGCCGACCGACTCGTCCATAACTCGCAGGTCTTCATCCTGGAGGGATCAAGCTATCGAAAGAGGGGAAAGTAGAAAAACAGATGACTTATAGCTGAATGGCGACTTGCTGAAATACTGCCTGCCTTTTTGGTCATGTAGGATGCACCAGTGCGCTTCAGCTTTGCACTGGCTGGATTTTAAACGATGATTTTGGCGGGATTTTTGGCCGGCGGTAACACCAAGTGCTTTGGGTCCGATGAAACCGATGCCCGGGCCGTGCCGCGGTTCGCGCCGAAACCGGCCCGGAACGGTCAGGAAGGAAAAGGGAAGGCTTCCCGCGAATCCTTACGGTACCTGAATCAACATGGCATCTCCCTGGGCGTGGCCCGAACAGATGCCGCAAACCCCTATGCCGCCGCCCCTTCGCCTCAATTCATAGCCTAGGGTCATGGCAATCCGCGCACCGGTGGCCCCGACCGGGTGGCCGTAGGCGATGGCGCTGCCGTTCACGTTCACTTTTTCAAACATCTCTTGCCTTGACATGCCGAGGATGGAACAGGCGCTGACCAGAACCACGGCAGCAAAGGCCTCATTGATTTCAACCAGGTCGACCTGCCCGATGCTCATTGCGTTTTGTTCCAGAACCTTTTGAATGGAGAGGCCCGGAACCGTCGCAATGTCTTTGGTCGGCTGGGAGACCTCGGCGTAATCCAAAATGGTAAACAACGGCGTCATGCCCAATTGCTCGGCCTTTTCCCGGCTCATCAGCAGACAAACATCTCCACCGTCGTTGATTCCCGGAGCATTTCCGGCCGTGATGCTTCCGGGCCCGCCGGTCACAGGGCTTTTGTGGTTGAAAACAGGCGGCAGTTTGGCCAGCTTCTCCATCGTCGTTTCCGGCCGGATCCCCTCGTCCCTGTCCACAATGAGAACCTGTTTCCCATTTTTGACTTCGACGGGAAATATCTCTTCGTCGAGTTTTCCCGATTCCACCGCCGAGGCCGCCGCCATCTGCGAGTGCAAGGCCCATTCATCCTGCATGGACCGGCTGAACCCGAATTCATCGCCCACTTCTGACCCGTGAATCGCCATATGGCGGTCGTAAAATGCATCCCAGAGCCCGTCGTGAACGGTCAGGTCGACGGCCGGTCTTGCGGTCAGCCCCATACGGGCCCCCCACCTCATGTCGGGCAGGGCGAAAGGGCCGTTGCTCATGCTTTCCTGGCCGCCGGCAATACAGATCTCCGCCCTTCCGGACTGGATCATCTGACAGGCCAGGTCGAGGGTCTTGATGCCGGAAGAGCAGACCTTGTTCACGGTAATCGAAGGGACGGTATCGGGCAGCCCGGCCAGAATGGTCGCCTGGCGGCTTGGCACCTGGCCGCAGCCAGCCGGCACGACCTGGCCCATGAAAACATAGTCGATATCTTCAGGGGAAACCTTTCCCTTTGTTCTTTCCATCAATTCCCTGATCGCCAGGGCGCCGAGCTCGGGAGCCGAGAGAGAGCGAAAGACGCCGCCGAACTTTCCGTAAGGGGTCCGGCAGGCCTCGACGACCACCACATCAGGAATGATGGTGCGCCGATTCTTCTTTTTCCGCACTTTTCCGACAGCCCGGAAATCCGGTTTTCTTTCGCCGTATTTCTCGATCAATGCGCCAGCATAGATTTCTTTTTTCTTTTTTTCCAGTTTTTGCGGTTTTCTTTTCATTTTTTCATTTCCACTTCAACGCGATGGCGTCCATCGATGGGCGCCCGTGAACGGTTTGCCCTATTTGACGACCATGGTCGGCAGCCAGGTAATGGTTTGGGGAAAGATAACGCATAGAACCAGGCCGAAGAGCATCAGCAGGACGAAGGGCACGATCCCCTTGTATACATCGATGGTTTCAACGCCTTTGATTCCGATTCCCCTCAGGTAGAACAGGGCATATCCGAAAGGCGGCGTAAGAAAAGAGGCTTGAAGGTTGATGGCCATGATGACGACGAACCAGATCTTGTCAAAACCGAGCTGTTCGGCGATGGGCAGAAAGAGCGGAAAGCAGATGAGGACAATTCCGATCCAGTCGATAAACATGCCGAGCAGAAAAACAATTCCCTGCATGACCAGAAAGGTGCCCCATTTGCTGAATCCCAGGCCCAGAACAAACTCGGTCACCACATCGCCGCCGCCGTTGCCGAGAAAGACGCCGGTAAAACAGGTGGCACCCACCAGCACCACCAGCACCATGGCAGAGGTCTTGGCGGTCTTTTCAATGGCCGCAAACAATGTTTTCCAACTGAATTTGCGGTAGGCAAGGACCATGAGAAAGGCAATGAATGCGCCCCCGCCGGAGGCTTCCGTAGGGGTGGCGATGCCGGCGAACAAGGTTCCGAGCACGCCCATGATCAGCAATACCGGCGGCACCAGTGATTTGAGGACCTTGAGTGCGATCTGCTGCCTGGTGACCTTGGCCAGTTCGTCCTTGCCGATGGGCGGTCCGAGCTTGGGGTTGCGAAAACAGCGGACGGCGATATAGCCGGTATAGAGGCTGGCCAGAATAACACCGGGAATCACGGCGCCGGCAAACAACTGCCCGACGGACAAGGAGGCCTCGCTGCCCATCACCACGAGCATGATACTCGGCGGAATCAAAATCCCAAGGGTTCCACCGGAGCAGATGGTTCCGCATGACATCTGTTTGTCATAACCGTAGCGAAGCATCATCGGAAGGCCCAGAAGGCCCATGGTGACCACCGAGGCGCCGATGACCCCGGTACAGGCGGCAAAGACGGTGCATACGATGATGACGGCAATTCCAATGCCTCCGCGCAGGGGGCCCAGCAAATAGCGCAGGGCATCGAAAAGTTCTTCGGTAACGCCTGCCTGATCGAGAAATTGGGCCATGAAAATGAACAGCGGAATTGCCAGCAACACATAGCTGTTCATGGTTCCGTAGATTCGGTTGGCAAACAGGGTGAAAATGCCGGGCCCCCAGTCTCCGATCAGGCCGAAAATAATACTCAATCCTCCCAGAACGAAGGCCAGAGGGTGACCGGAGAAAAGACCGATAAAAAGACCGGCAAACATCATTATGACGAGCCATTCCGGCGAAAAGTCGATCATGCGTTCTTTCCTCCTATCAGAAAAATGATTTTCTTGGTGACTTCGGATACCCCCTGCAGAAACAACAGGATAAAGGATATGAAAATCACGCTCTTGATCGGGTAGATCGGACCGCCGTACACGGTCATGCTTACCTCCCTGATGGCCCATGATTTTGCGGCAAAAAAGTATCCATGCCAGATGCAAACCATGGAAAATGGAAAGAAAAATATGAAATAGGCGCAAACGTCGATGGCTGCTTTTTGCCTGGGCGAAAGGTAATAGGTTAAAACGTCAACCGAAACATGGGAATTGTGCAGCAGGGCATACCCTGCAACAACCATAAAATAGAAACCGAAGATCTGGGTCGTCACTTCAAAGCCCCATATGGTCGGGCTGTTAAAGACCACCCTTTGAATCACCTCGAACACGGCCAGCAGGGTCAGAGCAACAATGGCCCAACTGAATATCTTTCCGATCCACTCGTTGAATGAATCGATATACCGACTGAGTCTGATCATAAAATCCTCCGGGAGTGAGGCCGTCGATAACAATCTTTAGAAGATTTCTATCTTTTTGGCCGCAAAACAGCATTGTTCCGGGAAGGATGATCATTGCACCCTTCCCGGAACTCTTCGATAGTCAAAAAATGGTCTCGTTTCTACTTGATTGCCGCCTTGATGGCCTCCAGATCGGGGGGATTGGTTACATTCCGGCCATGGGAGAAGGGATCTGCGACCGAACGCCACTGGGAGAAATCCTTGAGGAATTTGTATTGGGAGTAGGCGATTTTGGCAAACAGGGGGTTCTTCTTGCAAACATCGAGGGTGTGTTTATTGACCGATTTCTGGATCTTTGCCAGATCGTCATTCTTCAATTTGTTGATTTTGATTCCTTTGTCCAGAAAATCCTTTGTGGCCGATATGTTGTTGTATTCGAAGAATGTATAGGACCACAGGAAATTGGCCATGGCGGCGGTTTTCAACATCTCCTGCTGCGCTTCGCTAAAACCGTCCCACACCTTCTTGTTGATGATGACGCTGAAAATAGCGCTGGGCGCATGCCATGCCGGCGAGGCCCAATATTGAGTGATTTCCTGCAGACCCATCATTCGATCGACGCTCGGAATATTGTATTCACTGGCATCGATCACCCCCTTTTCCAAGGCTTGGTAGACTTCGGACCCTGCCAGATTGACCTGCACCCCGCCGAGATCCTTTAAAACCTTTCCCTGCAATTTCCCGCCCATCCGGATCTTCATCCCTTTGATGTCTTCTATGGAATTGATCGGCTTGTTTCCCCGAATTCCCGATTCGGATCCATGGCCGCCAAAGGGCAGGGCCACAAGCCCGTATTTCCCATAGACTTCCTGAATAAGCTCGAACCCGCCGCCCTGGTAGATCCAGATAACGTAATCATGGATGGTCAGCCCCAAAGGGTGCGATCCGATGATGTTGAAGGCCTCATTCTTTCCGGGCCAATACCCGCCCCAGTCTCCGCCCATGTCGAGGGTGCCGTTGGCCACCGTGTCAAAAAGCTCAAAGGCCGGAACCATGGTTCCGCCGTCGAAAAATTTGATTTGGAAATTCTTTCCTCCCATACGATTGACAAGTTTTACGAAATGCCGGTCCACTTCGATCAATTGAATTCCTGACGACCAGACTGAACTCATTTTCAGCCGTACCCTCTTTTCTTTTGCGGCTGCGTGCATCGGGGCTAGAAAAGACATCAAAAAAACGAGAATGGTGAAAATGGCCATCTTGGAAAACATCGAATTCCTTCCACCCAGAATTTCAATTTTCATCTTGAGACACTCCTTTAAACTTTTCGTTTGAATGCTTCGGCCGCAACGGCCAATAACTAATATAGACTATTGATGTATTATTCAACCTTGACGATCTCGTAAAAAGTCGAAATCAGAAAAACAGCACACAATATATTGCTTTCGACTATTCGAAAAAACCATACATGTTGTGTAGATTTTTTATGACGCAGACTTTTTACGAAACCATCAACCTTTATGGGAATCAGCCCCGGGAACCGAGTCTCAAGCCGCCGTGGATAAAAAAGACATCGCCGGCCAATGCCTCGTTCCTGTAGAGTTCGCTCACCAAAGATGTAAATTCCGAAGGCTCGATGAGGCGGCCGATGGGAACATCGAGAAGAATTCTTTCCAGCGCATTTTGGTTCATTCCCCTGGCCATGGCCGTGTCGCAATATCCCGGAGCCACCGCGACACAGCGAATCCGGTGGGAGAGCTTTCGCCGGAAAAACTCGGCGGTAATGACCTTCGGAAGTACGGACATGGCGGCCTTGGTGGATGAGTAATTCACCTGGCCTGCCGTTCCCAGGGACCCCGTCGAAGAGACCAAGCAAATCAGGCCCTTGCAATGATGGTTGATCATCCGTTCGGCGCATTCCCGGACCGTCAGGAATACGCCGGTCAAATTCAGGTTGACGACCATCTGAAAATCCCCGAGAGACATTTTTCTCGTGACCTTTCCCGTCTGGCGGTCTGGGGACAGCATCAGGCCGTCTTTGATGATGCCGGCAAAGGGCGCGATCAGGTTGATTTTTCCGAATTGTTCGATGGCCGTATCGGCAAGCATGGAACAATCCGACTCCTGGGTCACGTCGCATACGACGGTAAAGCAGCTATTTTCCGCCCAGGCCAATTCCGAGGCCGCCTTTTCCAGGGAGACAGGGGAGATGTCCGCGAGGACGACCTTTCCCCCCGATTTTACCCAATGGCGTGCCAGTTCCAGGCCGAGACCCGACCCCCCTCCGGTGATCACTGCAACAGAATCTTTGATTTCCAACACTTTCCTTACCTCCTTGGTAAAATTGGGTGAATGGTCGCTATTCTTTGAGCATTTGCATGATTTCTTCCTGGTGTTGCCCCAGAGAGGCCGCCGCGCCGGGCTTTCCCGGTGTTTTGGAAAATTTGATCGCGGTGCCCCGGATCTTCAGCCGCGGCTGGGTTTCGGAGAAATTTACATCGACTTCCGACAGGGTTTCCCGGTGGTTGAGGTGGGGGTCCTCCAGAACCTCTTTTACCGTTCGGACTCGTGCACAGGGAATGTTGTTTTCCATGAGCAATTTTTCCAATTCCTTCAAGTCTTCAAAGGAGTCGACCCAATCATCGATCATCGGGATCAGCTCATCCTGGTTCTTGATCCGCCCGGCCACCGTGACAAACTTCGGATCATTTGTCAGATCGGGCCGCTCCATCAACCTCGTCAGAATCTCCCACAACTTCGGATTCAGGGCCGCAAGCATCATTCCGCCCGATTTTTTTCCGAACACTCCGTAGGGGGTCAGCATGTTGCTGTGGTTGCCGTTTCGGGTCGGGTCCTCGCCGGCGGACGCCAATTCCAGGCAATCGATCTGCATGGTCATGCATTCGAGAAGCGAGACATCGATAAACTGGCCTTCCCCGGTCCGAAGCCGATGATAAAGGGCGGCCGATATGGCCCCGAAGGCATGGTAGGCCGTGGTATTGTCTGCCACCGCGGGCCCCAGCCGCATGGGGGGGCCGTTGAGAAAACCGTTGATAGCCATGACTCCGCTCATGGCCTGGGCGATCAGGTCGTAACCGGGCCTGTCCCGGTAAGGGCCGGTCTGGCCGTATGCCGAAACCGAGCACATGATGATCGATTCGTTTAACCGGCTGACCTCATCATAGGCCAGCCCGATTTTTTTCATCACGCCGGGCCTGAAGCTCTCCACCAGGACGTCGGACTTTTTGACCAGTTTTCGAACGATTTCCATGTCCGATGCCTTCTTGAAATCGAGGACGATCGATTTCTTCCCCCGGTTCGCCTGAACAAAAAGGCTACTGCCGCCACCAATCTGCACCGGCCATGCACGGGAATCATCTCCGTAAACCGGTCTTTCCACTTTGATCACCTCGGCACCGAAATCCGCCATCATCGCCGTCGTGATGGGGCCGGCGAGATTGTTGGTCAAATCGAGAACCCTGATTCCTTCAAAAATTTGTGACATACGATCCTTTCCTTCCTGATTGCCAAATTTCCAGTTTATCCTTTCCTCAGCCAATCGTTGACTTCTGGCGATTTGCAATCGCTGTGCCTGTTGTGTTGCCATTCGCAACCCACCAAAATCTTGTATGATTATAGATTCTCGAATTCGGAGGTGCCGCATTATGTCTTGCCCCGAAGCGGTCATTGCGATACATTCCGATACAAAGGAGAGAGCAAATGACAGGTTACCAGCTGGACGAAATCACCCATGACCACCTCAATGCCATTTTTGACAGCCTTACCGACGCCGTCATCGTACTGGACCGCAATGCCAAGATCATCATGATCAACCCGATATTCTCCAAGCTCATCGGCACAACGCCGGAATATTGTATCGGCAAAGAAACCAAGGATCTGATTGGGGAAGGGTTTTATGATCGAAGTGTGGTGTATGAAACCATCGAGAGCCACAAGGAGGTGGGGGCAATCGTCAAAACCGGCACCGGCGTCGAGCTTCTTTCCCGCTCACGAATCATTCATGACAGCCAGAATGTAATCAAATTCGTCGTGGTCACTTCCACCCCCATTTCGGTTCTCGACAACCTGAGGGTTGAGTTTGAGCGGCAGCACAGGCTGTCTGACATGTACAAGGAAGAGTTGGAGCGCCTTCGCAAACTTCTGCTCCTAGATGGAGATTTTGTTTTCGAGAGCAATGAAATGAAGGCTCTTTTGTATGTGGTCAAAAGAGTCGCACCGATGGATTTTACGGTACTCATCACCGGGGAGTCCGGGGTGGGAAAAGAAATCATGGCCAAAACCGTCCACCGAAACAGCAACCGGAACGACATCTTTGTTCCCGTGAGTATTCCCGCAATTCCTGAAAATCTCCTGGAATCCGAACTTTTCGGGTACACGGAGGGCGCGTTTACAGGCTCCCTGAAGCAGGGCAAAATCGGCCTGTTTGAAGTCGCCCAGGGGGGAACCCTTTTTCTCGACGAGGTCGGGGATATCCCCTATCCCATGCAGGTAAAGATCCTCAGAGCGCTGGAAAACGGAGAGATCACCCGAATCGGTTCGACGAAAACCATAAAACTCGATGTGCGGATTATCGCAGCGACCAACAGAGATCTGCCGAAAATGGTTAAAGAGGGAAGTTTTCGTGAAGACCTGTTTTACCGGTTGAATGTCGTTCCGCTTGAAATCAAGCCGTTGCGCGAACGCCAGGAGGATATCGAGCCCCTCTGCCATTATTTTATCCGGAACATCAATGATCGCTATAAAATGAACAAATATCTGTCCGCCCCCGCCTTGGAAGGGCTGAAACGACATACGTGGCCCGGCAATGTTCGCGAACTGAGAAATGCGCTGGAACGTTTGGTTACCAAATCGGATGAAAATTGCATCAGTGATGAAGATGTGGCGTCCGTCCTTTTCAGCTCGGCCGGCCACAGACCAGAACGTGATAACACGAACCGAAAGTCATCCCTTCTGGATGAATACAACACTTTCGAACAATCCAGGATACTCGATGCGCTTAAGCAAACCGGCGGCAATAAATCCGAGGCGGCGAAACTTCTCGGGATGTCCAGGAGCAAACTCTATCGGAAATTGGATCGATTGTAATCGGCCACGGGATTTCGACTAGTCAACCCGTGCAATGGTTACCGGCGGAAATCATCGCCCGCCACTTTCTTCGGAAATCGAGAAAAATGGGGACGGCCCTAAGGTTTTGAAAAAAGCTATGGTGTCCCATTAAAGGGCTGGGTCAAGCGCGACTATGCCTGGATCATGGCCCGCACGCCGACGATCTCCTCAGCGGGCTATGCCCGTATGCTGGACCTTCTCAGCACCCTCGGCTGCGATATCAGCCATTTACAGAAAGTCCCCCGGCTGCCCCTGGTCCAGCGGTGACCTCCAGGCGCCTTTTGGCCGAAGGCATGGCCTTTAAACAGCTGACACTCCTCAGGGCTTTTCGCCGGCCAGGGCGCATCCCAGGGCCTCGCGGTTAGTGTGTTTCAGAGAGGCAACGACCTCCCGGGCGAGTTCATCCCCGATCGTGTTTTCTTCATCGACCACCAGCGACGCGCCAGCCCCGCGCAAATTGGGACTGGCGATGTGGTAGCGACTGCGCGCGATGATCCACGATTGGGGGTCAAAAAACCGGATGTTGCGGATAATCTCAGCTGCCGAGCGGGGATCCGGAACCGTGACGATCACCAGACAGGAGCCTTGGATGCCGACATGCGAGATGGCCTCGCTGCTGGTGGCGTCCACCATATGGACGTCAAGTCCCTTGGCTTTGGCAATGGCCGCACTCCGGGGGTTCAATTCGATCACCGCTGCGGCGATACCGCTTTCCAGCAGTTGGTCGGCCACCCGCTGTCCGGCCGGGCCAAAACCGATGATGAAGGTAGGCGCGCACGCGGACGGGCCCGAGGCGGCAGGGGCGGTCGGCGCCGGCGGTGGTTGTTTTCGGAACAGCCCCAGGAGGCGTTCGGCGAGAGGGATGGCGTAGGCGACCATGTAAGGCGCCACGAACATGGAAAGGATGGTGACCGTGACAATCAGGTCGAACTCGTCCTCGCCCAGGATCGCCCCCCGATGCGCCTCGGCGGCCAGTACAAAGGAAAATTCCCCGATTTGGGCCAGGGTGATGCCCGTGGCCAGGGCCGCAAGATAATGGATGCGTGCCAGTGTACAGACGGCGAAAACAACCAGCGTCTTGAGGACAAACACGATCCCAAGCCACAGCAGGGCCTGGGCCCAGTTGGCCAGAAACCACTGCAGATCGGCCAGCATACCGATAGAGGTGAAGAA
>ENA-ORCT01001002-ORCT01001002.1-marine-metagenome-genome-assembly--contig:-NODE-1002-length-11739-cov-2.676213_pt1 | contig 11739 bp, 11 predicted proteins | sample MGYA00248632_ERZ508511 | MGnify/ENA primary metagenome ERZ508511 (study PRJEB26182, sample SAMN06268839) | marine metagenome | isolation source: Tt an P1-techrep anaerobic enrichment on pine from...
AAATGCGACTTTTTGCGAGTTCAACAATCGTATTCATGCCGTTTTGTTTAGGCAGAACACACTCCCTGCTTTTTTCGGAAGGCTACTGCGATGTGATCCACGATCTGGTCGATCCAGACGCACTCCCTTTCGTTAAAAGCGTTGTCTTTCAACCGGCCGGTAAAACAAAGGCCGATGGCCTGGCCGTTGACGACGATAGGCACCAGGTAGGCGTGTTTGAAAGGTATCTTCCCAAACGGCGTGTGGGGAAGGCCAAGTCCATTGGGGCCGGCATGCCATTCGTTGACCGAAAGCGACTTGAGGCTCCGCACAATGGATGAATTGGCCTGATCCATGGAAACGGCAAAATCCTGGGCGTTGATGTCCGTCAGGGTGCCCACGCAAAATTTTCCTTGCAGCTTCGGCCGGGGGCCTTTGATCAAAAAAGCAATGAAGATTTCGCTTTCCGGCAGGCAGCGAAACAGGGCCTCCTGGGCCAGCATCAGCATTTGATTGATTTCACCGCCACGCTTGCGGCACAAGGCCAGTTCGGTGAGGTAATTACCGATCAAAACGTCGGGCGTGTCGGCGGAGGCCTGGGCGTCGATGGTGGTGCCAAAATCCATGTGGGTGACGATTTCCATGGGGCTGGCCTTGCCCCACTCCAGGATGTTGACCATCATTTCCACATCGTCACCGCTCAGGTTGAAGAAGCCTTTCACGTTGGCGTCGGTTTCAAAGGTTTGACGGATCAGATCGCCAACGGAAAATTTCGGTCGATTGAGAATTTTGGCGATTCTTCGTTCGGATTTGCGAAGGGTATTTTTTCCATCCGACCGGTCTCCAAAGAGCATGGCCGCCAGGGAGGCCGATTCTCCCACCAGCGAAATCAGCGGGTTGCTTGCCGATTTTTTTTCCTGAATGACCTGCTCCAGATCCTTCGGCAGGTTGTAAAATGCCAATACGGCATCGCAGATGTCATCATAGCGTACCTGGAAAATTTGGAGGCAGGCCTGATTGACATCGATTTCTTTTTCATTGATCAATTGATCCATTTCCTGGAATTGTTCCGGGAATGTGTTCGCCAGAGCCAGTCCGGGGAGTCGGTACAGTAAGCCGGCAATGAAAATTTCTTCCGGGTTTTGGTGGCAATAGGCTTTGGACAGGGCCATGGCGAGGATGCCGGAGAAATAAGAAACCGCATAAAGCTTGAGCAATTTTCGTTTCTGCAGCGTTGCCATGGAGTGCCTGAACAGGCCCAGGCCCAATGAAAGCAGATAGACCTTGTCGAAGCCCAGGTAGGTCACGGCTGAAGTGATGGTTTTGATGGGAAACCGTGGAGCGTAGTAGGATGAATTGACCGTTGCGAGAAGGTTGCTGGCCAGCCCGCAATCCCGCATGATTACCGTGGCCAGGTCAAGGGCGCTGGAGTCCTGCTTTTTCGCCAGTCGCGATATTTCCAGGACCGTGTCGTTCAGCGCCGGCAAGTTGCCTCCACTGCGCATCTCTTCCATCAGTTTGTTCAATACCGGTTGTTCGTGTTCCGAGCTCATCGAAAAAGACTCTCCTCGTGCGGCCTAGCTGGATGCAAAAATTGTTTCATTGGCCGGTTTGACCGTATCAGTAATATCGGCTGATTAGGAACCGACCTTGAATGTCCAATTTTCCTGTGTATGCAATGGGCGCTGGATGCCCAGGATAAAAAAGGCAAGACCCTGGCTCAGAGGGTCTTGCCGCGGGGAACTAAAGCGAGAGAAATCGAGATGGTTTGAGGTGTTATTTGTAAATCCCGGCACCGACAAAATACGGTGTGCCTTCGACCCGATAGATGTAGCTGCTTTTGGGCGCCGGATTATCCTGGCCGGGTTTGGGCCACATATAGTCCACCCAACCTTTGCCCCGGTTTCCGGCTACCTGAATAAATTCCACGAACAGCGGTTTGCCGTCGGTGTCCTGAACCTGTGTCAGGTTGTCTCGCTGGGTCAGTTCCGGCTTGATGGGATGGGAGATCATTTTGCCGTCCAGGTCCATCAAAAAAACATAGGTGTCTTTCCAGACGAACGGCCCCTGTTTGTCTCCAATGGCCTGGCCGGCCAGTTCCACTCCCTTTTCCTGGACCATTTTGGCGGCTTCTTCGCACTTGGCAATCACTTCTTCCTTGGTGGCGCTTTCGGCCCATGCCGCAGCGGCAACGCAACTGATCAGAAAAACGATGACGGTAATGATGATCGATCTTATCATGGTTTCCTTCCTCCCTTTCCTTCCGATGAACGTTTGCGGTTGTTTTTCTTTCCTTCGATCAGACGCAATCGAAAATTGCCGGCATCACCTCCTTTGTTCAATGACTGCCCGGCCGGAAAAGACTCGTTTGCCTTCATCCGGCCGAGCATCGTTTGTACGGACGGCCGTCACAACCTAAAGGCATGGACGGCCGTGCCGTTGGCTCGTAATTGAAGCGTGTCGAAAGAAAAGGAGTTGGAAAAAGCGTCGATGTCAGACGTACAAAAGCAAAGTGCGCTCAGGTCTGCAGGAGGACCCGTTCGTGAAGACACGCGATTGAAAAAACAGTGCGAAGGAATATTTTCACAAAAAATGTCACGCGGTTTTGCAAGGGCTTAATCGAATAGCTAAAGCAAATCGCGCGCCAAATTTTTTTTGGTAAGAAAAACAGGATGTTGAAATTTTGTAAAAGCGTACGATGGATGGATTGGTTACGAGAATTGCACACGTAAAAAAGATTGACGGGTTATCGGATCGGCAATAGACGGTCATTTTATAAAAAGTTCGCGCAGGCAGAGAACCGATCCCGATTTTCATTCCTGGATGGCCATCAGATATGATTGAGTTTGAGGCCGATCCGTTTTTTCCGTACCTCTCCGGATTCGTAGTAACGGGCTTTTTTATCTATCCACCAGCCGTTGGTTCGTTTTTCCCCGTCCACATAGCCAAGATCATAGCCGTGACGGGCTCCTATCAGAAAAACGGCGACCAGGAGAATGATTCCGAGAGTCGCTTTGGTCAGCCTGCCTTTGGTAATGAATGATTTCATGATAAAACGTAATCCTTTGGAACCGATTCCCAAACTGAGTTTGGGTGACTTTCGAATTCTATTTTCGGCACATTGGCCGGAAACTTGAGACCGCTTTTCCCAATCATGGCACCGGGCCTTCAGAGCGATTTTCCCGATCTGCCAGTACCGGTGGCTCCTTTGAGCTCAAAGCCAAAAATCCTGTTTTTTTTCAGGGCCTTGATTTATATGGGGGTGGTGCGATATAAATATTTCCCTACGGTGGTTCCATCAGGATTGTTAAGCAGCACATGAGTTTTGCGTGACTTTTCATGGCTCTCCCCTTGCACGGAGTTCGATGTGGTTAGAAAGTATTCGATAATACTGATCATCGGAGCCACCCTGATTGGTTTTTCTTTTGGCCTGGCGTATTCTGCGGAGGCTTTCACCAGCGGCGTATCCGAAGAACACGCCGAAGGCGTTGTTGCCCGCATCATGGAGAGATTGGCCGAAAAACTGGACATCGAGATAAAGAAGAAAATCCGGTTTACATCGGCATATCTAAAAAATCGGTATTGATGAAAGACAAGGCAAGGGTGGAAGCGACTGTTCGCCAATTGGCCGAAACCGGCGAGATAGTAAGAATCATAGAATCCTACTATAAGCCGCTGGGAAAAAGACCCCCGGCCCCCATCGTATTGAAAAACCCAGCACCCGAGCCGGAACAATAGCAGGACAAAAGATCGCAATGACAGCAACCCATGAACAGCGATAAGACAACCGAGCAAGCAGCAGGCGGACAGTTGGGAACGTTTGCGGGCGTGTTCACCCCCAGCATCCTGACTATCCTGGGCATCATTCTTTTTTTACGCCTGGGTTATGTGGTGGGCGCTGCCGGGTTGGGTCGGGCGTTGGTCATCATTGCCCTGGCCAATTTGATCAGTGTGCTTACCAGTATTTCCCTTTCCGCAGTGGCGACCAACCTGACGGTCCGGGGCGGCGGAGACTATTATCTGATTTCACGGACGCTGGGGCTGGAGTTCGGCGGTTCCATCGGCCTGGTACTGTTTCTGGCCCAAAGCGTATCCGTAGCGTTTTACTGCATCGGCTTTGCCGAAGCCGCGGCCTCTTTTTTCCCCCAGGCATCCGCGGTGACCGTCCAGATGATTGCGGCCGGCGCCGTGGCTTTTCTATTTATCTTTGCCTGGCTGGGAGCGGATTGGGCGGCCCGATTTCAGTTCGTGGTCATGGGTTTGCTTATTGCGGCCCTGGTTTCGTTTTATATCGGAGGCGTTCGCAACTGGGATTCGGCGCTGCTGACCGCCAACTGGGCCACACCGGAAAACGGGGCGCCGTTCTGGGTTCTTTTTGCCATTTTCTTTCCCGCGGTTACCGGCTTTACCCAGGGGGTAAGCATGTCCGGCGATCTGGCGGACGCCGGCAAGAGCATTCCTTTGGGGACATTTTCGGCCGTCGGATTGTCCATCGTGGTCTATTTGACCGTTGCCGTGCTCTTCGCGGCCGCCTTGCCCAATGCGACCCTGTCAACGGATTACGGTTCCATGAAAAAGATCTCCGCGATGGGTTTTTTCATTGATGCCGGAGTGATCGCGGCAACCCTTTCCTCGGCCATGGCTTCATTCATGGGAGCCCCGCGAATCCTTCAGTCTCTGGCGGCCGACCGCATCTTTTCCGTCCTGACACCCTTTGCCGCGGTCAGCGGGCCGACCGGCAACCCCAGGCGTGGCATCCTGCTGACTGCAACCATCGCCATTGTTGCCATTGCCCTGGGACAGCTCAATCTGATTGCCGGGGTGGTGTCCATGTTCTTTCTCATCTCTTACGGCCTGCTCAACTACGCCACCTATTTCGAAGCCAGAACCAACAGCCCGTCCTTTCGCCCCCGTTTCAAATGGTTTTCTCCGAAACTCAGCCTGATCGGGTTTGTCGTCTGTTTGGGGGCCATGCTGGCCATCGACCCCAAAAGCGGAGCCGCCGCCATCGGCTTGCTGTTTGCCGTATACCATTACCTCAAACGGTCCGACGTCCCGGCACGCTGGTCGGACAGCAGCCGGTCCCATCATCTGCAGCAGGTCCGCCAACATTTGCTGGCCGCCGATGAAGACCCTGAGCACGCACGCGACTGGCGCCCTCAGCTATTGGTGTTTACCCAGGAATCGGATCGACGGCCCCTCTTGTTGACATTTGCCGCCTGGATCGAAGGCGGGAGCGGATTTACCGAGGCGGTGCAGATTGTGGAAGGCGAGGGGCCGGCTGCCAGAAAAACGAGGGAATCGGCGCACCGCAAGCTCGTTGAGGCCATTGCCCAGGGGAACCATGCCATGTTTCCCCTAACGGTGAGTGCCACCGACTACGTCCAGACGGTGAGCGTTCTTCTCCAGAGCGCAGGCATCGGTCCCCTGCGTCCCAATACGGTCGTCGTGAACTGGATGGGCGACTCGGCCAAAGCCATCTCCGGCATCGGGGCCTACACGTATGTCCAAAACCTTCGGCTCATTTTCCGGCTGGGGAAAAACCTGGTCATCCTGCGCCAGGATGCGGAATCGTGGGATCGACTCGAGGCTGCCCCCCGCAAGGGGCGCCGGGTCGACATCTGGTGGCAGGGAGACGCAACCGGTCGCCTGATGCTGCTTCTGGCGCACCTGATGACCCGCAGCGAGTCGTGGGAAAACAGCTCTCTTCGGGTGCTGACCCGAGGCGACGGATCCCGGTTCGAAACGGAAAAAGAGAACTTGAAAAAGAGGCTGGAACGGATTCGTATTGAAGCCGAGGCTGCCATCGTAGCGGATTTCGAGGCCGACACCATTGTGGAGCATTCGGCGGACGCTGCCTTTGTTTTCCTGCCCATGAAATTCGAATCCAACAGAATTCTCGACCCTAGCGGAAAATCGTTCGAACGGTCGCTTCCACGGCTGCCGGTTTCGGCCGTCGTCATGGCCGCGGAGGATATCGACCTCGACGCGGCACCCGAAGAGGGTCTGGCGGCCCAGGTCGCCCTCGCGTCCGACGATCTGGACGCGGCCCTGAAAAAGGCCAAAGCCGCCGGAAAAGTGGCCGACGAAAAAAAAGCGGCCCTGGAAGCGTTGAACGACCGGCTTGAAAAATTGGAAAAAGAAGGCGTTTCCGGGGCGGGTCCCCTAATGGAGCGGGAAGCGCTGAAAGCGGACCTAAAGGATGCCGCGTCCGGTGCCGAAAAGGCGTTCAGGCGGGCCGTCAAAGCCAAGGTCAAGGCCGACGATGCGGCCAAAACCGTCGATGCGCTAAAGCCGGGCACGACCACAGAAACGCAGCCACCGAAAAAGTCTTGATTGTTGATTGATTTTGGGTTCAGATAAAAAGGTTATTCGCTGATTTGAAAATGATTTGCTTGGCCAAGAGAGGCTGCCCAGTATCCACGGATGATCGGTTATGATCGTTTATTGCGAGGAATGCGGTTTTAAAAATACGATTGACGAGGCTGACGTCGACAGTCGGAATCCCCAAATTCCCTGTCAGAACTGCGGCGACATGCTTCGTTTTTATGGGCTGAAGGCCAAAGCGATTAAAAAAGCGCCTGCGCAAAAGAAAAAAAAAGCGCCCAGTCGTTGTCTGATCCTGAAATACGGCAAGGTCGTCGTGGTGGTGAACGAGAAAAACGCCCGCGCAGAAATCGGGCGCCAGAAGAGCAACGATATTCAAGTGGTCAACAACCGCGTTTCCAGGACACATGCATTGGTTGAACTGAGAAACGGCAAGTACTATCTCACTGATCAAAGCTCCAACGGAACCTATCTTCTCCTGGAAGGCCAAAAAGGCATCACGGTCAAGAAAAAAGAAGTGCTGCTGACCGCCAAGGGTGTGATCGGCCCCGGCTACAAGGTTAATCTTAAATCCACCGACGCGATCCAGATTTTCTTCGAACCCGCTTCCTGACCACTTCTTACATCTCCCGTCACGGCAGAGTGCCGCTGCTTACGCTGCCTTGTTCCCCGATATGATCGTCCTGAAGCGGCAAAGACGGTTGGCCCGGCGTGAGCCATTTTGAATTTTCAAGCCGGAGAAGCCGCCTTTTGACATCCAGTCCGCCGCCGTACCCGGTCAGACTGCCGTCGCTGCCGATGACCCGGTGGCAGGGAATGATAATGGAGATGGGGTTGCGGCTGTTGGCGGCGCCCACCGCCCGCACGCCCCCGGGATTGCCGATGCGATCGGCGATCCAGCGGTAAGACACGACACTGCCGTAGGGTATCTCTTTCAGCGTTGCCCATACCTGCATTTGAAATGGGGTGCCTTCCGGAAACAGGGCAATGTCGAACGATTGGATTTCACCGGCAAAATAGGCGGATAGCTGATGTTTGAGCGCCGAGAAACAATCCGGGGCCCGTCGCCATGTTTTTCCGATGACCAAGGGGTGCCTGCCTGCCATGAAGTTCAGATGACGCAGGCCTTTTTCGTCGCCGGCTAGAACCAGCGTTCCGGCCAGATTCGTGTCCATGGTGTCGTAAATCATCCGGCCTCCTCCAGAGAATGCCATAGATACATGCAGGCGTATGCTCGCCACGGCCGCCAATTTTCGGCCCGCGTACTTGCCTGCTTTCCCGTCGGTCTGTCGGGACCCTCCTGGAGTGCCTTTAAAACACCCAAGTCGGACGCCGGGAAGGCATCGGGTTCCCCCAGGGCGCGCATGGCGATATAGTTGGCTGTCCACTCACCGATGCCGCGCATCTGTGTCATGGCATCGATGAAGGCAGGCAAGCCGGCGGCTTCTTCCAGCGACAGCGCTCCCGAAGCCACCTTTTCGGCCAGCAGCCGAAGTGTGGTTTTGCGCGCCCCGGGCATGCCGATGGCTGTCCAGTCCATGTCCGCCAGCTCGGCGGCTTCCGGAAAAAAGTGGGTCAGATGAACGTCTTCAGCCGAATCGTACGGCCTGCCGGCCTGACGAACAAGGCGGCCCATTTGGGTGACGGCGCCCTTGACCGAAATCTGTTGGCCGATCACGGCCCGCACCGCGGTTTCGAACGGATCCCACGAACCGGGCAGTCGCAACCCGGGAGCTTGACGGATCAGACGATCCAGAAGCGGATCATGGCGCAGGGTCCAATGAATGGCATTAGGGTTGGCGTCCAGGTCGAACATGCGTTTTACGCGCTCGACGACGATCATCAGGTTCCGATCGTCCGTAAGGCAGATCTCGAGCCTCAACCCGAAGCCTCTGGTTGCATGCCTTACAGCGATTTCGCCCCGGCCCGAACCCAAGCGGACCGTTCTCCGGTAGATGCCGTTCGCCACGTGTTCCACACCGGGGATGGCGCGTCTTTGAAAGAAGGCCAGCATCCGATCCCAATTGTAGGGCGGCCGGTAGGACAAATCGAGAATGCACCGGACCCCGGAAGCTGGAACCGCTTGGGGTTGCGAGCGGCTGCTGCGCATCCGAGACGGCGTTCGCCCGACGCCTTTGCGAAATGCGGCGTTGAATCGCCGCAGGCTGCCATAGCCGGAGGCCAGTGCTGCCTGGGTAATGGGCATGTCCGTTTCCATCACCAGTTTTTTTGCAAACAGCAGACGCTGGTGGTCGGCAATCGCCTTGGGAGTGGCTCCGATATGCTTGCGAAACAGGCGGCGCAGGTGCCGGGCGCTTAGGCCCAGGCGGTCGGCCAATTGATCGACGGAGCCGTCGTTCAGGGCGCCCTGTCGAATCAGGTGCATGGCCCTGGAAACCGAGGCCGCGGTTCCGTTCCAGGCCGGTGTGCCCGGTGCCGTCTCCGGCCGGCAGCGCAGGCAGGGACGCAGTCCTGCTGCAGCCGCCGCGGCAGCGGTGGGATAGTAGACAATGTTTTCCGGCCGGGGAGGGCGGGCCGGGCAGATGGGCCGGCAATAGATGCCCGTGCTCTTCACGCCGATGAAAAAAAGGCCGTCAAAGCGGGGGTCACGGGCCAATCTTGCCCGGTCGCAAACATCCCGGTCCAAATGCATCATCCGATCTGCTTTCGCTTTTGGTTATTGCCGCAAGTCCGTTCCGATCATCGGATAATCGCTGAAGGCTGGCAAGCCGTTTTCGGACCTGGTAAATCAGGAAGACCGCGTGGACAAAAAAAAGGCCCCCCTTCGAATTTTCGAAGGGGGGCCTTTACTTGGAAACGAATTGTTAGACGATGGTTACATTGGCAGCGGCCGGGCCTTTGGGTCCCTGCTCGATGTCGAAGGTAACCCGGTCGCCTTCGTTGAGAGACCTGAATCCGGTGGCGTTGATTGCCGAATGATGGACGAATACATCCGGACCGTCTTCCTGCTCGATAAAACCAAATCCCTTGCTGTCATTAAACCACTTCACGATACCATTTGCCATGCTAACTTCCTCCTACAAATAAAAAAAAATATATCATTGCTTCAAACTTCAGGTACCACTTTGACAAATGGATCCCCTTTGCAAGAAACCGGCAAGCCAACAACGGCAGGCCTTGATGATGCATGGACCATATCACTAAACAAAAGAAATGCAAGTAAATTATTCAAGTTTACTTGCATGTTATGAAGAAAATGGCCTTTTCAGTTAAAAATTGAATCGAATTTATTCGTTTTTCGGCTCTATTTTTTCTTACGGGCCGGCCGGTAATAATGGGTGGCCAGCCCGTGAAAACTGTCGGCAGCCTCTTTAAGGGTTTCCGAAAGTGTCGGGTGCGGATGGACGGTCAAGGCGAGATCGGTGGCGTTGGCCCCCATCTCTAAAGCCAGGGTCGCCTCGGCGATCAATTCTCCGGCCCCCGGCCCCACGATGCCCACGCCCAGCAAGCGCTCCGACTCGGGATCGATGAGCAGCTTGGTGATCCCGTCGCTGCGGCCCAGGGTGACCGCCCGGCCGGATGCGGCCCAAGGGAAGCGGACGACTTCGACCTTGCGGCCCATTTCCTTGGCCATCGTTTCGTTGAGGCCGACCCAGGCCACTTCCGGGTCGGTGAAAACCACCGCCGGAATGCCGGCCGCATCGGCGACGACATCCCGCCCGGCAATGGCTTCCACGGCAATGCGCGCTTCGTAAGAGGCCTTATGGGCCAGCATGGGCTGGCCGGCAATGTCTCCGATGGCAAAAATGGTATCCGCACTGGTTCGGCATTGTCGATCCGTTTTCACAAAACCGCTGTCATCGAGGGTCACGCCGGCATCCGCCAGGCCAATCCCGGCCGTGACCGGACGGCGGCCGACGGCAACCAGCACCCGTTGGAACAATTGATTCTGCGGCTTTTCATCATTGGTCCGAAGCGTGACCTTGACACCGTTTTTCTGGATCTTGGCCCCTTCGACCGTAGTGTTGAGCAAAATGGCCTTGAAGCGCTCCTTCAGCGTCTTGGCGAGAAAACGAACCAGATCCCGATCCACGCCGTCGAGCAGGTGGGGCAACATCTCCACCACGGTTACATCCGCTCCCAGGGCCGCGTAAACGCTGCCCAGTTCCAGACCGATATAACCGCCACCGACAACGAGGAGCGACTTGGGTACCGTTTCCAGATCGAGAGCGTTGCGGGAGTTCCAGATCCGATCCTCCTCCGAGGGGAACATATCCAGGCTGACCGCGTGGGACCCCGTGGCCAGTATCGCATGATCAAACGCCAACGTGCTTGTCTCTCCGTCGTTATCCGTCAGGTCAAGCGTCCGCTGGCCAGAAAATTTTGCCCTGGCCCGCCGATAGTCGATTTTGCGTTGGGACGCCAGCCGCCCCAACCCGCCGGTGAGATTGGTCACCACATCCGATTTCCACTGGCCCATCCGTTTGACGTCAATTTTGGGTTTGCCGAATGAAACACCCCATGCCTCGGCGGCGGCCGCTTCATGGATCACACCTGCCACATGAAGCAAGGCCTTGGAAGGGATGCATCCGCGATAAAGGCAGACACCGCCGGGATTTTCTGCCGGATCGATGAGGGTCACCTGCATGCCCATATCGGCTGCCAGAAAGGCGGCCGTATAACCGCCCGGACCGGCACCGATGACCGCCAATTGTGTTTTTTTGTCTGTCATGAGTGATACTCGCTTTCAAATGGTTGACGGAATCGAATCCAGTCGGATATTGATGTCCGGCGACGCCGCTGTATTTGCCAAACGGTTTTTATAGCGCCCATTTGTCGGGTCTCGCAAGCCTTGATTTCAATCGATCTAGAATCTTCCCCGGACCGCGGCGCATCAAGGGCCCATCAACACCTTAAGTCAAGCCTGACGCACGGGCGGGTCATTCGATAAACAGATTCAACGGCTGTTCCGGTCCTTCGCAGATCCACCGCAGGAAACGCGCCGCGTCGGCCCCGTCGATGTTGCGATGGTCGTAGGAAAGGGAAAGCGGTAAAATGGTACGCGGCTCGAATTTATCCTTGATGTAGACGGGCCGCACACTGTATCGGCTCACACCCAGAATGGCCACCTGGGGCCACAGTACCAGCGGCGTGAATCCCGTCCCGCCGATCCCCCCCTGGTTTGAGATGGTGAAGGTACCGCCGTCCATTTCGTCCGAGCGGATCTTTTTATTGCGCGCGCGGGCCGCCAGGTCGCCGATGGTTTCGGCAAGTTTCATGATGCCCTGACGGTCGGCATCATGGATTACCGGTACCAGCAGACCGCGCGGCGTATCCGTGGCGATGCCGATATTAATATAGCGTTTGAGGGTTATGCGATTTTTCGCCACGTCGATGCTGGCATTGAACCGCGGAAAACGCTTCAGGCCCTGCGCGCAGATCCAGGTTAAAATGGCGGTCAGACTGAGTTTG
>ENA-ORCT01001003-ORCT01001003.1-marine-metagenome-genome-assembly--contig:-NODE-1003-length-11736-cov-3.701947_pt1 | contig 11736 bp, 9 predicted proteins | sample MGYA00248632_ERZ508511 | MGnify/ENA primary metagenome ERZ508511 (study PRJEB26182, sample SAMN06268839) | marine metagenome | isolation source: Tt an P1-techrep anaerobic enrichment on pine from sediment...
CGGTGGGAAAACCCGGACATTTGATGACTACGTGTCCATCCATAAGTGGATGATTTCGGTTCCTGGTCCCGCCGCACAGCGCGGGATTTCACGTCTGCTCTTCAAACCTATCGGTGTTCTCCGCCAGCGGCCCGCAGCGCTCCGGATGAGCCAGCAGCACCCGATACCCGTTTGCAAGCACCCGGAAAAGAATTTCTTCCCATCCGACCGGCAGCCACTGAAACGGCAATTCAATCAGGAGAAAAGCGCCTCCGGCCAGCGGCTGCAGTCTTTGATCTTTCAAAAACCGCGGAATCTCTACATCCAGCGAAATTTCCATCCCCGGATAAACGGTCAAGGCGATCCCCTGCCCCTTGATCGCCCGATTCAGCGCAGCCACCTTCTTTCGTATGTCAAGGGGTGCCGGAACCCACGATGTCCCCGGCATCCAGTGCGGCGTGGCCACAACTTGCCTGAACCCCACGTCTTCATAGATCCGGGCCATCTCCAGGCTCTGCACCATATCTGTAGCCCCATCATCTATGCCGGGGAGTATATGTGAATGAAGGTCGATCATGGGCTTGCTAACCACAGACATCAAAGAAGCTGTATTGAAAAGGCTTTTTTTGCCACAGACCCACAAGGAATGACACAGACATTTACATCTATGTGCGTCCGTGTGGATCCGCGGCCAATTAAGCAGTTCTGCCGTTCGTTGGTATGCCACAAAAGCTTATTTTGGCCACAGACACGCAAAGACTGACACAGACAAAAACGAAAAGATTCATAAAAGCTTAAGTAAGTTGTTGCTCTGAGCCTTCAGCGTTTAGCTTTCAACTTTAATTTTTTTCCGTCTGTGTGCGTCCGTGTGGGTCCGTGGCCAATCAAGCAGTTCTGCCGATCGTTGGTATGCCGCAAAAACTTTTTTTTGGCCACAGACACACAAGGAATGACACAAAAAATACTGTAGATTTATAGCTCAAGTTGAGCTGCCTTGAGCCTTCAGCTTTTAGCTTTCAACTTCATTTTTTTCCGTCTGTGTGCGTCCATGTGGATCCGTGGTCAATTTAGCAGTTCTTCTTGGACTTAAAATGCAAATCGTTTAACTTCAGCTTTCGGATGAGTGAAATTCACTAAAAAGCCTATTTTATAGCCTGTTGCTTTAAGATAATTTAAAATCTGTGCTTCGTGTATTTTCCGAATTGACTCAACGGCCTTTATTTCCAGGATAACCCGTTTCGCGACAACAATATCGGCAACGTATTCACCAACAGCCTCGCCTTTGTAACTGACGGTTATCGGCACCTGGCTCTCACAATTTAAATCTCTGGCTCTAAGCTCCAGCAACAATGCGTTCTCGTAAACTTTTTCAAGAAAACCGGCACCAAGTTCCCGATTAACCTCAAAAATAGCCCCATTTATCCGATAGGTAAGCGCATTGATGTCCATTGTGATTTATTCTCCAGAGACAAACCTAAACAACTTTTTTACCACAGACTCACAAAAACTCACACGGACAGGACTTCACAAGACCTCGCGAAAATGTTTTTTAGGCCGGAACGGCCCCCAAAATTGTCTGTGTCAGTCCATGTGGGTCTGTGGCCATTTAAACAATCTTCAGTATCCCCTTCGATTTTGAGCAATCAAAATCCAACGATATTCACGCTCCCCTTATCACCACGCCCCAACAAACCAGCACGCAATCCCGTCAAACGGTATCTTATTTTTCGGCCGGAACGGACCCAAAAAAATGTCTGTGTCAGTCTGTGTGGGTCTGTGGCCATAAAAAAACAAAATTCCACGTCAGTGAATATGCCTCTGTTGCTATTTATGCTTGACAGGAAGTTGCCAAAAACACGAGTGCACAACCGCTATCAACGCCACAAAATAAATACAATTGGCCGGAATCTGCAAATTGAAATCAAAAACACTGTGAAAGGCCATCGCCACCAATCCGCTAAGCGCCCCGATCCCGACATAAAACCGGAAAGGATCCACATCAGCTCCAAGCCGCTTCACCTTCCGGAAGCTTATGAGAAGAAACCCGAAAAACCCGCCCACCAAGGCGATAAACCCTACCCAGCCGGCTTCGATCAACAGCTGGAGGTAGTCATTGTGCGCGTGAATGGCCACCGAATCTGACAGATTTGAAACCTCATACAGTTTGAACATATCGCAAAAGGCCCCCAAGCCAATGCCCATTGGGAAATCCGTGACCATAGCCCATGCGTCCCGCCACATATCGATTCGGGACGTATCGTCGTTCACCTGCAAAAACCGCTCCAGGATCGGATCGATCCCGATTCGAAGGGCATAGACAATCAGCAGGGAAACAAAGCTTAAAATCACCACCAGTGCGGGCCGGGAAAGCCCCTTTCTGCCCGTGTGCATTAAAACGACAAACGCAATCCCACCAACCGCCAACCCGGTAATACCGGCGCGAGATCTGGAGAACAGCATGGCCAGTGTCATAATCACCAGTCCCAACCCCAGAAACCACTGCCGGCTGCGAGGATTCGATGCGCCCGCCCTCCCTTTCCAGGGCAACTTTTCCGCCCCGTCCAAAGCACTGGCAAATCCGAGCAGCAGCGGCATCGTCATTTCAAAAAAGCCGGCAAAGTGATTTCGGTTAATGTAGGTGCCTCTTGCGTTTCCGAATCCGACCGTTGCGTTATCCGCCCAGAGCACGCCCAGACCCGGCAAAAGCGCCTGCAGAAGACCGTAAAGCGCTTCGAGACTTGCAATCCCGAACACAATCCACAGTACCAGCCGCAGCCGCCTGCGGGTGCTGACGGATTGGTTGAATACAATGAAAAACAGGCTGAGGCTGAGCAGAAAAAACCACCAGGCAAGCGAATCGCGCCAGCCATAACTGATGGCATGCCAGACGATCGGTTTGTCGATGAGTTCGCGGGATGCCACAATCAGGTGGTGCTGCACCGGGTGGACGACGACAAGCAGATCAAGAGGCAATGGAATGAGTTGAAATAAAGTGTAGAGGAAAAAAATTCCCACAGCCCAGGCCGACAAGGTGACTTGACGGAAATCCAGCGTCTTGTCAGTTCCCCATAAAATACTCAGAAATCCACCCGCAATCAGAGTCGAATACACTGACCACACCCACGTTTGGACGGCTGCAAACAAGAGAGGAACTGTACCGACGATAAAACAGACAACAGTAAAAAGTAAACGCATGGCTCAGTTGGCTAAAGGGTGATCAGATTGCAGTCAACGGTAAGAAACGCGAAACAACAATATTTCGAACCTGTTGCAAAGAAAGGAGCGGCCTGCGAGCAGATGGCAGGACAATCAATATCCGATCGCAGGCCTCAATGAAGAAAATAATCGCGATCGCAAATCTGCGATAATATGTATGCCTAACAAAATGAAGCAGCAAGGTCAACACTTGAAAATTCGGCAGAAAATACGTAAATAAATTAAGTAATTTGCGGTTTTTGGTTCTTCGTGTCCGTGGTACAGGGTATGGGGAATAAGGTTCGGGGGTGAATTTTTTTTAGGCAACAGACAAAACGAAAAGATTAATTAAAGCTCAAGTAGATTTTTGCTTTGAGCCTTCAGCTTTTACCTTTCAACTTCATTTTTATCCGTCCGTGTGCGTCTGTGTGGGCCCTCCTTCGCCAAGGCTTCCGGCTTCGCTTAAAAAGCTACGACGGTACATGCCGGTAGGGCATGCCTGTGGTTAATAAAGTTGTTGATTTGGATCTTCGTTCGTGGTGCGTTGTTCGGTGCACTTGTATATTTTTACCCGATTTTGAATCCAGGCACCTAATTCAGTGACTTGGTCAGTCCATCGGCGAAAATAACTTTTAATAATAGATTGACTGGATGATACATTATATCGAGATTTCATGTAAGATACTGGCGGGCAAAATACCATCGCGGCCCTTCGGGCTTTTTCTTCAGGCGTCAATCCATTCAAACTGCCGATCATGCTTTCCCATTTCGATCCGGACCGACTTTTCATGATTGCCCGGGAAATATTTTCTTCAGGTCGACGCCGCTCCCGCAGTTGCCGAAAAACAAATTCAGGCACCGGCGTATTAAAAATCCGAGCGACATATCTTAAAGCCCGTTCAGATGCATACGTCCAGTTTAGCGCAGTGGCTTGGTTGACCACAAGTGGCCAATCGATTACTTTTTGGGAAATCAACAGATGCATGTCGAAGAACCGAATCAGCAAAAAATCATTTTCACCATGCTGCAGAATTGCATGAGCGATCAGATATAAAAGATGAGCCTCGGGATTGAAAATAGACAGACTAACATCTTCAAAACGGATGGTCTCCAACTGGTTCCAGAACCACTGCAGGTGTTCCAGAGGCAGCAGGTTTTTATTGGAACCCAGCAAGCGATAGTGTAATTCCAGGTTGATATTGCTCCCATAGCCCCCTTTTAGCGCATAATGATGCGATACTTTCTCAGTCAGGGAATCCTGCCAGCAATTCAACTGTCCGGCATGGCAAAAAAAGTCATATCCCTCTGATTGGGCAATGTGAAGTGCTGTATCCCTCAATTCAAAAGGCACCAGCACATCCAGATCGCCCATGGGTCGCTGAGATGGTTGCGCGTATACCGTTAAACCAAGCGACGCCCCTTTCAACCACACACAGGGTATTTGGGCTCTATCAAAGACACGACTTAAGCTAAAAATGGATTGTTCAAAAAAAATCTGACGGCAGGCAGTCTGAATGGCCGATTTGTGAAGGGGTTCAAATGAAGCATCTTCCGTTTTCACATCCGCCTGTTTGACCACGGACCACAGCATGGGGCCCAAATTGTGTTTCAAGGCCATGTTGATAATTTCAGGCCAACGGTCGGCAGGTACAGTCGATGGATGAGAATTTCCGGATACCAGTGACGCAAGAATTAAAAGGGTGGCATCATGATGTTCTGTCATTCGATCGAATATGTATCCTTTATTTCAAATTTGCGGGCGATATTAGCCAGAGCCCACAAGGACTGACGTAGGCACAAAAGAGTTGCAAGCTCAAGGCTGAAAGCTGAAAGGCAAAAAACACCAGCACAGTTCTGGCACGGAGGCCGATAAATTTTGTAAAATCAAATTGATGAGATCGAATTGATCAGGCCTTTTATCATCGATGCTATGACCAACCCGTCTTTTTCTGTTTTCTGATAGGTGGCATCATCGATCCATTTCTTTCTCCAAAGGATCTCAAGCAAGGTCATGGTTTCGTATAAAGAACCGCGAGAAATGTAGCAGAATTGAACAAATTCCTTACTGGAACGTCGCCCTTTTCCTTCAGCCAGGTTCATCGAAATACTCGTTGAACTGGATTCAATCTGCTCTAACAGACGATAGTGTTTCCGATTGGTCGATATGTTTTCAACGGCGTTTATGACATCGACAGCAAAATCAACAGCCTTGTTCCACACCTCCAGATTCTCGTGCGCAAATTTCATTCAGTTACCCACCCTGCCTTCGTCTTCGTGGTTCTTTGTTTTCCCTTCAGCTTTGAGCTTTAAGCTCCGTTGTTGCTTTCAGCATTCAGCGTTGAGCCTCGAGCTGCCTTATTTAATCCCGAAGGCCAAAATCTTAAGCAAATTTGCCATGATCGGTCTGTTTATATATAAATACGGCTAATTCCTTAGCCTTCTGCCAGACCAAAAGTTGCTGAAAATCTCCCATATCCCTATACCCTATACCCCACACCCTTCATCCCCTTTCAGCATTGAGCCTTTAGAGCCTACTTGTACTCAGCCTCGCCATTGCTCACCTACTTATCCGCTCACCAACCACTTATCCAACCAACTTCAACCGCTTATTGCCTGTCCCCTCGTCATTCAGTACGGTGCAGTCCGATTCATTGACTTTGTATTCAGGAACCAGTTCATTCATGATCCTTTTGATTCCACATTCATCAAAATTTTCAGCACGATCGTAAAGCTCCTCGACTTTCCGATTCAGCCAGGATTTGAAATCGAATTGATTACCATACCCGTTCCAAGCTCCATTTGATTTCAACACCATAATCTCATCATGGGCAGTGGCGACAATCCCTTCACCTTCGGTAATCAGCTCCTCATAAAGTTTCTCCCCGGGTCTGAGACCGGTAAACACGATTTTTATATCTTCATCCGGTTTTTTCCCGGAAAGACGGATCAGGTCCCTTGCCATATCGGCAATTTTCACAGGGGTTCCCATTTTAAGTATGAAAACTTCCCCACCGCTGCCCAAGGCGCCGGCCTGCAATATGAGCTGACTGGCCTCGGGAATCGTCATAAAAAATCGGGTCACCTCTCGATGAGTAACGGTAACCGGCCCGCCGGCGGCAATCTGCCGGCGAAACAGAGGAATGACCGAACCCGATGAGCCCACTACGTTACCAAACCGCACCGCCATCATGCGCGTGCCATTTCCCATGTAAGACTGGAGCAGCAACTCACATATCCGCTTACTGGTTCCCATAACATTGGTCGGCCGAACCGCCTTATCGGTCGAAACCAGGACAAAATTGGCGACTTTACTGCGCACACTCTGCTCCATCACGATCTGGGCACCCCGAACGTTATTCATTACCGCCTGCCAAGGGTTGATCTCCAGCATGGGCACATGCTTGTAAGCGGCTGCATGAAAAACAACATGGGGCTGATAATGCATGAATACCCGCCTGATCAATGCTTTATCCTGGACTTCCCCCAGTACTGTCGCACAGTTCAAATGGCCGTGATATTGTTTAAGCTCCATCTCGATTTGATAGAGATTGGGTTCAGATGCATCCAGGAGAACGAGCTTCTCGGGCAGGTACCGGGAGATCTGTCGGCAGAGTTCGGATCCGATTGATCCTCCTGCCCCCGTAACCAGCACGGTTTTATCCTTCAAATAACTCAATATTCCGGCTTCATCCAGCGTAACCTGCGCACGCCCCAGCAGATCCTGATAGTTGACGTCCCGCAAATCTTTAATACTCACCTGTCCGTCAATCAACTCCCCCATTCCCGGCAGGGTTTTATAGGGAATATCGCAGGATTCACACTGATCGACTACTCGGCGCATCTGCATACCGCTTGCGGACGGCATGGCAATTAAAATCTCTTCAATTTTATTCTTTTTGACGACATCAGCGAGATCTTCCGTACTTCCCAGCACAGGCACGGAATGAATCAATCGTCCTCTCTTGCCTGAGGCGTCATCGATAAAACCGATTACCCAGTATGGAAGGCGTGGATTGTTTCTCAATTCACGAAGTGTTTTTTCACCTGCATCACCTGCGCCGATAATTAATATTCGTTTCCCGTTTTCTTTTCTCCAGATATTTTTAACGGATTCCATATTGCGATCGAACACATGGCTTTCATACACCATTCGGACCATCAACCGAAACCCGCCAATAAAAATCAGCGTCAGCACGCCATCAATTAAAAATATCGCCCGGGAAAATCCATCAAACCTATGAACAAACAAAACCAGGGAAACGACAGCAAGACTTGAGACAACAACAGCCTTGACTATTCGTATCAGGTCGGCCACCCCTGCATAGCGCCACATCCCGCGGTAAAGGCCAAAAATAAAAAACACCACAGCCTTTGTCAAAAGCACATAAGGCAACAGTGAAGAAAATTGCGAGAGTCTGTCTGAAGCCAGAACGAATTCAAAGCGGATCAGATAAGCGGCTAACAAGGCAAAGGCAATGAGAGCCATATCACTGAAAACAATAGCGTAGAACTTGGGGTTTCGGATCTGGTCGCGCATCGGAGGTCCTCGAGTGTCGAAGGGAATGCGGTTTAGAAGTACAGTGAATAGAGCTCAGGTGACAGGATAGGAATGTTGAAATTCAGGATTCAAGAATGCAGCTCATATCGTATATCTATTGGTATACCGGCTTAAAAACGTTTCTGCGATAAATGGTTAATTGCGCAAGTCGTGAGAAATCCTACTCTCCTATTATAATCACAAATTGTGTAGATAACTCAGCAACATGGTCTTTTGCAAGATAAAAATTGGGGTTAGTGTTTGGTTCTTGGTTCTTGGTTCTTGGTTCTTAGTGCTTTGTTCGTCGTGCGTCGTATTTGGTTTGTGAGTTACAAGTGACAGGGTGCAGAATATAGCGGTTCAATTTATAATGGTCGTGTTTAGGTTAAATTAGACATGGGTTTGTTCTTTGTTTTTGTTGTTCGTTGGGCTTTTTTTCAAATAAAGATATAGGGTGAGCAGTGAGCAGAGAACTGGACGCAGCACCTTCTCACTGCTCACCGCTCACTGCTCACTGCTTTTTCGCCACAGACACACAAGGACTGACACGGACAAAAACGAAAAGAATATTCAGAACTCAAGCAGGTTGCTGCTTTGAGCCTTCAGCTTTTAGCTTTCAACTTCAATTTTTTCCGTCTGTGTGAGTCCGTGTGAGTCTGTGGCAAAAAAAAAGCTTTTAGCCGTAAGCAGTTAGGTATTAGTTTTGTGCCTGGTGTCAAAGGTAAAGGGTACAGGGTATAAGGTACAAGGTGCGGGGTAAAGAGTTTAAGGCGCAAATACTGAATAGAGGCTGAAGGCAAAAAAATCGTATCAAACCGTAAACCGCTCAGTGTTGAGTTTTTCACCCTACACCCTATACCTTATACCCTGAACCCCACGCCTCATACCACCTATCCGCTCCGGTTGCCGATGCAATTTCATCCATTTACAGTTGTATGTTTTCTATTTTCCCGTCTGTGTGGGTCCGTGGCAAAAAAAAACAAGATTTTTTGCAGTTGCTCATCAGCTTATTAGCTTATCGGATTTTCCTTCCTATTGCCCGCTTCCCCTATACCTCACACCCTATACCCTTTCAACATTCAGCATGTATTGCATTTACCTGTCAAATAGCCTCCTTGACACCGAGCAGCCGACAAATTACATTGAAAAAGAACATAAAATTAAGGCAAAACTTATGCGAACTACCATTAAAATAGATGATAAAATATGTGAAGAATTGATGCATCTCACATCAGCCCCGTCGAAGGCCAAGGCTATACAGGCAGCTCTTGTCGAATACATCGACCTGAAGCGCAAAAGCCGACTCCTCTCTCTGCGCGGCAAACTGGACATCGCTGAAAACTGGCAGGAACTGCGCCGCGAAGAACTGAAGGAGTTGCATGATTAATAAGGTCATTATTGACACCTCGGCCTGGATAGATTTTTTTCGAAACCTGACCGGAGCAGTTGGTGACGCCGTGGCCCGATTGGTTGAACAGGATCAGGCTGTCATGACCGGCCCCGTGCTCGCAGAGCTGATTCAGGGCCTGAAAACCGATCGGGAGAGTGAGACGTTAAGCGACCTGCTTGGAGTTCTCCCCTTTGCTGATGCCAGTCGCACCGACTGGGAGAAAACCGGCGCCCTGCTGCGCAAGCTCCGCCGACGGGGGATCACCGTCCCCCTCACAGACGCGCTCATTGCCGTTGTTGCCAGGCGCCATAAATGCAGTGTTTTGACCCTTGACCGGCACTTTGATCATCTTGAGGTATCGCTTCAACCGTTTTGATTTGTTTATGATGCTTAGTGAGAGGGGTATGGGGTATGGGGTTGAGGGGGAAAGCTCAAGGCCGAATGCAACAACAAAAATAGCTAACTGCTAACCGCTTAATGCTAATGTTTTTTTGGCCACAGACACACAAGGACTGACACAGACGGAACTGGCGGTAAAAGCTCAAGTAGGTTGCTGCTTTGAGCCTTCAGCTTTGAGCTTTCAGCTTCAATTTTTTCCGTCTGTGTGCGTCCGTGTGGGTCCGTGGCAAAAAAAAGCTTTTAGCCGTAAGCACAACAAGTGACCAACGTCCCCCGGTTTCTCTCACCGTTTTCTGCTTCCTGCTCACTTCCCCTAACACTCAACGCCCCCCCGGTTTCTTTAGGCAAATTTTATCCCGTTACCCGCCCTGCCTTCGTCTTCGTGGCTTTTTTGTTTTTTCCTTCAGCGTTGAGCTTTCGGCTTTGCTTTTACGTATTTACTCACTATTTATCTTTTTCTGCATTGCAAAATTATCGATACTACCCGATCCAAATTCCCCTCACTCATCGCCGTCCCCGATGGCAAACACAAGCCCCTTCCAAACAAATCCTCGGACACCGAACCACCAACCACCCGGACAGGATACCGTCGTTTGCCGTTCCCCCTTGAAGTTGCCTTGAGCTTTGAGCTTTCAGCTCTATTTCCAATTATCAAATCATAATCTGCGTCAATCGGCGAAATCTGCGGATCAAACACCGGCTGCATATGCATCGGCTTCCACACTGGCCGCGATTCGATATTCTCCGCCTCCAGCGCCATCCGCACCGCTTCCCGATCAGCCCCGAATTCCTCGGGGGTGATCAGCACCACTGTCAGCCACCGGTTGCACCGGCCGTATTCTGCCTCGGGCATGAACTTAATTCCCGGCACGCCAAAGAGGGCCTGACGGTAATAGTCAAAAATCTCACGCTTTCGCCGCACCCGCTCGTCCAGGACTTGAAGTTGCCCTCGCCCGATGGCGGCCACAATGTTGCTCATCCGGTAATTGTAGCCGATCTCGGTGTGCTCGTAGTGGGGAAACGGATCGCGCGCCTGCTGAGACAAAAATCGCGCATGTTCGATCAACTCCTCATCATCAGAGGCCAGCATCCCCCCACCCGAGGTGGTGATGATCTTGTTTCCGTTAAACGAAAACACCGCCGCCTTAGCCCCAACACCAGCATGTGTCCAGAGGTCGGAAGTCTGAGAACAGAGATCGGAGGTCGGGAAACAGAGGCCGGAGGTCTGAAGGCGTATTGCCGTCAACTGCTCGCTGCTCGCTGCTCGCTGACATCTGACTCCTGAGATCTGACTCCTGGCTTCCGACTTCTGACCTCCGACTTCCGATCTCCGCCCTCCGACTTCTGATTTTTTGCAAACCGCTCCCATCGCTTCCGCCGCATCCACCACTACTGGTACGCCGTACTCGGCACAGATCGAATAGATCCGCTCATAGTCGGCGCACTGTCCATATAGATCAGTCGGAATAACGGCTTTGGGAAGTTTCCCTCGCCGTTTGCATGCATCCAGTTCTGCAGCCAACAGATCCGGGTCCATATTCCACGAGGTGCGGTCGCAGTCCACAAACACCAGCTTGGCCCCTTCGAAAAGCACCGGTGTCACGCTGCCGATAAAAGTCAGGGTCGATGCGATAACTTCGTCCCCGGGCCCGACGCCCAAATCCCGCAGCGCCAGATGCATGGCCGCCGTGCCGCTGGAAAGGGCCAGACAGTGCTTGATGCCGGTGTATTCGGAAAATTCCTTTTCAAAGGCGTTAACCTGAGGGCCTAAAGGGGCAATGTAGTTGCTGGCAAAAGCCTCACGAACGAATTCTTGCTCATTATCGCCAAGGTGTGGAGGGGATAAGAATATACGATTGGTCATTGGAAGGTCCGGCTTTTGAATGTTGAATTGGTTAAGTAATAAGTAAGCAGAGAACAGTAAGCAGAGGGCGGTAAGAAGTGAGCAGTAAACAGAGAACAGGTGTAACTCCCGCTCACTACTCACTACTCACTACTCACTATATCTTCCCTTTTATGGATTTGATAAGGCCTGATAACATTGCGGAAATTTCTTTGCTTTTGATGAGAAGTTCAGTTGTGTGATCGCTTTCAAGATAGTTTATTTTTTGGGCAATATAAAGCTGAGTTCGCAACTCACCTATCGAGCCTTTGGCAATATTTAAAAACCGTATGAAATCCCGGGGGCTATTTCGCTCGTAACCCTCTGCGATATTAGACGGAACCGATAAGGCAG
>ENA-ORCT01001004-ORCT01001004.1-marine-metagenome-genome-assembly--contig:-NODE-1004-length-11719-cov-3.237932_pt1 | contig 11719 bp, 8 predicted proteins | sample MGYA00248632_ERZ508511 | MGnify/ENA primary metagenome ERZ508511 (study PRJEB26182, sample SAMN06268839) | marine metagenome | isolation source: Tt an P1-techrep anaerobic enrichment on pine from sediment...
CCTGGAAAAAGAGGAGAATGGGGCCTATGACGCTGCAAGTGTTAAAGAAGCAAATTAAAGCCTACTACCCGGTGGAACCCAATTGGGGTCTGCTGGAAAAAGCCTACCGCTTTGCCGTCAATGCGCACCAGGGACAAAAACGGTTTTCCGGTGAGCTCTATATCACCCATCCGCTGGGTGTCTGCACAATCCTAGCCGAGCTGGAACTGGATTTGGATACCATTATTGCCGGCCTGCTGCATGATGTGGTGGAAGATACTGATTACACCCTCGACGACATTCAGAACCTGTTTGGTGAAAAAGTCAGCCAGGTTGTTGACGGCCTGACCAAACTTTCGGGTGAGATAACTGCCCAACATGACTCGAAACAGGCTACCAATTTTCGGAAAATGCTGATGACCCTGTCGGATGACGTTCGGGTTATCCTGATTAAATTGGCCGACCGTCTTCACAATATGCGCACACTCGACAGCATGCCGCTTCCCAAGCAACTAAAAATTGCTGCCGAAACCCTCTATATTTTTGCTCCGCTGGCGCACCGTTTGGGCTTATACTCGATTAAAACGGAACTGGAAGATCTCAGTCTCAAATACAAACAACCGGAAACCTATAACCAGATTGTCTTTCGGCTTCACAGCCAGCGCGAACGACGTGAGTATTTGGTTGATGAATTTGTAAAACCAATCCGCGAACAACTCCAAAAAGAGGACATCGACTTCAGCGTATCCGGTCGGTTAAAATCGATTTACTCGATTTGGAATAAAATGCAAACCAAGGGTGTTTCATTCGATGAAATCTATGATTTATTGGCCATCCGGATTGTTTTTAAGCCCAAACCAAATGTATCGGAAAAGCGCCAATGCTTTGATATTCTTTCACTGATTACCGACATCTACAAACCCAAACCCGACCGAATCCGCGATTGGATAACAATTCCCAAAGCCAACGGCTACGAAGCACTTCACGTCACCGTGATGGGTCCCCAGGGGAAATGGGTGGAAGTGCAAATCCGGACAGAACGCATGGACGAGGTTGCCGAACGTGGATTTGCAGCGCACTACAATTACAAATACAAAGGGGTGCAGTCGCCCGAAACCGAACTGGACAAATGGCTTGAAAAGATCAGGGAAATGCTGCAAAACCCGGAATCAGATGCCATGGAATTTCTGGATGAATTCAAAATGAATCTATTTTCGTCCGAAATTGTCATCTTCACGCCCAAAGGCGATATGATTAATCTCCCCAAAGGGGCAACGGTCATCGATTTCGCCTATGAAATCCATACCGACCTTGGCAATCATTGTATTGGAGCAAAAATCAACCACAAGCTGGTTCCGGTCAGTTATGTGCTGCAAAGTGGCGACCAGGTTGAATTACTGACGTCCAAAACCCAGATGCCCGACCTTTCCTGGCTACAGTTTATCACCACAGCCCGAGCGAAATCAAAGGTTAAGCAGGCCTTCAAGATGGACAAAAAAATGCACCTTGAAAAAGGACGTGAAATCATAGAAAATAAGCTGAAAGAATATAAAATCAAACCATCATCGGACACTTTAAAGAAGCTGACCTCGCACTACAATCTTTCAAACAAAGACCAACTTTATGCTCATGTTGGTATGGGTTTTATCCAAATAGATGATTTGGAAAGCATCCTAAAAACACGACGTGAAAATAAACTGGCCAAATACTGGAAGCTTTCATTTGGAAAAAACAAGAACGAAGAAGGCGAATTGGAGCTCGAACTTCCAAAAACCCACATCAACAAAAAAAATACCTTTTTACTGAAAGAAGACCCTGAGGAAACCAACTATACACTTGCCAAATGCTGTCAACCCATTCCCGGCGATAATGTGCTTGGGTACATGTCGTCCAACAATCATGTGGTTATCCATAAGCGCAATTGCCCCGAAGCCAATAAACTAATGTCGCAGCAGGGTGACCGGATAATCACTGCCGAATGGACCAACTTTAAAAAGCGGTCTTACCTCACCCGTATCAAAATCAACGGATTCGACAGAATTGGAATCGTTAACGAAGTAACCAACATCATCTCAAAACAAAACAACATCAACATGCGCACAGTGCTGTTCGACACGCACGACGGCATTTTTGAAGGCGACTTATTCATCTACATTCACAACCTCGACGACTTGAATAAACTCATTTCGCGATTAATGAAAATCAAGGGAATAGACACCATTGAAAGGATCGAAAAAATCGAGAATTAGTTTTTATTTAGTCTAAACAATGCTTTATTTTTACTATTTTTGAGCTCTATTTTAAATTGGTTTAAATATGAATAACCATAAGACGAAAGATACTGTGAAGAATATGTTCACAGAATACCTGGAGAAAAATGGACATCGGAAAACACCGGAGCGATTTGCCATTCTGGACGAGATCTACTCGCGTGAAGGCCATTTTGATATTGAATCGCTCTATATCTCAATGAAAAATAAGAACTACCGGGTAAGCCGGGCCACGCTTTACAACACCATCGACTTGTTGCTGGAATGCAAGCTGGTCGTCAAACATCAGTTTGGAAAAAATATCGCCCAGTTCGAAAAAGCATTTGCCACGCTCCAACATGACCACTTGATCGACACCAACAGCGGAGTTGTTAAAGAGTTCTATGATCCTCGTATTCGTGAAATCATTGAAGAGGCTTGTTTGAAGTATAATTTTAAGCTCTCCCACCACACCTTGTACATCTATGGGAAAAGCATTGAACCTTAAATTGTTTTATACTCATTATAAATAACAACCTCTGCTGAAACAGAGGTTTTTTTATGCCCGAATGAAAAAATAATTCTTAATTTTATTCGCCAAATAATTTTCATTTTGGCACCGTAGAAGGCAATCTCCCTAAGAGATTCAATTTCTGCGGTTTAATTATGCTTGAAAATTTGTAAATCAAATAGAATGAAAGTAGATGTTATTTTAGGTCTCCAATGGGGAGATGAAGGAAAAGGAAAAATTGTTGACGTCTTAACCCCAAAATATGATGCCATATCCAGGTTTCAAGGCGGCCCCAATGCCGGACACACCCTTGAAATCGACAACTTCAAACAAGTGTTACACTCCATTCCATCAGGAATTTTTCACGAAAATAAAGTCAATCTGATCGGAAACGGTGTTGTGTTGGATCCTCTGGTTTTCAAAAAAGAAATTGAGTCTCTAAAAAAATATGGTCTTGACTTAAGGAAGAACCTCTATATCTCAAAAAAAGCCCACTTAATTTTACCAACTCATAAATTGCTCGATGCCGCCTCGGAAACCGCAAAAGGTGATACAAAAATCGGTTCTACCTTAAAGGGAATTGGCCCGACCTACAAAGACAAAATTGGTCGCGACGGATTGCGTGTTGGTGATTTAGGTGAAAATTTTGAACAAAAATATGCCGAACGAACCGACGCCCACAAAGAATTACTGGAAAAATTCTTTCAGTTCGACTATAAAGAACTGCTTGCAGAAGTTGAAAAAGACTGGTTTGAAGGAATCAAGGTCTTGAAAGAGTTTACTTTTGTTGATAGCGAACACATGGTAAACGACCTGCTGGAAAACGAAAAATCGGTACTGGCCGAGGGCGCGCAAGGCACTTTGCTCGACATTGACTTTGGCTCCTATCCTTTTGTAACTTCGTCGAACACCATATGCGCCGGCGCTTGCACCGGACTGGGAATTGCCCCACAAAAAATTGGCCGGGTCTTCGGAATTTTTAAAGCATACTGTACCCGTGTAGGAATGGGCCCCTTCCCCACAGAACTTCACGATGAGACCGGCCAGAAGCTACGCGATGCCGGAAATGAATACGGATCGACAACCGGACGCCCCCGACGTTGCGGCTGGCTCGACCTGGTAGCCCTGAAATATTCCATCATGATTAACGGTGTCACCGAGCTTTTCATGATGAAAGGGGATGTTCTGGATGATTTTGACACCATTAAAGTATGTGTAGGCTATGAAATTGACGGAGAAGTGGAAGACAAATTTCCATTTGAACTGGATGACAAAGTAAAACCAATTTACGTGGAACTTCCGGGCTGGAAAACGGATTTGACCAAACTGACGCATCAAAATGAGTTTCCGGAAGAATTAAATAACTACATCAATTTCATTGAAGATGAAACCGGACTTCCAATTACCATTACTTCGGTTGGTCCAAACCGGGCCCAAACCATCATCACAGGTAAAGAATAATACTCACAATTGATAAGAACAACAAAAAGAGCCTCAATCCGAGGCTTTTTTTGATTGTTTTCACTTTCAATTCTTTCTAAGTTTCAGTTAAAGTATTACTTTTAGCTGGCTTATTTCGAATAAAACAGCTTTTCTGTTGCGGAATATTGGCGATATAGAACTTCTTGTGCTTCTAAAAGAGCCAAAATCATGCAACATAAACAATTCAAATGTGGTTTGTTCAAAGCGAAATAAGCCGTTGCGATTTTATTACACGATAATTAAAACCCACATGTTTTATTTATCTCAGCGACGTTCGAAAATTTTTCCGTAGAAGAAAAGTTTTGGATAGCAGTTTACTGAAACCAAAAAATGACTGAACGTTTATGGATATTGTGCGCCCAACGCTAATCCTCGACAAAGAGGTATGCTTAAGAAACATCGAGCGAATGGCTCAAAAAGCGAAGGCCAAAAACTTGTTTTTCCGGCCTCATTTCAAAACTCATCAATCAGCAGCCGTGGGAGAATGGTTTCGTGATGCCGGAGTGACGGCGATTACGGTTTCATCGGTCCAAATGGCCGGTTATTTCGCGAAAAACGGATGGAATGACATCACGATTGCAATCCCGGTCAACACACTCGAAATTAACCAGATTAACTCCTTAGCCAAGAAAATAAAACTTAATTTGCTGGTTGAAAACAAGGATGCACTGATTCAGTTGTCAAAGTTTATTAAATCGCCGGTTGGTTTATTTATTGAGATTGACACGGGCCATAACCGCACAGGAATCATGGCCAGCAAAACAAACCAAATTGATAATTTGCTCGAAATTATCAAACAAAATCCAGTCATTCAATTCAAGGGATTCCTAACCCACGCCGGACACACCTATAAAGCCAAGACACGGCACGAGATCTACAATTTTCATTTTGACGCCCTGCTAAAAATGCGTTCACTCAAGAACCGTTATAAAAAAGACTGGCCTGATCTAATTGTTTCCATGGGCGATACGCCCTCGCAGAGTATTTGTGAAAATTTTGATGGTGTAGATGAAATTCGTCCCGGGAATTTTGTGTTTTATGACCTCATGCAACTCAAACTGGGGAGCTGTAATTTTGAAGACATTGCCATTCGGCTCGTGTGCCCGGTGATTGCCAAGCACGGATCGCGCAACGAAATTACGATTTACGGGGGAGCAATCCACATTTCCAAAGATTCCATTATTAACATCGATGGGAAAAGCCTCTACGGGCAGATTGTCATCCGCAAGGGCAATGAAAAAATTCTGCTGGACGAAAAAAATTACCTGTGCGACATGTCTCAGGAAAACGGAATTCTGAAAATAACCTATAAAGATTTCCACCTGATTAATGTAGGGGATCTGGTTGAAATTATTCCGGTACACAGCTGTTTAACAGCAAACTTAATGGGCAGCTACTATACTACCGACGGAGAACATTTATCGATCATCCCCAAAGACGAGGTGAGTTCCAACGCTCGGCTCAAAGCCTCCAGGTAGCTAGTCAGCGGATACAATTTTTCATCATACCAAAGCGAAGCAAAATACAATCCGATGGGAGACGCTTTCATCCCGTGCCACCGATAAGTTTGATCAAGCCACTGAAAAGCAGCCTGCCGGGCTTTGTCATGTTTTTTATGCATTAGGGCGGATGCAGCCAAAGCAGTTTCTTCAATCGTTCCCGGAATAGCTTTCCCACCCCCCCAACTGCCATCGGCATTTTGAACATTTATTAGAAAACGTTCGCCGGCTTCTGTTAAATCATTCAGTTGCTCCCGAAAGGAGGAATTAAACCACCCATGCAACAGTACGTCATTCAAATACGTTAGCACCTTAGCTGTTCCATAAACCGGATTGGTATGATCAGCGACATGCTGGTTGCCAAACCACAGAGGCAACCAACTCCCATCCTGACGTTGATGTCGCCTCAAATAATTGAGCATGCGCAGTGAAGCCTCGCGATACGCACGAACAGCTTTCGGGCTTAACTCCCCGCCATAGGCATCCAGGCAAACAGAAAAAGCCAACAAATTGTGCCCGGTTAAATCTGCACAACTCTGGTCGAAAGGTAGCTTCCCCCAACCTTTTGAGAAGGTCGGAAATCCGCCATCGCTATTTTGGAGCTTCAACAGCCAGCCACATCCAGCCAGAACCGCCTCTTTCACTTCCTCTTTTGGACGAAGACGAAGCAATGCCAATATTGCTCCCGGCGTGTCATCGCCATCGGGCACCGACCCGCTGTGACTGGTCCATCCCCAGCCACCAGCGGCACTTCCGTTAAACGGGTGAACTTTTCTGTTCTGAAGGCCTTTCAGATGATCAGCCAGACGAGTCTGCATTTCTGGTGTCAGTACCTCATCCGTTTTGCCCCGCAATGCTTTTACAGACAAGGTTGTTACCCAGGTTGACAGGTTGACATCGATGGGCCAGCTGCCGTCGGCGCGCTGGGTTCGCTTTAAAAACTGAATGCCATTTTCAACCACCTGAAGATCACCGTAGCCAGCCTCAATCAAACTCAGAGCTACAAAAGCGGTGAGCGGAATCGCTTCAAGAAAGCCGCCGCTGCCAGGCATCAGCCGATGCAACAATGCCAGTGCCGGCTTAATTGATTGCTTGCGGATCAAACGGCCAACAGCACTGGATGGCTTTCGCTTAAAAACTACGATACCAACAGCTATCAAAGCCGGAATGGCATAACTGACCACGCTCAAATTCAGCAGCCTGTAAAACTTTCGTGGCAACAGAGCCAGTTCAAACGGCAACTGGGGAATATATCGAAATGCTTCACCACCCGGAACACCACAAAGTCCGCACATCGTCAGGATTGGGACAGAAAACGTATAGTCACGCTGATAATGGTTGAGAATCACTTTTGCAACCTGGCCCGAATGAACATCAATATTTTGAGAAGCCAGGTAAGCTGCGATCTTAGTCTGCAAATGAGTCGTTGATTCATTCGACGAGGCATAAAGATTGCTTGCGGCATAAGCCAGCAAGCTGGTGCTCACATTGCCGGGGCTTTGGGGCGTATCGCCAAAACTACCGTCGGAATTCACATTTGCCTGCAACCAAATCAAGCCCTTTTGGATTTCCGACTGGTGTGCTTTAGCATCGTGAAAGTGCAAGGCTGCGACAGCAACTGCGACGCCCAATGCACTCGAAGAAAGCTCTCCCGTACAAAAACCCTGCGGATTCATTTCATCAAGCAGAATTTTTGAAAGTTCATCGAAACGATTTTGTAAATCTTGTTTTGTCAATTTTATTCTCTTTAGTTGGTCACAAACGATTCTTCGAATTTAATTATCCGCCAGACAGCCCAAGGCCAGTAAGCCGTAAAAAGTATATTCCAAATCGCGGGTGGTGTCGCCATCGCCTGACAAAAAAGCCCCCCGATCAAAATTTTGCTCAATAAAATCGAAGCATGCCGGTGCAATCAGTCGTAGGTCGAATCCGGTTTTTTGCAAGGCAAACAACGACACGCCCATTGACAGCATGTCTCCTGTTGCAAGCTGTTTGAACGCTTTGAATCCGGTGTTTTCGTCAAAATACGTCAACAAAAGCTGCTGCAACTTTTCCGACTTCAAGCCCACCTCATGACAGGCGACAGTCAAAGCGGCCACCAGGCTAGCCGGCGATCCTTCAGGAGGTTTATACCAGCGCAACATCAGCCGAACAAAAAAATACAGCCAGCGTTTTTTACCGTATCGCGCGTCGAAAACCAATAAGAATAAAAAAAGTTGATACGAAAAATTGATCGGATGATCGCGCTTCCATAGTTCTCTTAAAAATCTGAACTGCCCTTTCTTTTTTTGAAAAAAAGCTTGTTGAATTAGCATTAAAGTAAAGCGGTCAACCGGATTCGCTCCGGCCTTTCGGTCCCGGACAAAATCTTTCAAATGCCCTAGTTCCGTGTTCAAACTCAAAGCCGAAGCCAGCCAAAAACCAAACAGCGAATAATATAGATCCGGCTGTTCGCCCCGATCCATAAAACCGCCACTGCTGTGTTGACGACCAACAACAAACCGGACAATATCCTCACGACTCTGCTCATCAAGGAGTTCTAAACCAGCCTCTAAGCAATGAATGAATTGTTGATAACGGGGAATATGGTTATTATTGAAACTCATGATTGTTGCGATCAGAAAATTTTTCCCATCACACCATATAAACTAAGCTTCAACTTGAGATTCTCCAGTTGATCAAGTTCCTGGTAGCATTTATCCACATACAATTTCAAAAATGCCTCCGCATGCCGGTCAATCTGCTCATCAATAATCAACTGACGTAATTGGGCAGCACCTAATTTCTCTACTTCTGACAACCGGATCTGCCGCCCGTTTTCAGAAAAACGCTCTTTTAGCAGAGCGAGCAAAAAGGGAAAATGATTCATCTCTTCCAGAGAATCTTCTTCGCGGAATTCATTCAAATCGTCCCGAATTTGATAGGCGATTCCAAACCAGTCAGAAAAGGTTTCCAGACGTTTCAATTCTGACTCAGGAGCCCCGCCATGAATCGCACCCAACAACAAGGCAACCTTCACGGCCTCACCCGTTTTCTGGGTGAAAATCTTCAACAGTTGATCCACTTCCATGGAACGAAGATCACCGCCGATCATCAAATCAGCTCCCTGTCCTGTTGCCAAGTTCAAATGTGATGAAGAAACTACGCGCAACGAATCGGCTAAAAGTTTTGGTTCAACCGGCAAATTAGCCAGCAATTGGTACCCTTTTCCAATCAGGTAATCGCCCACATTAATGGCCACCGGAACACCATGCGTTTTATGCAGGGTTTCCTGATCATAGCGAAAATCGTCATCGTCCTCAATATCATCATGGATGAGTGAAGCTTTGTGAAAGCACTCAATAATGATGGCCAAAGTCATTTGAATCTCTTCCCGGATTTCTGCTGAATAGGAACGATAAGCCAGCACCGTCAGCAAAGGGCGAATCCGTTGCCCTCCCATGATCAGCATTCGCTTCGCCAGTTTCTCCGTTGCATCGTGGAAGCGGAAGTAATCCTGCAAGGTAAACTCCGTAAAGTAGTCTTGCACCTGGTCTTTCAACAGCGAAACAGAAAGCGGCTGTTTGTCCGGGGCAGGCTTCAACTGGTGCATTTCTTCAAACAACCAGCCATAATCCACATTCGTGTTTTCGCAACCATCGTATAGCAACGGCAAGCCCAGAACCGGCACTGCGGCACGCGAAACAGGCTCGAACGAACGCTGCAACACCGGCATGCAGCTAACGCCAATCACCGCGTCAATCGCTCCTTCTTCAACCAGGCCGACAGCTACCGTCGTTCCTTCGGCCACCAGGGTGGTGTACCCCAAAGCTTCGGCCTTGTTCAGCACCGAATCAATCTGGCAGCCTTTACAGCCGGCACAAATCAAACCCAGCGAATCCATTTCGGCCTGGCAATTTAGCGTGTTCTTCAGGCATTGGGGCAATAACAGCAATCGGCGATCGAAAGGTGTGGCTGCCACTACATCGCGCCAAATTTCATTTCCACACAACACAATGGCGAAGTCAAGAAAGTCAGCATCGGCTCCAAGGTTTTGAATGACCTCCGACGCCAGTTCCTCCAAGCAGTCAAAGTCAGCTGGCGGCACGAGTGCTTTCTCCACGATGAGCCGTGCAGCCTCTTTGCGAAGCGCATTGCGCAACCTCACATCTTTCGGGACTTTTAAAAGTCGTTGTGTTTTAATCATCTTTTTATCCATAGGCGCCTAATCCAAAGAAAGCACGTTTTTTTGCAAATTTATAGGCCCAGCTTTTTTCTGGAACAGGCTTGCCCGAACCATGGCTCCAGACCTTCTCCATCGCCCGCAGGCGTTCGGCTTCATTATCCCGCCCCGAGGTATCTTTCGCCTCGTATATTTCAGCGAAATCGACCAGCCACTGCGGATCTTCCATGATGATGCAGCCGGATGTCTTCTTCGGAATTTCCACCTTCAAATCTTTCAGAAAAGCAGAAGAACGATAAATTTCCGATAAGGGTTTATCTCCAACCCGATCGGTGGCAAACTGGATTACCGGGCAAGGCTCAATGTAACCCGAAGCGTTGATGTGATGACTCAGCCCACTGGCGGCGGGACACAATCCATTTCCGTCGCCATCCCAATAGGCATCAATGATGGCCAGATCATATTTGGTACGGGCCTCCACCATATGACTGCGCAGTTGCTCAATTTCTTCGCGGCTAAGACTTAACTCAACCGTAGCATTTTCTCCCACCGGACGGTAAATGTAGTACCACAGGTAAGTGACACCTTTTTGTATCAATGAGAGAATAAAATCAGGCGACATGGCCAGCTCCAGGTTCGATTTGCAAACGCTCATGGCTACGCCCGTGACCAATCCGGCATCGGTCGCATGATCAATCGCTTCGTGAGTTCGCTGCCAAACATCTTTCCCGCCGCGGCGAACGTCCGCCACAACTTCGTCGCCTTCAAAGCTGATCAACGGGCTGACATTGGCGCACCTCCGAAGTTTCTCAGCCACTTCGGGCGTCAGCAGGGTGCCGTTGGTAAACAGCTGAAAATAGCAGTCTGAATGTTTTTCAAACACCTCGAAAAGCGGTTTATACAACAATGGTTCGCCTCCAAGAATACCAAAAAAATACGAGCCTTTCGCTTTGGTTTCGGTAATAATCTCATCGAGCTGTTCAGGTGACATCCGGCTGTTTTTCTTTTTGCCCATGACCCAGCACCCCTGACAGTTCAGGTTGCAGTCGTCGGTTACTGAAATAAAATGGAAGGCCGGAAAAAATTCGCCTTTTTTCAACCGCTTTTGAAAACGGCTAAAACTAAGCGCACCTTTGATTCCCAGGTTATAAATGAATTTATATAAACACCGTTTGTCGGTTCTAAACAGTAGTTGTTTCAGCATTCTTTTTCTTTTTTTCCTCAGCTTGTTATTAAAAACTTGTAGCTGCAAATTTAATTGTCATTGAAGAGTCCTAAAATGGTCATTGGATAGTCATTATTTGTTTTGAAACGATCAATGACTATGAATGACAATAATTGACAGCTCTGGCACAACAAATAGACGCCAGGCAGACAGTCATCTAATATCAAGACTCATCCTTCTCCCCGTTCGGGCGCTTAGAAAGAGCTTCCTCCAATGCTTTTCGCCGTTCTTCTTCGGCCATTTGCACCACACCCTGTCTGAAAATATTCTTCCGCGTCCGGTTGCGTTCGTTCAACATCACAAACAAGCCCGCTTTCTGCTCGCCACCCGCTGCCTGCTTTTCTCCCGGAACAGCCCCTGCCAACACGGACTTTTCGGCTAAACGCGGAAACATGATGGCTGAAGCCGGACAGGTACGACCACAGGCCGGACAATTGTTCTTACAAGCCAACGGATTGACTACCGTCAAGCTCTTTTTGTCGTAAGCGTAAACCCCAAACATACAAAAACGGGCACATTGCCCACAAAGCGTACAACGCGACTGGTCAATAACCGGAAACCAGGCAGGCACATCCAGTTCGCTGATTTGAACCTGGTAACGGGCATCGCCTG